>Ga0315907_10003004_pt1 | contig 20437 bp, 31 predicted proteins | sample LakEriMetagenome_3_FD_203525 | JGI IMG/M metagenome (GOLD analysis project Ga0315907, IMG submission 203525) | Freshwater fungal communities from buoy surface, Lake Erie, Ohio, United States - Buoy 12 MA123 | ecosystem: Environmental > Aquatic > Freshwater > Lake > Lake biofilm | place: USA...
TATTTTAAAACTGTCTCTTGAAGCTAATTATGATGATTATCTTGAAAAAAAATGATAATTAGACAGAAGTTCTCTTGTTCACATAGAGAACTTTATCTTCTTTTGTTTTCAAAATGAGAATTGCTGGCATAAACTTTTCTGAGTTCGTAAGTTTCGGGAGTTTCAGAATCTCCCACAGTTAAAAATTCATGAAGTTCGTCTATAGGAATAGGACTGGTATAGATATTGGCTTGATCACGATAAATCTCCCAAAAAGATTCAATCGCTTCTTTTAGTTTCTCAATAGCTTTTTCCTGAGTTTCTCCTTGTCCAACTAATCCATTTTCAAGACATAATGAGACCCAATAATCTGCACTTTTTCTCAGAATAACGGTATAAAAGTTCATGGTGATTGTTCCGTTGAAATTTTAATCGGAGATTAGAATTTACTCTAGCTTAATCTTAACACAAGACCAACCGAACAAACTCCCCTGACCTCAATCTTTTAAATTAACGTCTTTGGATCATTTCATCAATAAACAATAAATAAAGTGCATTATACTTTGTTAATGCACCCGATCAGAAAAGCGATCACTTAGGATAATATATGATTATGCAATTACTAAAACTGACTCGGTAGAATTATCGCTAAATCTCTTAATAGCTTGTTTATGTTTTAAAATAAGACTGATTAGATGATAAGTGGTACAATTTCCAATCCTCAACCAGATGAACTTTGGAGGTTGGCCATACAACAAACTCCGTTGATAAAAATCAGCATCTTTCGAGACAATTATAAATCCATTGATACGCGCATATTCCCAAATCCTTTGATCGGGAAACCCTTTTAGGCTACAATCTCTAACATGAGCGCTATCGGGAAAATGTGATACCAGTAACAGAGGTAGTTTAGGTGATAAGTTTTCGTCAAATAGCAGTTTCATAGGGAATAACCATTAAACGACGATCCCGCTCGGCGGCAAATGCAAAACAGGCTTGTATATCTTCTAAGGTAAGATCGGGGAAATCATCTAATATTTCTTCAATAGTCATCCCTCCTCCTAGATAATCAAAAATATCTGCTACTGCAATACGAGTATTGACAATGCAAGGTTTGCCACTGCGAATGTCTGGGTTAATCACAATCCGATCTCGATATTTAGCTGCAAAAGACATAGTAATAATTGTTGTTGGCTAATGATTATTATAACTTAATGTTAACTGTACTTTAAGCTTGATAAATCTTAAAACTAAAGCCCTCGACTTTTAGGTTTCAAAAATTCTATTATCAATAAGCTGCATTACACTACCTTAATCCACTCTAAAAGAGCGGCGATCGCACTTTTGATGTTAAACTAAGATCAGAAAACTTTTTCTATCATTTATGAAAAAACTTAGAGTTTATATTGATACATCAGTCATTGGAGGCTGTTTAGATGATGAATTTTCCTTAGAGTCCAATCAATTGATGGAAGCCATTAAGCAAGAAAAGTTTATTTTGTTAATGAGTGATATCATTGTTAGCGAATTAACTAATACCCCCCAAGCGGTTAAAGATATTTTATTATCGATTCCGCAGAGAGTTATTGAAGTAGTTAAGATAACACCTGAAGTTTTACAGTTAAGGGATGCTTAAGTACCTAAGCAAAATTAATTACACATATCTAACCACCTCTTGCCTCCTGCCTCTTGCCTTTTGCCTATCTTGACTAGGAAATTAATTTTGCACGACTACTTATATCAATGAAGGAGTTGTTACATCAAAGTCTATTAATGATGCTACTCATGTAGCGGCTGCTACAATAGCTAGAGCGGATGCAATCATATCATGGAATTTTAAACATATTGTGCGCCTAGATAAAATGAAAGGCTATAATCAAATTAATTTACTCAATGGCTATGGGATTTTGACTATTATTTCTCCTTTAGAGGTAACAATTGATGAAGCCAACGACAATTAAAAAAAGTTTTGACTGTTTAGCTTTTAAACAAACCAGTCAAGAAAAAATGGCTAAAGACATGAAAAATCTCAGCTATTCAGATCAGATTGAATATCTTCAAAAAAAGATTAATGAAAGTGATTTAAAGTTATGGTGGGAATCCATCAATAACAAGAAATAAGGCGAATTATACTCTGTTAATGCACCCGACAAGAAAAGCGATCGCACTTCTAATATTCTGCCAAATGCGATCACAAATCTCCATTTTTACGGAAAAAATGATAATATAAAACTCAAATTTGAACTATTGTTGTGGAAAGATAGTAAGATGACAAAGTTACAATTAACTCAAGCGGAAATTGAAAGCCTTACTTTTGATGAATTTTTGTATTTAAGAAATTGGATTAATAAGTTAGACGATCAACAATGGGAAAAACAAATCAAATTTTAGTAAGAAGGAATTTTGAGCTTTTAAAAAGTGACTTAAACCATCCTTCTTTGTCTTTTAAAAAAGTTGGAGAATTTTGATCGGCAGGATTTGGTATTAATTATAGAGCTTTAGCTTTTAAAGATGATGAAGATTATATTTGGGGGTGGATAGGAAGTCATGAAAAATAGGAAAGATTATTAAAATAAAAGCGTTCACCTCTTTATTGCCAAAATGTAGTTAAACAAAGTGCAACCCAACACCAACCAAATAAATTAATAATTGATCATCTTGGATCGCACTCAATCTACAGGAGATAGCCATTTTAAAACAGTCTTTTCAATAGTTCATCTTTACTTAGATTAAAATGTAGAGCGACATCACGCAAAATATTATTTAAAGTGCCTATTTTGACAGGATTATGAGCAGGAATAGTAATCTGATGTGTACCATTTTCAGAAGTAGTTAGTCTAATATGGCTACCCGTTTGACGACTCACTTCATAACCTAACTCAGACAATTTTTTGATTAAGTCATCACTGGATAAATCTCTGGGTAGCTTCATACCGCAAATACCTCATCCCTAACAATATGTAAACGAATAATTTTAGGGCGATTTTCCCTATCATCATAATGACAATTAACGGCATCTTTTACCATTTCTCGTAAAGATTGTAAATCATCGGCTTCGGTAAAAATAGACTCGCCTAATGCCCTTGCTGTATATCCCCCTTCCGGTGCATCTTCCACTAAAAAAACTATTTCTGTCATATTTCCTTCTTTACTCTCTAAATTTTTGCAGTAATTTTAATTATAGTTTGTTTAGTTTTTTAGATAGCACTGTTTAAAGCTTACAAGATTAGCGTTCGCCGTTTATCAACCCTAATCGCCTCTTTATTGCCAAAATGTAGTTAAACAAAGTGCAACCCAACACCAACCAAATAAATTAATAGTTGATCATCTTGGGTTTCGTGCCTCAACCCAATCTACCAGATCGGCGATCGCAGTGATGTTGCCTTACTGGGGAAAAAATGGTACGATAATAACAATTTATTAATATTATTGGTAAGTAATTATGTCATCTTTAGTTATCTCACAACATATTGAAATCACTCCTGGTATCTGTGGTGGAAAACCTCGTATTGCTGGACATCGAATTAAAGTTCAAGATATTGTAATTTGGCATGAAAGAATGGGAATGTCACCAGATGAAATTATTTATCACCATCCTACTATTACCCTAGCAGATGTTTATGCGGCCTTGACCTATTACCATGACAATCGAGAAGAAATTAGACGACAAATTGAAGCAGGAGAAACTTTTGCTAAACAACTACAAGGAAACAAACCATCTTTAATTGAGAAAATATTACAGGGTGAAAATGCCAGTCAAGATTAAATTTCATCTGGATGAAAGTGTTAGTAATGCTATTGCAAACGGCTTGAGAATGCGGGGAGTTGATGTCACAACATCCCCAGAAGAGGGTCTAATTGGTGCATCTGATGAAAGACAACTAGCTTATGCTTTGTCCCAACAACGAGTCATTTTTACTTTTGATGATGATTTTCTTAGTTTGGCCTCTACAGGTATTGAACATTGTGGCATTATTTACACTCGCCAACAACGTCAGCCAATTGGAAAAATTATCAGTGATTTAGTCTTAATTTGGGAATGTTTAGAACCTCAATATATGTATAAAAAGATTGAGTTTTTGTAAAGATTAGACACAATAATAAATAAGGTGCATTATACTGTGTTAATGCACCCGATAGAAAAGCGATCGCACTAATAAAGATCTTCTTCTTTATCAGTTTCAATGACACAATTAGAAGTAGGATAAGCAACACAAAGCAATACATAACCATCGTCTATTTGATCATCATCTAAGAAAGATTGATCTGATTGATCTACACTACCAGAAACGATCTTACCAGCACAGGAACTACAAGCTCCCGCACGACAATCAGAAGTAATATCTAGTCCGTATTCTTCAGCTATATCAAGAATGTACTCATCAGCAGGAACTTCAATTGTCTCTTTTCCATCAGGAGTAATTAAAGTTACATTATAGTAACCCGGACGAGAATTATTAGTTGATGCTCTTGAATTGGATACATTCTCTTCGGTTTTTTTATTTAGTTCTTCTTCAAAAGCATCAAACTCTCTACGGATTTCATTGATTTTATATTGTTTCTCTCGCTCACGATGTCTTTGATAGTCTTCAATTTTTTCCCTTACTTCTTTTGCAACTTTAGGAGCTTCTTTTATCGCATGTTTAAGCCCTTCTCTTGCTAAGTGATTCAGTGCGTGTGTCAACCAATCGCTCATTTTCAAAGTCCTCCTGTAATAAAAAGTGTTGAAAACTTAACTTGATGTAAAATTTAACAAAGTAGTTCTTACTAACACCGGTAAGGTGGAGAAATAGGCACACCATTTTGATAGTTTTGGCATACTCTATAATACCATCCATCAGGCATTAACACAAAGTAAAAATGTGTATATGGTTGACCAGACTGTAACATTCTACGTCCTTCTTGTTCTCCAACTGCTTTAAAAACACCTCCTACTAATCCTCCAATTGCTGAATTTACTACTGTTCCCACATTTATTATTTGACGAGGAGAATATCGTTGAGCTTTAATTGGACTAATCCCAATATTGATGAATGCAAACATTATTGAGAGCCAAGTAATAAAACGAAAATAAGTTAATGATTTAGTTGTTGTTTTCATAATTAATACCCACAATTACGAATGTTCAAAAATAACTCCTTGTAAGGATACCAACTGGCACTTTTACCTACCCCCCCGAATACTTGATACCAACTTGACTTAAAATCTGAACCACTTTGGTTGCGTCATAACTGGGGACTTCTATCTGATCCCCTGAAATTGAGGCATTTGAACCCAATGAACCGACGATTTTTGCCTTAGCTTCTGATTTTTTAGAATCGAGCGCATATTTGTCTAAAACGAACTTCGTCATAAAATACCTACGTTAAACTGAGACATAAGCAATAATACTTAGAACTAGCGTCGCTGAGTTAGATATGGTTAGTTTTAGGTCTGTTTTGCTTAACTAGATTCCATCATGCCAAACGCTTCCAAAAAGTGACAACCCCTAAACATCGGATTTTATCGGGAGTTTTGTCGGGTAAATTTTTCTGAAAATTGGAAAAAGTGGGATTTAGTTGGGCTATAATACCCAAAAGTCTTTTGCTGTGTCGATTGTATGAATATCACGGAAGTCTTACAACTGATTGACGAACGCCTTATTGAGCGAGATAAAAAGCCGCTAAATACTATCCAGAAGGCTATTTTTGAAGGGAGTTGGCAAGGACAGAGTTATCAAGAAATAGGTAACGAATATCACCGCAGTGAGACTCATATTAGAGAGGAAGGTGCTAAATTATGGAAGCTTTTATCGGATGCTTTTGGGGAAGAAATAAGAAAATCTAATTTTCGTTCTACCATAGAAAGAATGAAGATTAAATCATCACAAATTGTTGAAATAAATCAAAATTTTAATTTTTGCTCTCAGATTTTTAATCAACTCAATAAAGATGACAAAAATAGAGAGATAAACTCTCAATATTCTCAGACATATCATGATCTAACCCTTGCTCCTCAAATTATTGACTTTTACGATCGAGAAAACGAACTCGCAACAGTCTCGAACTGGGTGTTTAAGCAAAATACTCGCTTAATTGCCGTTTTGGGATTATGGGGAATAGGAAAAACCACCCTAGTTAAACGATTTATTGATCTCAATTTAGAACAATTTGAAGTGGTGATTTGGAAAAGTTTAAAATTTCCTAAGTCTTTAGATTTATGGCTAAATGATTTATTGAATACTTGCCAAAAAGAACCGAAAGAAAGCACCGATAATAAAATCCAGCAATTGTTAGAAGTTCTAAGCAATCATAAATGTTTAATCGTCTTAGATGATTTTCAAAATCTTTTTGCTGTTGGTCAAATGGCGGGTAATTATCAACCTGAATATAGTAGTTATCAACATTTTTTAAAACTGATTGCAGAAATCCAACACCAGAGCCATTTTATTCTCATTAGTCAAGAAAAATCGGCGGAAATGAACTATCTTAATCAAGAAAATTCTCCCATTCAATGCTTAGAATTATCAGGATTTGAAGCCATTGATTTTCTTAAAAATAAAGGTTTACAAGATGGGGAAAGATGGTTAGAATTAATTCAATTATACGAAGGTAATCCTTTTTATTTAACTGATATTGCCGTTTTGATTAAAGATGTTTTTGATGGCAAGGTTAACGATTTCTTGGCAGAAAATAGCTTAGTTATTACAAAAAAAATGCAGTCTCATTTAAAACAAATTTTTGGTCGCTGTTCTCCCCTTGCCCAACAAATCGCCTTAGAATTAAGTAAAGTTGATCAACCTTTATCTAGAGAGGAGTTAAAAAATAACCTAGATTTATCTGCTAGTGATTTAATCAATGGTTTACAATCCTTGCAACAACGTTATTTAATTCAAAGGGAGCAAAACCGATTTCAATTATCATCTATTTTTAAAGCGTATATCAAAAGCGATTGATTGTAATATTTTTTAGAGGAGATCGAGTCTAAAAAAGAACCCTTCCAACCTCTTAAACTGATTGGTAATCATTAGAGGCAATCAGCGATATTGATAGCGATGTGTGAGATTATTCTTGAGATAATAAATGGCTGGTTATAATTAAATTAAAAATGGATTTTAGGTTTGATCCCCCCTGCCCCCCTTGATAAGGGGGGTTTGATCCCCCCTGCCCCCCTTGATAAGGGGGGTGCCGATCCCCCCTGCCCCCCTTGATAAGGGGGGTTTGATCCCCCCTGCCCCCCTTGATAAGGGGGGTGCCGGTAGGCGGGGGGATATCCCTTGATAAGGGGGGTGCCGATCCCCCCTGCCCCCCTTGATAAGGGGGGTTCGATCCCCCCTGCCCCCCTTGATAAGGGGGGTTTGATCCCCCCTGCCCCCCTTGATAAGGGGGGTGCCGGTAGGCGGGGGGATCTCCCTTGATAAGGGGGGTTTGATCCCCCCTGCCCCCCTTGATAAGGGGGGTTTGATCCCCCCTGCCCCCCTTGATAAGGGGGGTTTGATCCCCCCTGCCCCCCTTGATAAGGGGGGTGCCGGTAGGCGGGGGGATCTCCCTTGATAAGGGGGGCATCTGATAATTTTTAACGCCTACCTACTTATAAAGTCGATGTCTGATAACTGATAATTGATCGCTGAATTTAACTTCTTAAAGAAACTTGGAACTGTTTAACTAAAGCTTCTCGCACTTTTGTCATTAAGGGTTCCACATCTTCATCGGTTAAAGTTCGATCGCTGGCACGATAGACTAAACTAAAGGCCAAACTACAATGATTTTCTGGCACATTCTGCCCCTGATAGCGATCGAATAATTCGACTTTTTCTAAAAGAGTTCCCCCAGCATTTTTGATAGTTTTTGTCAATCTATCTACGGGTATATCTGTAGAAACAAAGAAGGCGATATCTCGTGCAGCCCCCGGATAGGTAGAATAGACCTGTAAACGCGGGGTAATTTTGGCACTATCGCTAAGAGTTGCTAACAGGATCGGGAACTGGATTTCAAAGGCATAAACTGCCTCAATTAATCCCTTTTGCTGACGCAATTGCGGGTGTAGTTGACCAAAAATTCCTAGTCGTTGTTTACCAATCCATAAAGATGCTGTTCGTCCGGGATGAAAACGCGCATCTTCGGCATCTTTTTCGTAGCTTACTGTCAGCGAAAGGCGATCGAATACTGCTTCTAAAATGCCTTTTGCTTCATACCAAGTCATGGCTACCTCTTTACCCGATCGCAGCCAACGTCCGGCCGGGAAGAAATCACCGCCAAAAATGCCAGCAATCGCATCGTATTCGTTGATATTATCCGATTCTGAGCGGAAAACTCGCCCGATCTCGAAGCCATTTAAGGAACCGTTACCCTGAGACTGATTATACTCAAACGCTTCGATTAAACCGTCGAGGAGATTAGTCCGCAAAGCAGAATACTCGACAAAAAGGGGATTAGCGAGGACAACTTCCGCTAATTCCGGTTTAACTAGGGAATACTGGACTAATTCCGTCAAACCGACTGCTCGAAAAGCTTCCCGTACCCGACGCTGTATAGTTTCCTCAAAGGACAATCCTCCGGCTGCGGTTTTTGCCGGCAAAGTATCGACAAAGCGATCATATCCGTACAGTCGCGCCACTTCTTCAATTAAGTCAATTTCTCGTTCTAAATCCCGATAACGGTAGTCTGGCACTGTCACAGTCCACAGAACAGGATTTTTTGAGGTTAACTGTAATTCACAGCCTAAATTGCCTAAAATCCGTTCCACATCTTCGGCGAGAATTTCACTGATCGCACCGTTATCTAGGGTAACTTGACCCAGTAGCTGCTGCAAACGTTCTAAACGCAATTCGATCGAACGACTGGACTGATCGGCACGATAATCAGCTTTAACCTGACTGCTGACAGTTCCCCCAGCTAACTCTAGAATCAAATCGATCGCCCTTTGACAAGCATATTCCAAAGCGGCGGGATTAACACCGCGTTCATAGCGTCCAGAAGATTCGCTGCGTAAACCCTGCGCTTTTGAGGAACGACGGATAGCGATCGGATCGAATAAAGCCGACTCTAGCACAAGATTAACGGTTTCCTCGTTAACTTCTGTATCTTGACCTCCCATCACCCCCGCTAAAGCTACCGGCTTATTATTGGCAGTAATTAATAAATTAAGCTCTTTTAAGCTTCTTTCCTGACCATCAAGGCTAATAATTTTTTCCCCTTCCTCGGCAAAACGGACCCCAATAGTAACGGATTTACCTCCGGCAAAACTTTGTAAACGATCGCGATCGAAAGCGTGTAAGGGTTGTCCCCACTCCAAGAGGACATAATTAGTAATATCGACCACATTATTGATCGATCGCAATCCGGCAGCCTGTAAACGCTGTTGCAACCATAGCGGAGATGGGCCAATTTTTACCCCCTCGATCACCGTACCAATATAAGCAGGACAAGCTTTATTTTCTGATATTTCCAGCGTTAAATCTTTTTTAGGGGAAAATTCACCTAATTTCACTTTTGGTAGGCTTAATTCTCCTCCTGTCAAAGCCGCCACTTCTCGCGCGACTCCGATCATACTCAAAGCATCGGCACGGTTAGCGGTGGGAGAAATATCTAAAATCACCTCATCGAGTCCTAAAAGGGGACGAACATCTGTACCTAAAGGGAGATTTTCCTGGCTAAAAATGTGGATTCCTTCAGAATCTTTAGTTAATCCTAATTCCGCGAGGGAACAGATCATCCCTTCCGATTTTACCCCCCGCAATTTAGCCGGTTTAATCGTTAAATTGATTTTGGCTAAATAAGTTCCCAAAGTAGCCACGGGAACTAGAATATCAGCCCTAGCATTGGGCGCACCACAGACAATTGTACTAAGATTTTCCTGACCGATATCCACCTGACAGACACTTAATTTATCTGCGTTGGGATGGGGTTGACGATCGATAATTTTACCAATAACCACACCCTTTGCCCATTCTCGGCGATCCTCGATCTCTTCCACTTCTATTCCCGCAATTGTCAATAATTCGGCTAATTCTTGGGGAGATTGGACAATTTTGACTAATTCTCGTAACCAGTTGATCGAAATCCGCATCGTTAATTCTTGCTTGCCGTTGGTTCTTAACTATTGTAAACCGTGGGTAGTCAATGATTTAGAAATTAGGGACGATCGGCTGTTAGAATATTAGGGGCAAGATGGAAGGCCTGTGTAAATAACCGATCATTTTCCTTGGCCAGGGGTGATATTATCTTTGAACAGATTACCGATAATTTGGGTAGATAATCAGTAGTTAGCTATCTATATCAAAAAGGATTATTGATGCCACCCGATCAAATAGAAAACCTACTCAAGGGAATTTTGAGACAATACCAAAGTTCTTTTAGTGACAAAATCTATGGAGAAGAAAATGATGATTATGATCCGCTTATGAGGGTATTTGGAATTACTCCTAGTTTAAAAAGGGAAAATCGTCAGTATTGGGGCAGGGAACTAGGAATGTGTTGGCAACGTCTGGTGACAGAAGTTTTTAAGGCTAATTGTTTAGATTATCAACCGGCTTTAAAGATTGCAGATGATCAACCTTGTGACTGCATTTTAGGTAGAGATGCCATTGATACTAAATATAGAATTGGTTCGGGAGATTCTGGCACACTTAAAAAGTTTAAACAGTATGGAAAACTATTACAGGAAAGAGGACTTAAACCTATTTTACTGATTGTGCGAGAGGATAACTTACCAGCAGCGATTAAAGCTTGTCATCTGGGTGGCTGGACTGTTTTGCAGAGCCAACAAAGTTTTGATTATATACTTGAGCGCAGTGGGTTCGATTTGCTGAAAACTTTTGATAAATTTTCTGAAACACAGGAGTTTTATATTGCCCGATGAATATCTCAAAAAGATGGCAACTTCTGCACGGTGATTGTAGAGAACTTCTCACTTTACTAGAAGAATCTAGTATATCTTGTGTGATCACAGATCCACCCTATAATTATGAGTTCATTGGCAGAAATTGGGATCATGATGAAATCCAAAGACGCAGAGAACGCATTCAAAACAGTTCCACACTGGTAAAAAATATTCCCTATGGAAGTGGGTTAGCTGGTGGGGTTCGCAATGAGCGTTGGTATCAACGCAATCGCGAAAATGTGGTCAATTATATTGAATGGGCAACAGATTGGTCAAAGGAACTAATGCGTGTTTGTAAAAGGGGGGCTGTTGTCGCTGTTTTTAGTAGCACAAGAACACTGGCTCATATTCAGATTGCTCTTGAAAATGCCGGTTTTTATGCTAGAGATGTGCTGGTTTATAGACGACATTCAGGCATTCCTAAAGGATTAAATATTGAGAAAAAACTTGACAAAATTGGTGATACTAATGCTCAACAATGGCAAGGTTGGCATACTTGCCTGAGAAATGAATGGGAAGCTATAGTTATTGTGCAGAAGCCTCTAAAAAACAATTATATTGAAACTCTACAAATGACTGGATTAGGTCCCTTCAAAGCTATACTAAGTGACGGCTCTTTTCAATCCAATATTTTAGAGGGCTTTTCTAAAGGACGGGATGAAAATTTTGATGAGCATTGTACGATTAAACCTTTATCATTGATTAGAAAACTGCTCGAGTTATTTCTACCACAGGATAACAGTCATATAGTTCTCGATCCTTTTGCTGGAACGGGTACAACTTTAATTGCCGCTCTAGAATTAGGTTATCAGACTATTGGTATTGAAATTGAAGATCAGTATATTAATATCATTCAACAACGTTTGGGGGAATATTTTGGCAAGATCGGCCAGGAATTTGAGGTATTTGATTAGTCAATCAAAAAGTTAACAATAATAACCGCTACGGTAGAAAATCGGCTCGACAATAAATCCCTCGGAGAATTAAGGAGAGTTAGTCAAGCTTTCGAGCAGAACATCATTCTTAATAACTCTTATCTTAAAGTACACACAGACAGAACACTTCTGGGAAAATTATCCCCATCTCTCTAGGAACAAGCTATCATAAAGATTGCCATACCGTTGCGATTCTATCCGTGCCTTACTATTCCCAATATCCCGACGCTTTTACTCCCAGTTATCTGAGCGAACTACAAGGACAGATTCTCGCTTGTCCCCACTTCACAGTTAACAATTTAAATCGAGATTTCGTTAAAACCAAAGGCTTTTCCATCGCTTTTCGACGCACACAAATCAGCGAAGTTGCACGAATGTTTCCCTATTTTAAACCCTATCTCGATCGCAGTTTACAAGCTGACTGCAACGCTTTTTATCTTAACCCCTTACTCCTACAAACCGGTTCACGCGTCGATCCTCATATCGATCGCTCCCTGCGCTCCTATTGTAAAACAATCGATCCCCCGCTCCTAGTTAGCGTCCTTTATGTGCAGGTTCCTAAAGATATTCAAGGGGGGGAACTGGTACTAGCAACAGGCAATCGTTCTGTGGCCCAGATTCGTCCTTGTGCTAACACCCTGATCCTCTTTCAAGGAGATCTTACCCATTCAGTTAATCCCGTTAGCTGTTCTGGTATTCGTCTGAGTCTTGTCTGCGAACAATATCGTTTAGATGCCGAAGAATTGCGAGAGATTCCCGAAATGCAGATAGAATCGCGAACCATAAAACCAGAAAAGAAAAAAAAGAAAGATCGGGTCGTTGCCCTACAATAAAAGGGCATTTTTGTAAAGATATTCTAGATGGTGATGCGCGAACCGATCGTCGAATTAAGGGGAGTGACCAAAGCTTTCGGTAAGAAAGTAATCTTAAATAACGTCGATCTGAAAGTGTACGAAGGGGAAGCGATCGGCGTGATCGGTCCATCCGGGACGGGAAAATCGACCATTTTACGCTTAGTCGCCGGATTACTGGCCCCCGATCGGGGAGAAGTGTACATCTACGGTACAAAACGGCAGAGAACCGTAGAACAGGGGGAAGATCCCCTCGGTGTTGGTCTAGTTTTCCAACAATCGGCCCTTTTTGACTCCCTCACCGTCGGGGAAAATGTCGGTTTTGCTCTCTATCGCCACTCAAAGCTAAAACGAGCCGAAATTCGCGATTTAGTGGAAGAAAAACTGGATTTAGTGGGTATGACTGGTTCCTACGACCTCTATCCCTCTGAAATATCCGGAGGGATGCGAAAACGGGTCAGTTTAGCCAGAGCAATTATCAGCGATCCCTCGATCGCCGCCGATCGACCGAACATTCTCCTTTACGATGAACCCACTGCCGGACTCGATCCCGTCGCTTCTACCCGCATCCAGACGGTAATTATGGAACTTCTCAAAGTAAAAAAAGCCTGTGGGGCCCATCTCATTGTCACCCACGTCCACAGCACCATCGAAAATACCACCGATCGCATCGTTTTTCTCTATAAAGGTCAATTTCAATGGGTTGGACCGACTCAAGAGGCTTATCACTCCGAAATCCCCGTACTCAAGCAATTTTTTACCGGCAGTATCGACGGACCAATTCAGTGATCAGTAAACAGTAAACAGTAATCAGTGAACTGATAACTCGCATCTGATCACTGATCACTGATCACTGAAATCCTCCGATTTCTCCTGTAAGATACTGTTTAGAGATGAGGAGTAATTATTTATGGAAGCTGGCGGTTCACAACGAGGGATTTCCCCAACTCTGCGGCAAAGTGGTATCGGTTTAATGTTACTGACATCGGGGGGAATATTAATCTGGTTTATCGCCTGGTTAAGTAATTTTAGCTTCGGGGGACGCAGTTATCGCGCCAGCTTCCTTTTTCCTAATGTGGGTGGCATGATGGTGGGAACCCGCGTCGGTTATCGGGGAGTGAGAATCGGACAAGTGACGGCAATTACCCCAGAACCGGAGGGAGTCGCCGTAGAAGTGGAGATTTCGCCAGCAGATCGCCTAATTCCCAGTAATTCCCTCATCGAAGCCATTCAATCCGGTTTAGTGGGTGAAACCACGATCGATATTACTCCCCTGCAAGCTTTACCCGTCGGTGGTGTTAAAGAACCCCCTTTGAGTCCTAACTGTAATGGGGAGGTGATTATCTGTAACGGTTCCCGTTTACAAGGGCAATCGGCGCTAAATGTCAATACCCTGATCAGATCTTTACTGAGAATTTCTAATCTAGTTAGCGATCCCGATATGGTGGCCGGATTTCGTTCTTTTACCCAACGCGCTGCTAATGCCTTGGGGGGACTCGATCGCTTTAGTGGTGAGGCAACCACCGCTTTAAGCGAGGTTCGTCGCAGCGGTACTCTAGGTAAAGTTAATTCGGGGATGAGATCCCTAGAATCCTTACCCCAAGTATCCGGTTCTCTCGATCGCCTTTCTAGTGATCTTTCCGGTGTCGGGGGATTGAGTCAGGAAGCGACTACTTTACTGAGAAGTTTACAGGGAAGTGGCGGCCTGAGAAATTTAGACGCTACCCTAGTGGAGGCCCGAAAAACGCTGCTTTTGGTGGGAGAAACCACCGAAGAACTGCGGGTTTTTTTGGCAGCTAATCAAAATCGTTTAATTGCTACTCTCGATAGTATCAAAACTACTAGCGATCGCCTACAAACTACTCTCGCTGCTTTGGATCCGATCCTGACGGAAGTGCAGAAAAGCCAAATTATTGAGAATTTAAACACTATTTCGGCAAATGCTGTTAAATTAAGTGAAAATTTGGGCAACTTTACCGCCTATCTCTCCGATCCTGCCACTGTTGTCACCCTACAGCAACTCCTCGACTCCTCTCGCGCTGCTTTTGCCAATCTTCAGAAAATCACCTCGGATGTGGATGAAATTACCGGTAATCCGCAACTGCGACAGGAAATTATCCGTTTAATTCAAGGTTTAAGTCGTTTGGTGTCTTCTAGCGAACAACTACAGCAGGAATTCGCCCAAGGTCAAGCAATGACAAGAATGGCCGCCCAAATTGCGACAATAGCCCCAAATCCCGCCGCTAATACCCCAGAAAAAGACCCTAAGAAACCTGAATCTGAGTAGCAGAATTTGGGGTTAGGGGTTGGGAAAAAAAAGTCCGAGCATTTGTACTAAATTTTTCAAGACCCAGCTAGTGTGCCTAATTTTTTGTCATAGCTAAATGAGGAATTTCTTCACCATGTTGACGATAACTTTCTTTAACGCCTTCCCAAGCTACAATTAATTCATTGAGTGCTGTTTGGGGGCTATCAGCAAAAGCGGAAACGCTAGGCATTTCTACTAAGTATGCTATCCAATCTCTCTCCTCATCTTGGAAGATATTAATGCTAAAACCGTTAAAATCCTCGGTGGTTGGATTCATTTTCTTCCTCCTGTATTTTTAAAAATTGTTTAACTTGATAAGCTTTCGCTTCACCGTTTTTTGTCGGTTGAATAGATAGACGGACTCTCTTGGATGAATACCAAATGTGATGACTTCCTGTTTGATGGTCAAAAGTCCAACCACAAAGATTAAGCAAACTCTCAAATTCGCTAAAACGTAATCCTTGAGGCGAGTTTTTGGCCTTTTCTAGCAGTTTTTCTTTTTTTCCCATCGATCGATCACAACGAACTCAATCTATTTTAGCTTAAAGTTAAAAGAAGGAGATCGCATTTATACATCGCAGTCAGCCATCAGCTTGCAAGAGTTATCTCAAAAATGGCAATTAATTTGGCACGACTACTTACAATCGTTTTGAGATTAGGAGATAAATTTTCATCCAGCAAAAACCGAATTTTCATGCTTTTTGTAAATACTCCTGCTCCTTTTTAATTTTTGCTTTTCTTAAACGATCAATTAAAGGAGATGATGTTTCTAGCCACTGTTGATAATGTTGTTCCCGTTGTCTTTCTAGCTTGACAAGATAGAGATCGATTTGTGCTTGATTGTGATAATAATAGGTCAAAGTGGCATAAATTTTTTCTAAATTTAGAGTTGGTAATTCTTGGAGAATTTCTTGAGGACTATAACCTTGTCGATAGTATTTCAGTACGTCCTCAATGCCAATACGATGTCCTTTTAATTGAATATTATCTACTGCTACAAATTCAAAATAATCTTCTAACTGCATAGGTTGTTACCTCCTAAAACATCAATACTATCCTAGCATATTATTAAAAATGTGCCGCAAAATTCAAATTATTCACCGATTTTAAGCCTATCTGAATATTCAATTTAACCCACCTAGTTTAGATGGGTTAAAAAGATAAAAATAGATTAAGATTGACGTTTTAAAGCAGAACTAATTCCTAATACTCCTAAACTCAATAATCCTAGCACTGATGAAGGTTCGGGGATAGGAGTAGGAGTAGGAGGAGGGGAAAGAGCTATCACCGAGACATTATCCAACGCAGGACCAGCAAAGCTATTAGTTAAACTGATAAACTCAAGGGTAGTGGTTGTACTGTTAGCAGTAAAATCCCAAGATTTTGATAGCCATCCCATATTTGAACTGCTTTTTCCTGTTGTATTAAAAGAAAAATCAGCAGAACTTCCTCCCGCACTCACTCTCATGTCTTTAATAATAGGACTTGCGTTGGGATTACCCGCCAGATCAAAAGTCACCCGATAAGTCCCACCGACAGTTGTGTTAAAGGTTTGCTGAATTCGACCAGCATTCCCTCCAGATAAATCCAGACTTCTAGAACCATTAGAAGCTTGCCATAATGCACCTATGTAATCGATTGATCCTTGGCTAACCGTCCATCCTGTAATTACCGTGGAAACAGCATCAAGTGTTTGAAAAAGACCAGGGTTTGCACCGTTCTCAAAACTGCCATTTTGAACCAAATTTGCTGCTTGTACAGGGGTGACTATCAAAGCACTTACCCCAAGGACAGAGGAAGCAATTGAGAGTTTTAATAAGCTATGCTTATCCCCCCCGAAAATCGATTAGTTTTGCTAATCTTTGAGTCATGACTAAAAACTCTACTTTTACAAGAACGGCTTCATCATAGCAGAGAAAAGCTTATAAAATAAATGAAAAAATGATTAACTTTTTGGCTCTTCTCGACTTTGTGTGACAATTTTTGCTTATATAGTAGCGATCGATCTTTGTGTCCTTTGTGTCTCTGTGGTTCGTTCCACTCACTCGCCCGCAAGAATGTATCTTAGAATACATTTTACCCAATAAACCTGGGATATCCGAGAGACTTGTGGCCAGATATAATTAAGGGGTATTTGGGGGAAGAAATTGAATTATGGAAGAACTTTTAGAATTAAAAGCTTTGCTCTTAAAAGGTGATATTAAAGGTTCACTGGCGATTGTAGAAGACCTTGAAGATATGAGCAAAAATGGGACTATTAGCACCATTCGTAGTTATGCTGTTATCTTATTACTGCATTTAATTAAACAACAGGCAGAAAACAGAACCACTCGTTCTTGGGATGTCTCCATTCGCAATAGTGTTAGAGAAATTCAACGCCAAAATAAACGCCAAAAAGTGGCAGGATATTATTTAAGTGATCAGGAATTAACAGACACTTTAAACGATGCTTATCTTAATGCTTTGGATGCCGCTTCTTTAGAAGTCGAATCAGGTCGTTATCAATCGGAGCAACTAGAAGCTATAATTGACAAAAATAAACTGATTAGTGCTGCTTTCCTTCTGATTAAAAACGTCTCTCCTTAGAAAGATTATGACAGACTCAATCTCTCAAGAACAAGCCTAAGAAATGTTACGTTGGTTAAACAAAAATCGTGACACCGTGCTTGATTTATATAAAAATCAATACATTGCCTATAATGAAAAAGGGGTCATTGCTCACGGTGAAAATTTACAGAATGTTCTGGAACAAGCCAAGACAACTAATCAAGAATTTGTCATTTATCTTGTTCCTCGTTGTCGTTATTCTCTGCAAATTTTACCCATTCAAGTTTAAAGTAGTTTAAGATGATTTTGACAACGGCAAAATTCTATGAAAATAACCCTTTATCAACCGACATTATCGTTATTATTGCTGCTGTTGCTATCGGGGGGTTGTGCAGTCAATCGGGAAAAAGAGAAAACCACCACTCCGCAAGCGTCTCCCCTAGCAGAAATCGTTCCTTGGCAGATGGTGGAACGGGTTACTATTTTAAAAGCCGATCAGGATCCCATCTATGCTTTAGCCATTAGTCCCGATAACTCCTTGCTGCTGAGCGGTAGTTTTGACGGCACTGTTAGGGAATGGGACCTAAAAACTCAAAAACCTCTCAGGACTTGGCAACTAGGTGATACTGTCAATGCTATCCAATTTAGTCCCGACGGTGAGACTTTTGTAACTGCCGATGCCGGGGGAAAAGTGCAACGCTGGAATACGCGCACGGGAAAATTAGAAATGACCTATCCTGGCCATGCTTTTCTCGTTACTGATGCCGCTATTTCTCCCGATGGCAAAATTTTGGCTACGGGTAGCTGGGATCGTACTGTTAAACTCTGGGATTTTCAGACGGGTACACTGTTAAAAACCCTGCGCGGCCATAATCATCCGATTCAGGCGATCGCATTTAGTCCCGATGGTAAAGGAATTGTTAGCGCCGATTACGATGGTTTCGTTAAACTGTGGAAAGTGAGTACCGGTCGCTTTATTCGGGCCTATGCGGGTAATTTATTCCCCGTTTATCGGGTGCTTTTTTCCAAGGATGGTAATACCGCCGGTACTGCTAGTCAAGACGGTTCGATCCGCAGTTGGCAAGTGAAAAGTGGCATCGGCACCACTACTATTCTCGCCCATAACGACGCTGTAACTGATATGGCCTTGCTCGATGGGGGCAAAGTTTTGGCCAGCACCTCCGGGGATGGAACCGTCAAATTTTGGGATGTTAATACCCGTCGGCGCTTGAATACCCTGAAGGGAAACGTCATCTTAAGAATGGTTGCCAGTCGAGATGGTCGTTGGTTAGTCACTGGAGATCGGGACGGTGCGATCGCTATCTGGCGGGGAATCTAATTGACTATAATTAAGACTAGAGTGTTTTCTAGGGTGGAATATAGCTATGGCAGCAGTGATTTTAAACTTAGATACAGTCAATCTCAGCGATGAGCAGTTTTACCGTCTCTGTCAAGTTAACCCAGATTGGCAACTGGAAAGAAACGCCCAAGGAGAATTAATTGTGATGCCACCTGTTGGGGGAATTAGCGGCAACCGAGAAGCCGATTTTATTAGTTTACTTTGGTTGTGGAATCGTCAAACCGGATTGGGTAAAGTCTTTAGTTCGGCGACGATTTTTCGTTTGCCGAAAGGCGGATATCGCGCTCCTGATGCCGCTTGGGTGAGTTTAACCCGTTGGCAAGCTCTAAGTCGAGAAGAACAGGAGAAATTTCCGCCTATTTGTCCCGATTTCGTCATTGAACTGCGCTCCCGTAGCGATTCCCTCCCAGAAATTCAAGCTAAAATGCGGGAATATCTCCACAGTGGTTTGCGATTAGGTTGGCTAGTTAATCCTCAACAACAACAGGTGGAAATTTATCGTCCTCAGCAACCCTTAGAAATTATGGAACTACCCGCTAATTTAAGCGGAGAGGATGTCTTACCAGGCTTTAGTTTATTTATCTCTATTTTTGATTGACATACTCCCACCGTCAAGCTACGCTGTGACGGGGGATTCTTTCCACATCGCTGTTAGAAATTCCTTGTTCAACGAGACAACTTAGATTCTCAATGTCTCCATTAAAAACCCAGAGGTCGGACTCTCCCAAGGCGTTTAGGTCGGTTTCTGTTTGCCCAACAGTACCGTTGACACTTCGACTTCGCTCAGTGTCAATGCCGAGCGAAGTCGAGGCATTGAGATGTTTTCCCAAATATTGCAACCCTTTTTTAAGAATATTTATTGCTGCATTATGATCCCTATCTAAGACTGTTTTACAATTGGGACATTGATGAGTTCTAGTGCTTAATGTTTTTTGAACTCTCGTCCCACAAACTGAACAATCTTGAGTCGTGAAATGGGGAGGAACAGCAATACAAACAATCCGATAAATCTTGGCAAAATAATTCAACCATTCAGTGAATTGATACCAAGAAGCATCACTAATCGACTTGGCAAGCTTACGGTTTTTGACTAAGTTTCTTACCTTTAAAGCTTCATAAACTACCAGATCATTAGACTAGACTAACGCCAAAGCGTCTTTAATTGCTTTGTCTTTACGTTGTCTTGACACCTTAAGATGAAGCCTAGCTACTTTTATCCGTTGCTTGTGATAGTTTTTAGACTGTTTCTTTCCTTTGCGAAACTTTTTGGATAATCGTCTTTGTGCTTTTTTCAGTCGTTTTTCTGACTTTCTTAAATAACGTGGATTCTCTACAGTATTACCTTGAGCGTCAGTATAAAACTCTTTTAACCCTAAGTCAATTCCTGTTATTTGTCCCGTTGGTTTATGGTATTCTTGCCGTTCTACGTCAATCAGAAACTGGCAATAATAACCGTCAGCACGTCTAACAAGGCCAATTCAAGTCTGAATTGCATCACTGTCTGATCTATCTTTATAGAATACCTCATTCGGGGTACGATAGTCAAGACATTTTCGAGGACGATTGTTAATCAAGTTTACGGCTCTTTCCACCTCCT
>Ga0315907_10003006_pt1 | contig 20434 bp, 20 predicted proteins | sample LakEriMetagenome_3_FD_203525 | JGI IMG/M metagenome (GOLD analysis project Ga0315907, IMG submission 203525) | Freshwater fungal communities from buoy surface, Lake Erie, Ohio, United States - Buoy 12 MA123 | ecosystem: Environmental > Aquatic > Freshwater > Lake > Lake biofilm | place: USA...
ATGCAAAATGTGCAAATGATACCGCATACGCACTAAAAACATATTTACAAACATATGACAACACACAATCAAAATACGTTCCTTTAGAGTTATTTAACGACCAGGTTACATTAGTTAAGGATTACGACGAATGTGAGGAAAATATCGCATTAAAATACCGACAAGCAGGAGTATCAACTGTAACCTCAGCTTGGGCTTCAAAAAGACTTGTATTTGCAAGAAAGGAAAAACCAGAAAAAATTCTAATTATTGCCAACAAACTTGACACCGCAGTTGAGATGGCAAATAAAGTTAGGGCTTTTGTTGATCAATGGCCAAAATGGATGGGTGTTGGTTTCTCATCTGAGAAGAACTCACAAAGACACTTTAAATTAACAAATGGTTGTGAAGTTAAAGCGGTTGCAACCTCAAAAGATGCCCTTCGTGGTTATACACCAACAATTCTAATATTTGATGAGGCTGCGTATATTGACGCCGATGAAGATTTCTGGTCAGCGTGTATGGCTTCCCTATCAACGGGAGGTAAAGTTATTGTAATTTCAACACCAAACGGATTTGACCCAATTTATTATTCAATTTATAATCAAGCTATCAAAGGGATGAATGATTTTAGGATTACCGAGATGTATTGGTGGCGAGACCCAAGATATTCCAAGGACTTAAAACTTATTAAGTGTGACGATATTGTTCATTATATGTTAAATAGAGCTGATTACAAGGACGATGAGATAACAATTGACTATACGGATACAAAAGTTAGAGAAAGAGACTTTGAGGACATTAAAATAAAAATTGAGAATGGGTATAGGGCTTATAGTTCGTGGTTTGAAGCAATGGCCAAAAAACTAAAGTTTGATAGGAGAAAAATATCCCAAGAGTTGGAATGTAATTTTCTTGGGTCTGGGGATAACGTAATACCCCCAGAAACAATGAAGAAAATTAAAGATAACTTCATTAAGGAACCAGAAAATAGATTTATGGGTGGTGTTTTGTGGCAGTGGAAAGAACCGGTAGCTGGACATCGTTACATAATGGGTTGTGACGTTAGTCGTGGGGATAGTGAAGATTTCACCACATTTACAATTATTGATTTTGACGAAAGAGAACAAGTACTGGAATATATGGGAAAAGTTCCACCAGATGTCGTTGCCGAAATTGCATATAAATGGGCCACGATGTATAATGCTTTCATTGTAATTGATATAACCGGAGGTATGGGCGTTGCAACATCAAGGAAACTTCAAGAAATGGGTTATAAAAATCTATATGTTGATGGTGTTAACCACGCAGATAAATGGAAGTGGGATCCGAAAGCACAAGAAAAAATTCCAGGAATTAATTTTAACTCAAAAAGAGTTCAGATTATTGCCTCATTTGAGGAAGCACTAAGACATGATTTTGCTGTAAGGTCACAAAGGTTATACAACGAATTAAACACATTTGTTTATGTTAATGGTAGGCCAGATCACCAAAAAGGACAACACGATGACTTGATTATGGCAATGGCGATGGCCTTATATGTTGGTGAGACATCATTTGCCAAACTTGAAAAGGCGACAGAACATGCAAAAGCTATGTTGGAATCTTGGTCTGTTGAATCCAATAATTATTCTGATAGTTATACGAATTTTAATCCCGGTTTACCAGTTTCCTCACCCAATATGGATCAGTTTGGTAGAACCCAATTAACCAAAAGCGATTACGAGAAGTATTTATGGTTATTCGGGGGTAAAAGAGTTTAAATATTATAAAAAACTCTTATTTTTTAAACAAATAGAAAATTATGGCAGAAAATAAATTAACGGTTTGGCAGAGGTTAGGGAAAGTATTTGGTCCGACATCCACATTGGATCAACAATCACCTGTGTTTAAATTTGATAAGAAACAACTATTAAAAACAACAGATAAAAATGAGTTTGAAAGGGAGAAACTTGAAGCCCAACAAACCATGTATATTGGTAAACAATGGCAGAAGGTTGAGAGTAATTTATACCAACAAGCGGTGTACTATGAACCAACCAGAATGGCTTCATATTATGATTATGAGGCCATGGAGTACTCAATCCATGGGGACACCAAAATTGCCACTCCTGATGGTTTTATGACCATAAAAGAGCTTTCAGACAAGGGTAGAGATTATGAATTTATAACATACGCTTATGACCATAATTTGAAAAAAGTAGTACCAGCAATCGCCAGAAATGCTCACTATACCAGAGATGAAATGGCTTATAAAATTACGTTTGATGATGGGTCACATATTATCGCAACTTATGGTCATAGGTTCTTAAAAAGGGATGGTGTTTTTTGTGAGGTTGAAAACCTTAAACCGGGGGATTCAATGATGCCATTTTATAGAAAATCTTTTTACAATAATCAAAATTACCATTGGGTTTATACTTGTAATTCAAACGAGGGTCATCATGGTTGGATATCTGAACACAATTTAATTGCGGAGTGGTATTATAAAAGAAAAATTAATGAAGACGAAGAAGTTCATCATAAAGATTTCAATGGTAAAAATAACAAACCGGAAAATTTACAAATAATGAATATTTCCGAACATAGAGCTTATCATGCGAGATTAAACAACGAAAAATTATGGGCAAACCCCGAATATAGACAAAAAATGTCTGAAGTTGCTAGAAGAACCGGTAAGTATAGTTGGGAAGGGAAAAGAGCTAAAGAGAATAATCCGGCATATATAAAATTATCATTTGATTTGATTGTTGAAAAAGCAAGAGAACATAGAACGTTAATGGAAACTGCCACCTCACTTGGTGTTTCATTTAGAAAAATACAGAATGAACTTAGATTCAATGGGTTTAAAAATTGGTTTGATTTTTTGGATGTTTATGGAATTGATAAAAGTAATAGTGATACTTACGGTGAAAAAAACAATAACTTCAAAAAAATCGCTTGGGATTTATTAATTGAAATTGCTAGACAAGAAAATAGTATTACAAATACGGCCAAAAGATTGAATGTAAGTAGAAATAAAATTTTAAAAACAATAAAAGAAGGGGGATTTAATAATTGGATTACATTTTTGGAATCATATGGTATTGAAAAATCAAAACACCACCACCCAAAAAATGAAGAACCAGTTATTAATCACAAAATAGTATCAATTGAACCATATGGTGTTGTACCAGTTTATGACTTAACTGTGCCGGGTTATAAGAACTTCGCTACAGATACCATTTTCTCACACAATACACCTGAGATCTCTGCCGCTCTTGATATTTACTCTGAAGAATCCACCACTCCTGACCAAGACGGACACATTTTAAAAGTCTACTCTGAATCAAAAAGAATTAAACAAGTATTGGTTGATTTGTTTGTAAATAGACTTGATATAAACACCAATTTACCGATGTGGACAAGAAACACTTGTAAATTTGGCGACAATTTCACATATTTAAAGTTAGACCCAGAAAAAGGGGTTGTTGGGTGTCAACAATTACCAAATATCCAAATTGAAAGATTGGAAAAGGGAATGAGATTTCAACCGGACAAATATTCACAAGAAATGGAAAACGATGCTTTGAAATTTGTTTGGAAAGAAAAAAATATGGAGTTCAATACGTGGGAAATTGCCCACTTTAGAATACTTGGAGATGACCGAAAATTACCTTATGGGACATCTATGTTGGAGAAGGCTAGACGTATATGGAAACAGCTCCTTTTATCGGAAGATGCGATGATGATTTACCGGGTATCAAGAGCACCAGAAAGAAGGGTATTTAAAGTATTTGTCGGAAATATGGATGACAAAGATGTTGATTCATATGTACAACGTGTGGCAAACAAATTTAAAAGAGATCAGATTGCGGACCCTAAAACTGGAAATGTGGATATGAGATACAACCAATTGGCCGTAGATCAAGATTACTTTATCCCGGTTAGAGACCCTTCCCAAACCAATCCAATTGAAACATTGCCGGGTGGTACAAACTTAGCCGAAATTGCTGATATTGAATATATCCAAAAGAAACTGGTAACTGCCCTTAGAATACCAAAGGCGTATTTAGGTTTTGAAGAAGCAGTAGGTAATGGACAAAACTTATCTTTACTTGATATTAGATTTGCAAGAACAATCAACAAAATTCAAAAATCAATGTTGGCCGAACTTAATAAGATTGCCATTATTCATTTATTTTTATTAGGGTTTGAAGATGAACTAACAAACTTTACGTTGGGGTTACACAATCCATCAAAACAATCCGAACTTCTTTCATTGGAATTGTGGAAAGAAAAAATTGAATTATACAAAAATGCGGTAGCTGAAATCGCAAATTCGGTTGCACCAACCTCAGCTTCTTGGGCTAAAAAGAATATTCTAGGTTTCTCAGATGAGGAGATCAGATTGGATTTACAACAACAACGAATTGAAAGGGCTGTTGCAGCTGAACTTGCTAAAACACCTGAAGTCATTACAAAAACTGGATTGTTTGATAATATTGATCAATTATATGGTAAAAAACCAGGTGAACCGGCAGGTGAAGCACCAGAAGGTGGAGAAGAACCTGGAGGAATGCCACCAATGGGTGGAGGATCTGAACTAGGAGGACCACCCCCACCACCGGGACCAGAACCAGGAGGTGAAGTAGGAGTAACACCAGAATCAACCAAGAAAAATGATTTAAATTTAATTCTGGAAGATAACTTATATTATGGTAAAACCTCTCTTGATTTATCAAAGGGTAGATTAACCATTAATGAAATTGATGACAAATTAAAAGATTTATTGGATAAGTGATATATTTATTATAAAAACAAATTATGAATACATTTGGTAAAATAAAAACAATGTTGGAGGAAGCGTCAGTTGTTTCTTATAAAAAGAATGAATTTTCTAAATATATGACCGTTTTTAAAAATATGGTTTTGGAAAATAAAGATATCTGTGAACTATATTATATCTATGACGATCTCTCAACAAATAAAGGTCTGGATAGGGATATCGCTGATGATTACATCAATGAAAATGTTGAATATTCAAAAGTGTTGGTTTCTGAAAATGAAAAAACATTAAATAAACTATCAAACTGGTTGGAGAATATCGTTGAGTCAACTTCAAACAACTACAAAAATATTGATACATTAATTTATAATGATTCAATCAAAAACTTGGAGAAAGTTTTGGAATCCAAAAAACAAATTAAAAATGTTTTAATTAAAGAGTCTGTTAAACTTGAAAATAAAGAGACAGTAAATATGCCGTTACAAACAATGGTAAAAATGTATGAGTCCACTTTAAAAAGTAATATTAACTTAAATGAAAATGAGATTAAAGAAATTTCAGAATTAAAAAGTTTAAGTAAAAATGAAATTGAAAATGAAATCTCAGAATTAAAAGAATCTATTATTTCAAAATTAAAGGTCACATTAAACGAATCAAAGGATGGTGAATTGAATTCAACGATCAATGACACCATTTCCAAAATTTCAGATACAGAAGTTGACCACTACAATCTTTATAAATTAAGAAAATTAAATTCCGACTTATGAGTAAATTTATAAAATCATTGTTGGGTTCCGGAACACAAACGTTATCATCAAAAAGATTTGTTGGGATTTTGTGTGTACTATCACTAATCACGGCTTTATTCATTTCCTTATTCTCAAAAGGTAAATTTTGTCCCAATGATGGTATTGTTGACGTTATCGGTTTACTTGCGTTTGGTACACTTGGTTTAACTTCAACTGAATCTATTTTTGGAAAAAAATATGACAACAAAAAAAGTAACGATCAAGAAGAAATTTGATTTTTTTGTTTGTACTGTGCTTTCTTTTTTTCTTCTCTTTTAATTACAGACGGTTTTACAAATTCCTTTCTTTCTTGAAGTTGTTGAATTTGTTTTGTTTTGGAAACCTTAAACTTATATTGTTTAAGTGCTTGCTCCAATGATTTTTCATTTTTAACGGGAATAATTATCATAATTTTTTGTTTTACAACATAAATATAATGATTTTTGACAAATGTAAAAAGTTTTGTTATATTTTTTCAAACAATAAACTTGAAAGATATGGAAAATGAAAAAAGGAAAAACATCAAAACTAAAAATTTTTGATGACGCAAAATGTCATTATGGGACAGTGGACTCAAAAGAACTAAAATCAATTTATGTGGTATTACAAACTTGGATTGAACCCTTGGATGACGAAGAAAATTGGAACAGAATAACTGGAGTTATAAAAAGACAAATTCAACACACGTTATTGGAAGTTGTTGACCCATTAACGTTTGAAAAAAAACAAATAGTTGATCTTGATTTAAGAACAAGTGGAATTCAAAAAAATAAAAGAAGTTTTTTAAATCTGGAAATTACTTTATTTGTTCACGACAAAACCTTGGATTTTAAATCATTAATTTTAAGGTCAAAAATCAAAAATATAATATCATCAATCTATTTGGATGATTTAAAAAAATCAAAGTATTTCACATTAAGTCTCACAAAAACTAAAGAAACTGAAGTTAGTGAATATTTATCATAAAAATATATTATGAAAATATTAGGACCAAACGATACGGGTAAGGGGATTCTTGTGGAATGGGATGCTGGAACTATCAATCCAAATGATACCAGAAATAATCTAGTGATAAAAGAATCTTACGGACAACTTGACCATTCAAAACCTTTTGTGTTTTATGCCACACTTCAAAAATATGGTGTACCAAATAGAAACGGAAGAATTTACCCTGAGAAAATATTAAAAAGGGAAGCTGAGAAATACAAAGATATGATTAATCGTGGAATGTCAATTTCAGAACTTAATCACCCAGAATCATCACTAATTGATTTGGATAGAGTAGCTCATCTCATAACTGATGTATGGTGGGAAGATAATGTATTGATGGGAAAAATTAAATTATTAACAACACCCGGATTTCACGAGAGAGGAATTGTATCATCAAAAGGTGATGTTGCCGCTAATATGATGAGACAAGGTGTAACAATGGGGGTATCATCAAGAGGTGTTGGTTCTTTGGTTAAAAAAGGGGAACAAAATGAAGTACAAGAAGATTTTGAATTAATTTGTTTTGATTTGGTTTCTTCACCATCCACACCGGGGGCTTATCTTTATTTAAATCAAGAAGATAGACCAAAATACGAAGAAAAATTATCTGAACAACAAAATATTGATTCAAATTCATTTTCCAAATCAGTTGACTTAATGAAAAGATTATCCGATTATTTAGGAAAGTAAAAATTTAAATTATGGATGAAAAGTATTTTGTAGCAAGAGTAACCACTGATATGGTGGATGAGAACTCAGGGAAAGTAAAAAAAATGAAAGAAGAAAAGTTGGTTAGAGGTTTCTCACCAACAGATGTTGAAGCGAAGGTGACTAAACTTTATGAATCTTATACAATGGATTGGAGAATTACGGCCATTGTTGAGAGTAAAATTGACGAAGTTATTGAATAATTTCAACTAAAAATTAAATTGTTTTAAAGGAGGTATTGCAAAATATCTCCTTTTTTTGTGTCTTTTTTTTACTATATATTTATAATGTAAAATATATTATGAATAAAAGTTTCAGTAAAATTAGACATATCCAAGAATCAAATCAAAGACTGGAAAAAAGGTTACTTAAAGAAGATGATGAATTGAAAGATGAAAAACTACAACATATCATTGATGTTGATACCGAACTAGACAATGACCCCGCTTATAAGGAGTATGAAAAAATATATTCCATAAATAAAATAAAAAAAATGGTTTCAGATCAAATGGGGATTAATATATCGGATATGAGTGATGAAGAATCACAAGGATTAATTGATATGTTCACATCTTTTATGGATATAAGTAAAGAAGGTAAGGAGAAAATGACTCGTGAAAAACTTCTTGAGCGTAAGGATAGTGTGATTAATCTTGTTATTGAAATTATTGAAATTGCGGTTGAAAATGATGATTTTGAAATGGTTACAAAATTACGAAACTATATTGAACTTTTAGAAGATTATAATTAAAAAAAACATAAAAATTATGAAAAAAATAGTAAGATTAACAGAATCGGATTTAACAAGAATAATTAAACGCGTTATTTCCGAACAAACTCAAGGTGAAAGTGGATTTATCCAAACAATAGTTGATAAATATAACATTTCAGATGAGTTGAGAAATGAAATTATAAATACTATTAAAAATTCTGAGTGTAAAAATATTACGTTTGAAAAACTTAAAATGGGTGATGGATTGGCCTTAGGTGATAAGTTAATTTTAACCCCAAGGACATTAGAGAACACTTTGGGTAGATTCTTATTTATTTTATTTCACGAATTGGCACACCAATACCAATTTAAAAAATATGGAATGGAAAAAATGCTTGAATTATATAGTGATGAAATGGATTTAAAAGAAGCCGCACAATTTATGAAACAAGTTGAAAGTGTGGCGGATGAATTTGCTGTAAGAAAATTAAAAAACCTAGAAAGAAAAGGATTAATTACACCATCAAGATCCGATATGTTTAAAGGTTATGACGGTATTTCGTTAGAAAGATTGGAAATAATGATTGATATGTTTAGAAATCAATTAAGGAAAAGTAACATTACTGGCGCTAAAAATATTAGTGAGTTTTTATACAATATGGTTAAAATTGAACAAACAAACCCACAAGTAAATTCTGAAAAACAAAAACCTTCTGAAATCACACCAACTGAAATAAAAAAAGAAATGAATAAAGAAAATAGTACAATCAGTGCCGATGAAGTATATTATGAAATTCCAAAAGGTATAAAAAAAGTTGTTGGTAATTTAGATGCTTCGTCAATGGAAGATTTTAATGATGTTGAAGTTATAGATGGTAATTTAACTGTTAATAGTGATAAAATCAAATCACTACAAAATATTAAAACTATAAATGGTAAACTTTGGGTTTATGGTAACAATTTTGAAGACTTTGGTAATTTAAAAACGGTAAAAGGGGATGTAACATTGACTAAAAATACACCATTATTGGATATGTATACTGAAGATGAAATTAAAGGAATGATTAATATTGGAGGAAACTTACAAATAAAATAATTAAATAATATTATGAAAAAAGTAATTAAATTAACAGAATCGGATTTAACTCGTATTGTTAAACGAGTAATCCAGGAAGTAAACGATGAATTTGACGATGATTCAGTTATTGACAATAATTTCAATCAAGAAGAATATGATGAATTATTGGACCAAGCGAGGGAATTTTTATGTCGTGAAATTGGTTTAGAAGAAGATGAGGTTTACAATATGAGTGATGACCAAATTATTGGTGAAATTAAATATTATGATAAAGGTTTATATCGTAGATTAGAAGAACTGAAATATAGTAAACCTGTTGATTTAGATGAACCATACGATTCAATTGGTGGGTATTCAGTAAATGATTTGAGAAGAACTTTTAAAAATTATAAATACGACAAAAAATAAACAATATTGAGTAATAAAATAATGTAATCCACCATAAAAGGTGGATTTTTTGTATCTAATAATTGGGGAATATCAAAAAATATTCCCTTTTTTTATATTAAATCCACATTTTTTTAACTTTTTTCAAAGTGACGCATATTTATTAGGAAAAATAAACTTTTTATAAGGCAAATATTGCAAAATTTTATGGAAAAAAATAAATCTGTAGTTGAACAAGCTTTATTGCAAATGAAAGCAATAGAAGAGGCTATCAGTGAAAATGCAAAAGGAATACTTGCTTCTACCATGAAGGAAGAAATCGCAGAACTAGTAAAAGAATCCTTAAAGGAAAAAACTAAACTTACCGAACAAGATGAAGAAGATTCAGAAATGGATGTAGAAATGGAAGACGATATGGAGGTTGAAGATGAAACAGGTGATGTTGAATTTGATGCTGAAATGGAAGATGAAGGTGAGGATGATTCAGAAATGTTAGATATGGATTTTGACATGGAAGATGATAACGAGGATGAACTACCTCCACTTGACTTAACTCAAGCTTCAGCTGATGAGGTTTTGAGAGTATTTAAGGCAATGGGTGATGAAGATGGTATCATTATTAAAAAACAAGATGATGGTGACATCCACTTGGTTGATAACAATAATGACACTGAGTATTTAATCACATTTGGTGGTGAGTCGGCAGAAGCGGAATCTATGAATATGATGGAAAATTATATGGACGAAGAAGAAATGGATGAATCTTGGTCTGAAGAAATGGATGAAGAGGAAATGGATGAAGAAGAAATGGACGAAGAAGAAATGGACGAAGAAGAAATGGACGAAAACGTTTATGAAATTGATCAAGAAACTTTGGAATCTGTTTTAGAATCATTCAAAGCTAAAGGAGTTGGAATGGGTAAACCTGGTTCAGGTATGAGCAAAACATCTGTTAACATGAAGGGTTTTAAAGAAGAAAAGAAATCCGGAGGTAAAGGTGTTGGAATGGGTAAACCAAATTTCAAATATCCTTCAAAAATGAAAGGTGGAGTAACTGAAACTGAAACTGACGAAATGGAAGAAGCCGAAACAACTGAAGCTTCAAGAACTTTAGGTAGTGGAAGAAAGTGGGGAAGAAAAGGTTTACCAAAACCAAAGGCAGCCCCAAGACACCTTGAAGTTGAATCAATTCAAAGTGAATTAAACTTGTTAAGAGAAAAGAATGAAGAATACAAAAAAGCATTGGACTTTTTGAGAAAGAAAATGGACGAGGTTGCTGTATTTAATTCTAATCTAGCGTACGCAACAAGATTGTTTACTGAACATTCAACAACAAAACAAGAAAAAATAAATGTACTTAGAAGATTTGACAATGTTGAAACAATCAAAGAATCTAAGACACTTTACAAAACAATTAAAGATGAGTTATCCAATGAGACAACAAGTCAATCAATTACTGAAAGTGTACAACAAAAAGTAGTTAAGACTCCTCAAAACGGATCATCAACAAATTTAATTGAAAGTAAAACGTATGAAAATCCTCAATTTATGAGAATGAAGGATTTGATGACAAAAATAAAATAAATAAACAATAAACTCAAATTTAAAAAACTAGAAAAAATGGGAGCATTATTAGATTCAGGTCTTGTTGGTAACATCGGTTTAAAACACCTTAAAGTTATCAAAGAAGATACTATTAACAAATGGGATAAATTAGGATTCCTAGACGGTCTTAAAGGACATATTAAAGAGAACATGGCTCAATTATATGAGAACCAAGCATCTCACCTAATTAACGAAGCGGCAGCAACTGATAGTTCAGGTTCTTTTGAAACTGTAGTATTCCCTATCGTAAGAAGAGTATTCTCTAAGTTGTTGGCTAACGACATCGTATCAGTACAAGCTATGAACTTACCAATCGGTAAATTGTTCTACTTTGTACCTAAAATCCAAGGGTATACAACTGCTAACCCTACAACTAACGGTATACATAACCAACCAATTGGAGCACCAGGTTCAACTGCGAACGTAGGTACTGGTTACAATGATGGTACTCAGTATGCTAAAAATCTTTATGATTTATTTTACGAAGGAGCTGAAGCGGCTTTAGATCCTCCAGGATTGTTTGATTACTCTAAAGGTGAGTGGACAGCGGTTACTGCTTCTAACGTAACTACTGTTGCTTGGTCTAACGGTACATTGGTTGCTAACGAAACATCTTACGAAACTTCAGGTGTAAGAAAAATGATTATTAAAGTTGGTGGTTTCGCAAGTGCTGGTGTTGGTAAATTAATCGGACCAGACGGAAACGAAATTGACAACGAATCATTCCTTTCTGACCTTAAAGTTATCAAAGGTGCTGGTTTAGTTCTTGACCCAGCTTCACCTTGTGCTGTTCCTGCTAACACACCATTATTATTTAGAGTTGTTACTCAACAATATGGTAAAGGAATTGTTGCTCCAACATCTACTTCTACTCAAGCCACTTGGCCGGGTACTGGTAATGATGGTTTTTATGACAATATTTGTTCTCAAGACGGATTTATCTATTTAGAAGTTGACCTTTCTTGTCCTGCATGTGTTGATTGTGGTGCTACTACACTTGATGGTTACACAGGTGCTACTGTTTCTGCTGTAACTTCTGGTACTGCATTTACTGTAACATACAAGAGATACAAAGAAATGGAATTTGAAGATAGAATCGGTGAAGTTTCTTTTGACCTTGAGTCAGTTACTGTATCTGTTACAGAAAGAAAACTAAGAGCTCAATGGTCTCCAGAATTAGCACAAGACGTTTCAGCGTTCCATAACATTGATGCTGAAGCTGAATTGACAGCTTTATTGTCTGAGCAAGTTGCTGCTGAAATTGATAGAGAAATCCTAAGAGACCTTAGAAAAGGTGCTGCTTGGAACCTAAGATGGGATTACAACGGATGGAGAAGAATTCAACAAACAACTTCTTACACTCAAAAAGATTGGAACCAAACTTTGATTACAGCAATCAACCAATTGTCTGCACAAATCCACAAATCTACTTTAAGAGGTGGTGCAAACTGGATTGTTGTTTCTTCTGAGGTTTCTGCAATCTTTGATGACCTTGAGTACTTCCACGTATCAAATGCTTCTCCGGAGCAAGATCAATACAACATGGGTATTGAAAGAGTTGGTACATTAGCAGGAAGATACCAAGTGTATAGAGATCCTTACTTCCCAGCTAACCAAATCCTTATCGGACACAAAGGTTCTTCTTTGTTAGATACTGGATATGTTTATGCTCCGTATGTGCCTCTACAATTAACACCTACAATGTATAATCCATTTAATTTTACTCCAATTAAGGGGATTATGACAAGATACGCGAAGAAAATGGTGAACAACAGATTTTACGCGAGAATTACTGTTGACGGTGTTAGAACGTTTGATTTACAAGAATTGAGATAATCAATATCTTTAGAATAAGAAAAAGGTCAGAGAAATCTGACCTTTTTTTATTAACCTATTTACAATAATCATTTCTACGTTATATTTATATTATATGAAAAAGATAATAATTGATGATGAAACACAAAAAGAAATTGTTAGACTGTATAATGATGAAATGTTAGGTAGCCCATCTATTTCTGAAAAACTAAACATCCCTAAACATATAATATTAAGAGTCCTTAAAGAAAATAACGTTAAAGTTGGTGTACCTGGTATGAAATATAAAGGTGGTAAAAGCGCATCATATAAAAGAAATTATCATAAATATAAAGATAAAAAATCACAATACCATAAAGAATGGTCAGAAAAGAATAGAGACCGTTTAAATGAGTATCATAGGGACTGGAGGGACGAAAATAGAGATAAATGGAGAGAAAATAAAAGACTATATCAAAAAAAACGTAAAGATAGTGACCCCCTCTATAAATTAATCAGTAATTTCAGAACCGCAATTTACCAAGTACTTAAAGAAAGTAATGTTGAAAAAAATGGACGTTATTTTGAAGTTTTAAATTATTCAGCTCAAGACCTTATCACACATCTTGAAAAACAATTTAAGGATGGTATGAATTGGGAGAATTATGGTAAATGGCATGTTGACCATATATTACCAATTTCATCTTTTGATATTAAAGAAATAGGAGATGAGGAATTTATGAAATGTTGGTCATTAGAAAATCTTCAACCATTATGGGGTCGTGACAATCTTATAAAATCAAATAATATTTTGTAAATAAGGTCATCAATTAGGTGTAAAATTGAATGGATTATAAATTTATTTTTTGTATCTTTATGGTATGAAAACTACCCTATCTAATGATGATATTTTGGAGATCATTTCTTTATATCAAAATCAAATTCCCAGTACTCATAAATTGGCCGAAAAGTTTAAAGTTGGTCACAAGAAAATATCTCAAATTTTAAAAGACCATAATGTTGAGGTCAACAAAAAGGGTGGTCAAATTAAAACAGGACAAACAACTGAAATAGAAATCAACAAAACAAAAAAATACATACCAACAGATAATACCATTCTGGTTGCAAAATGTAAAAAAACGAACATTACTATTAATGACCCTAATAATTTATCCGGTAAATTAACAAAACATATTATTGAACATTATGGTGATGTAAATATACCCCAAAATAATTACCAACGAAAAAAATATGAACTTGAACATAACAAAAAATGGTTTGAGGGGTATTTTGATATTATAAGTGAAGAAAAAAAACAAATAAGAAAATGTTCTTTATGTGAATGGGAAACTAGTGATATAAATAATAAAACTGGTTGTTTTGAACAACATATTATAAAAACACATAATCTCACAATGAGTCAATATCTTGATCAATTTCCGACAGAATATGTGTTTCATCCAAATACCATTAAAAAAAATGAATTAAATAAAAAAGAAAATGTTGTTTTTTGTCAAATTTGTAATGAAAAAATGAAATCAATTACAAATACCCATCTAAAAAACAAACACAATATGGATATTGAACAATATAAGTTAAAATTTCCAAATTCAAAAATAGTATCTGAAACAACATCCAAGAAATTAAGTGAAAGTACAAAATTATTAAACCAAACATTGGAACCCACTTGGACATCAAAAGGTGAATCCGAAATTAAAGAATTTTTGGAAACATTAGGGTTTGATGTTGTTAAAGGAAAAAATAGAAAAATATTGGAAGGTAAAGAAATTGACTTGGTAATACCCAGTTTAAAAATTTGTTTTGAATATGATGGTTTATATTATCACACCGAAAAAATGGGTAAGGATTCAAAATACCATCTAAATAAAACTATTGATTGTTCTCTTATGGGTTATAAATTATATCACATTTATGAAGATGAATGGGTTAAGAATAAGGAACTTGTCAAAAATAAAATTAGACATATCCTAAATAAAAGTGAGGGAACAAAAATTGGTGCCAGACAAGTAAAAATAAAAAACATAACAAAAGAAGAAAAAACCAGATTTCTGGATAATTTTCACATACAAGGTAATGACAAATCTGATGTCTATTATGGGGCGTTTTTTGGTGATGTTATGGTTGGTATTATGACCTTTAATAAAAAAAGAAATATGACCAAAACGCAAGATGGGGAATTTGAGTTATCAAGATATTCAACAAATTCTGGGTTTGTTGTTAATGGGTTGGCCTCAAAGTTTCTTAAAGTGTTTATAAATGATTATAACCCAAAACAAATCATTAGTTTTGCCGATAGGAGGTGGACCGTTAATCCGGATAATAATTTATATACAAAACTTGGGTTTGAATTAACATCAATTGTTAAACCATCTTATTATTACTATAGTTCAAAAATCAACAAATATAAAAGGTTTCATAAATTTTCTATGGGTAAAAATAATTTGAAAAGAAGGTATCCGGATCTTGATTTCACCAAATCCGAATCACAATTAACCGAAGAACTTGGTTTTGATAAAATATGGAATTGTGGGTTATTTAAGTATGTTTTGGATTTAAATGAAAAATAATAATTAAAACAACATAAATATTCATCTATATTAAAAGTAAATGAGAAATTAAGGATTTTTACTTATATTTATATAAATACTCAGCCGGCCCATGGTAGATGGGGGTTTCCTTATGGTCTCTACAAGTGAGTGTAAAAAAAATTAAAACAATTATAATGAAAAATGTTTTTATGTTTATTTTTACATTGTTAATTTCATTCGGATATTCCCAATGTAACCAATACTTTATATATGAGAGTTTCTCAACAGCATTGCCTACACAACAAGGGACATGGATAAATACTTCTGTTTTATATGGCACCACAGCAGCAACTGCTAGAACAGGAGCAAATTATCTTACATTCAATGCCCTCAATGATGCAATCCGTTTACCCCAAGTATCAAATCCAGGTGTATTAACATTTTATTATAGAAGAAGTTCAACATCAACTGGTACTCCAAAATTTTCAGTAGAAACATCCCTAAATGGTACAACTTGGACAGAACGTTTAGCAGTAACAACTTTTTCCACTACATATGCTTTAGCATCTGTTGATATAGGTGTATTAGGATTAACTAATGTTCATATTAGAATTATTGATAAACGTGCTTCGGGTACAGCTGAACGTTATATTGATGATTTGGGGTTAACATCTACCACTACAAGTTCAAATACATTAATGCCATTCTTGAGCTCATGTAGTTCAACATTAAACTCATCTTTTACATATTCAATATGTGATGATACAGGACCGCAAGGAACGGGTTTAGGTGGTTATACTAATAATGTTAGTAGAACAGTAACATTAACCCCTTCAGATAATACAAAACGTTTAAGACTTACATTTTCCCATTTAGATTTAGAAACCAGTTATGACTATTTGTATGTATATGATGGAGCAAACACATCAGCAACATTACTAGCTACACTTAATGGAACAACAACACCCTCAAATATAACTGCTACGAATGCTTCAGGTCAACTTACATTACTTTGGACAACAGATGTTTCAAATGTTGGGACATGGGGTGGATTTTTAGCTACAGTAACATCTATTACTTTACCAATCCCAACATGTATTTCATCACCAACAACTCCAACGGATGGTGCTACTAACATTGGATTAACCCCAACATTAAGTTGGCCATCTGCTACCCATGCCACTACTTATGACGTTTATTTTGGAACAACATTACCTTCAACCCCAACAACAAATACTTCTTTAACATCATATTCACCAGGGACATTATTAACAGGAACAACATATTATTGGAAAATAGTACCTAAAAATTCAGTAGAGGCAACTCCTAGTGGATGCAACACTTGGTCTTTCACAACATTCACACCACCTTCAAATGATGATCCTAGTGGAGCAACTCAATTAACTGTAAATAGCAGCATAACATATTCAACATATACAAATTTATATTCTACAAATACCACAACAGAATCTACGCCATCATGTGCTTCATATACAGGTGAGGATGTTTGGTTCAAAGTAACAGTTCCACCATGGAATGTAAATACCCTAGAATTTGATACACAAACTGAAGATATTACAGATGGGGGGATGACAATTTATAGAGGAACTATTGGTTCGTTAACTGAAATTGAATGTGATGATGATGATAGTCCAAATGGATTAATGCCATATATTACTAGATCGGATTTTGTGGCCAATGAAACAATTTACATCCGTTTTTGGGAATATGGGGGTGGAACAACGGGTACGTTTAAACTTTCAGTATCAACAAACCAACCTTTACCTGTTGAACTTACTCTTTTTGATGGAATACCTTACCCTTTATTTAATGTTATTAAATGGACAACGGCTTCTGAACATAACTCAAGTTATTTTGATCTAGAAAATAGTTTTGATGGTGAGAATTGGAAAATGATATCAAAAGTAAAATCCGCCGGAAATTCAACAACCGAACAAAAATACTCATTTATTGATTATAATCAACATCCTTTAAGTTATTATAGATTACAACAATATGATATTGATGGTCAATTTAAAACATATGGGCCGATTGTGGTGACAAAAAGTGTTGGTGACAAAAAAGTTGTTAAGTATATAAATTTACTTGGTCAAGAAATTAATCCAGATGAAACAAGTGGTGTTGTTATTGAAATTTATGAAGATGGGTCTATAAGAAAAATGATAAGATAAATGTTAAAATGGGATATATTTGAAAGGTTGTTTACATCGGGTTTAGCTATGTTACAACCTTTTATTATTTATATGACCATTGGTGATCAATTTGCCATTTCACACTCCTGGAACACATCTTTACAACCCCTATTCATAATCACAAACGCCCTTGTTAGTTTTTTCTTTTTTAAATTGGAGAAATGGAGAATTCCAGCTTTACTTCTTTTGTTATTGACGGCATTCCCGGTTTGTGACTATTTTTGGTTACACAATATTTTTGCCATATTATTTTTTATATTTTCTGGTATTTCATTGTGGTCAATTAAAAGGATGAGGTATTACTTTTTCATATTTTTATGTTCACTTATTTTTATTTTTAATGGGTTATTTTGGTCGGAAACGTTTGGGATTATAACCCTCGCAACCTATCACTTACATTTATTATTGTACAGATATTTATTAAGTAAGAAAAGACACTAATGGATATTAAAAAAATAATAGAGGAAGTTTTAAATGAGGTAAATTCAAGTAGGTACGCTGGTTCCTATAACGGACCATTAACGATGGGTGAGATTGATTGGAAAAAAGAAACATTAGGTCCTTTTACCACAAAAGTTTCTGATTTTTTTAATGCTGAACTTCAATATGATAGTTATGATGGGTCATTAGATTCACATAAGAAAGATAGAAAAAAATTGGAGGCTAAATCAAAAAAAATATCAAAATACAATAAAACCCACCATCAGTTAAATGATGATGATGGTAATCCGATTAATCCAACACCCGGTAAAGGTCAGAAAATCGTTCCAATAGTTAGAGAATGGGTTGAGTTAGATGAAATATCATTAACTGAAGATTTGGCTGTTTGGTTTGGGAAAAAGAAAAAACCAAAAGGTTCTTCACAACCAAAAGGTCCGTGGGTTAATATCTGTAGAAAAGTTGATGGTAAACATCCCCCTTGTGGTAGACCAGATACCAGTAAGGGTGGTTATCCAAAATGTAGAGCTGCCGGTGTTGCTGGAAAAATGAGTGATTCTGAAAAAAGGTCAGCTTGCCAACAAAAAAGAAAAGCTGAGAAAAAAGACACACAAACAGGTAAAGGTCAAAAACCGGTTATGGTTTCCTACAAACCAAAAAAGACTCAAAATGAGTCTTTGGATATTTTAATACAACAAATATTATCGGTTATTTAACAATTTTAGTCTAACATTAATATTTTATATTCACATTTCCAACCTTTATAGTGTTTTAATTCACCTTTACCTACTCTATGTAATACACTATCGTTTAGATTATGTTCCACACAAAAATTTCTCAAAGAAGTTAGATTGAATACATCCCCATTTGGTGATGTTAATTTATAAACTCTTTTTTCAATTGTTTCATTTTTACTTCTGTTTAAAACTATTAAACCTTTTTGTACATTTCTTTTTATTTTTTTTCTGGCAGAACGCAAAGTATTTTGATTAATATTATTCTGTCTACAATATTCGTGTAAATTTTTGACAACGGTTTCATTTAAATTTTCATCATAAATTACAAATTCATCTTTAGTGTCTAATTCCTGTATTTTATTTTTTAAATTAGTAATTTCACAATTTAATTTAGACTCTTCTGATTTACCATTAAATAATAAAGAAATAAAGTTCTGCCAAATATCAACACTTGTTTCATTTCTTCCGATATTAGCAGCATAACAAGTTAAAACAACATTGTCTTTAGTATAACCTTTAAATCTATCTAATCTATCTATCGAAGGTTGTTGTGGGTGTTTATTTGTTAGTGTTGGGATTAAAGGAACATTAAACCAATAACATAATCCACCTTGATTTTGATAAACTTCAAGAATTTCATCAACAGTTAATGTATTTTCAAAATTTCTTCTTTTTGTTGAATGTAATAAATCGTTAGCCCATAATCTCAATTTTCTTTCTTGTGATTTTAGTTTTTCTTTTTCAATATTTTTTGGGTCTTGTCTGTACTTTTTTTTGTTGATTCTACCTCGTAATTTGTGGTGATATTTACACAATAAACTTTTTTGTGAAGTATAAAATTCACTTAATGGTTTTAGTTCATTACATTCTTTACAATACTTTGTTTCCATATACATAAATATGTGGAATTTGGGTAAAGTGTCTAAATCTGTAAATTATTTTTTTGTCCACTTACCACCTTTTGAGTTATATCTCTTAACTGCGGCACCATTACAATAAGCACTAGGACATACATCATAACGTTGTCTAGCCCAAGCTAAAGATTGTTGCCATAATTTTTTATTTGTTGCAACATTCTTTTTTTTCTTACCCTCCTCAATCATATCTTCATCATATGAATCATCACCTTTAACTTCATTCATAATAAAATCAAAAACCTGATCCATATTGTTTTTTGCTTCAGCGATATGATCTTGAGCCCAATCGTGACCATTTTCCAAAATGGATTCAATTTGATTTTCATCCATTTCAAGTAACATTTCACATTGTCTTTTCATTTGTTCAAGATTTTGAAAAAACATATATCTATTTGACCCGTATTTCTCCTCTAAGAGGACTTTTTTTATAATTCTATCCAATTCCATCACTTTATGAATTTAAACCAGTAGGACCACCCAAAGTGACCATATTTAATTGAACAACAGTTCCACCTGTTAAGTCAGAATAAACTGGATGAGGTGGGTTTAATGTTACCACTGTAGTTCCACCTGATCCGTCACATATTTGTTCACAAAATGTGGTTTCTGTATTTGCGCTTGTTTGTGCCATAATTAATTATTTTTTACTTTTTATTCACAATTTGAAATTGTAGTTCTCTTTTATAAGTATCTATATTTTTGTCGGATACCACTTTTATATCAATAAAATATTCATTTGGTAATTTATCTCTTGTGTCAAAAACAAAATAA
>Ga0315907_10003012_pt1 | contig 20429 bp, 15 predicted proteins | sample LakEriMetagenome_3_FD_203525 | JGI IMG/M metagenome (GOLD analysis project Ga0315907, IMG submission 203525) | Freshwater fungal communities from buoy surface, Lake Erie, Ohio, United States - Buoy 12 MA123 | ecosystem: Environmental > Aquatic > Freshwater > Lake > Lake biofilm | place: USA...
TCTCATCGTATTAATACTGTTTGACCTCGTTTACGAATAATTTTCCCGGTTAGTGTGGTAGCTTCGACCACCCATACATAGGTTTCAAGTGGTTGTGCTTTTCCGCTATACGTTCCATCCCATTTCTGGCGAGGATCTTTTGTTTCAAACATTAATTGCCCCCATCGGTTAAAAACCCAGAAATGAATTTCTTTAATATCCCGGCTAAAAATTTCTAACTTATCGTTTCGCCCATCATTATTTGGTGTGAATGCGTCTGGTATCCAAACATCAGGGCCTTCTTCTACCATGATCAAAACAGTATCTGTTGTAAGGCAGCCTTTACTATCTGTAATGTTTATTAAATATTCCACATCAGTATTAAAATTGAATATCGGATTGATGATATTGGAATTATTTAAACCTGTAGAAGGTTGCCAGAAATAGTTGGTGCCAATATTTCGAGCTTGAAGTTGAGTATCATTATTGGGTAACGTGTACACCGTTGGGTATCGAACACCTGGAGTACTGGTTGAAAGCACTTTTACTGAAGTGGATAGAGTATCCTGGCAACCATAACTGTCGTAAGGAATAAGAATTACATTTACTTTCTCATTTTCTCTGACTGCAGTAGTTCTCAATGTATCGCCTTCTCCCAGTTTTCTAGAGAAGTTGCTATTCCACCATTCATATGTTTTAAATCCTGGAGGTGCAGATAGTATCGCATTAGTTGCGTTTCTGCAAGGAATCTCTGCTTTAATGGGTATAACACACTCCAATACATCAACATAAGCATATCCAAAATGACCTCTTAATGTACAATCTGTTGTCAAAAATTCCAGATAAAACGTTTTGCCTGCATACTTATTTAGATTTACAAAAACAGAAGACCAAGGCTTATATTTGACAGGTGCAAAATTTATTCCTCCGGGAAATCTTCCAGTGGCACTATCGATCTTATATTTAGCCGAAGTATCAAAACCAGGCAAAGTATCTGAAGCTACAAATGTGAAATTCGCACATTCAAGCGTATCTCCCCCAATTTCATACATTCTGGCTTGAAACCTAGGTTGTTGATGATACGTATGAAGATTATTTGGGTGATTTGGATTTTCAAAAACTACTGCATACGAAAAAGTTATTCCAAAATTGATCGGGTTGTTTGGTACGGTAATTTTATATCGAATAGCTTCCGATAAGGCATTGGGTAAAGTACTAGAAGAAAGCGGATCATTTAAATCCGTTCCAAGTCTTACGGCATATCTGCCTCCTCCAAAAGGAGGATTCACAGGAAAATTTCCATAAGGGTCTAATGCAGGATTTTGGTTATTTCTATCCATTATTTCATGTCGTATGGGCAAGCCAATGTTGGTTCTCCAAATCGATTGATCCCAGGTGATAATATTGGATGGTTCAGGACCCAGTCTGACTTTACCTGTATTCGCCTCCCAGTTTACAAAATTCCCAAGCTCAAAATTGATATTTGCAGGGCATGTATCAAGGTAAGAATAAGAAATATAATTAGCGTTTTCTTTGGCACATATAGTGGATGGGGTGCTTAAAAAAGTTAGTATAAGTAAAATTATTTTCAATACGTCCAGGTCTTCTTTTAAATCTACGTGAAGGTACAAAAATGTAATATCTTTAATTTATTGAAATGTTAAACTATATGGTTTCACCAATCAAAATATTAGTAGTTGGCTGCGGAAATATGGGCGCTTCACATGCTATGGCATATCATATACATCCTGGCTTTGCCATATGTGGGTTAGTATCAACAGGTAAGTCCAAAGAAAAGCTCAATGAAAAACTGGGTGGGGGATTTCAACTTTTTGATGATTATTATCAAGCATTGGAAAAAACATCTCCTGACGCTGTTTGTATCTCTACTTATCCGGATACGCATGAAGCGTTTGCTATAAAGGCTTTTGAAAAAGGATGTCATGTTTTCATGGAAAAGCCTATTGCGGATTCTGTGAAGGGTGCTGAAAATGTAGCAGCAGCGGCTGTAAGATCTGGTAAGAAATTAGTGATTGGTTATATTTTGCGGCATCATCCTTCGTGGATAAAATTTATAGATATTGCACAGCAACTTGGTAAGCCATTGGTGATGCGTATGAATTTAAATCAGCAGAGTCAAGGTTTCATGTGGGATGTGCATCGAAATCTGATGAAAAGCTTGAGCCCGATAGTGGATTGTGGCGTACATTATATTGATGTGATGTGCCAAATGGTGCGATCAAAACCTATACAGGTTTCTGCAATTGGTGCGCGTTTGACCAATGATATTCCTGAAGGAAACTATAATTATGGCCAGTTGCAAATTCGGTTTGAAGATGGATCAGTAGGCTGGTATGAAGCGGGATGGGGACCAATGATCAGTGAAACAGCATTTTTTGTGAAGGATGTGATCGGCCCCAAAGGATCTGTTTCTATAGTAGCGAAGGATGCTGGGGGAAAAGGGAATTCAGATAATGTAGAAGCACATACGAAAACTGAATCATTGAAATGGCATCATGCAGATATCAACGAACAGAATATGTTCATTAAACCAGATGAATGGATTGATCTGAATGATGAGCCCGATCATCAGGAGTTATGTAATCGTGAACAAGCTTTTTTCTTACATGCTATCCAAAATGATGTGGATCTAACAGATCATATTAAGGATGCCGTCGATTCCCTTAAGATCGCCTTTGCATGTGATGAAAGTGTACGCACGGGTCAAGTTATTCGATTAACATAAAACCCGACTAGAAGTCGGGCTTTACTGATCAATTATAAATGCGTTCCACTGCATCGGCGTATTTCTGCATAATGACTTTTCGTTTCAACTTCAGGGTTGGCGTCAACTCACCACCATCTATGGTCCACTCCCCATTGATTAATTCAAATTTTTTCACTTGTTCTACATGATTAAAATCTTTATTATACTCTTCCACGATTGATTTATACAACTCGATCACTTTAGGATCCTGCAATAAAGCTTCAGCATTATCAAGCGAACCAACATTGTGTTGCTTACTCCATTCCAATAAAGTTGGCATAGCGGGAACGATCAAAGCTCCTGCAAATTTTTGTTCCGCTCCTACAACCATCATTTGTTCTATGAAAGGCGATTCCTTCATTTTATTCTCAATAGGCTGAGGCGCCACATATTTTCCTCCACTAGTTTTGAAGATCTCTTTTTTACGATCGGTAATCTTCAAGAATTTCCCTTCTTGCCAAACGCCAATATCTCCGGTATGGAACCAACCATCTTTTGTTAATACCTCTGCTGTAAGTTGAGGTTGCTTATAATAACCCATCATCACATTATCTCCTTTACAGCAGATCTCACCATCCGCTTCTAGTTTTACTTCCACTCCATTGATCAATGGGCCAACTGTTCCGAATCGTCTATTTTGATCATCAAAGCGGTTTACCGTGATCACCGGTGATGTTTCTGTTAGCCCATATCCTTCCATGATCACAATTTGACCGGCAGTGAAAATGCGCAGCAGTCTTACCTGGCATGCTGCAGCACCGGTCACAATTGCCTTCACCTTACCACCTAAACCTTCTTTCCATTTTGAAAAGATCAGCTTATTGGCCAATGCCAATTGCATCCTGTACCACCATCCTTGGTTTTTGTCTATTTCAAATCGATTGCCTATGTCAACTGCCCAGAAGAAAAGTTTTTTCTTTATTCCAGTAAGTTCATGTCCTTTTGCAATGATCCGATCATACACTTTTTCTAAAAGTCGCGGTACCGTAGCAAAAACAGTTGGCTGAACTTCTTTAAGATTATCTCCGATCTTTTCTAAACTTTCTGCGTAATAGATGGAACAACCATAGAACATATAGATATAACTTACCATTCTTTCAAAGATGTGATTGAGTGGCAAGAAACTAAGAGACCGATCATTTCTGCTGGTAACGATTGGTCTAAATACCTCTTCAACATTCATCACATTGCTGAGGATATTTTTATGGCTAAGCATAACTCCTTTAGGTGTACCCGTAGTACCCGATGTATAGATAATAGTACAGAGATCCTCGTATTGGATAGACGCTTTAATTTCTTCAACTCTTGCAAGATCTGCTTCTGTTCCTTTGGCAAGGATATCTTTCCAATATAAAGCCTGTTGTATAGGGTTAAATGTAAAAACCGCTTTTACTGTTGGCGTTTTTTCACGGATTGATTGCACTTTTTCATATAATTCCACATCACTAACAAAAACCAGTTTTACGGCGGCATCATTTAATACAAACTCCAGTTCATGAACACTTATGGTAGGATAGATCGGCGTTAGTACTGCTCCAATTTGTTGAACAGCCAGATCCAGTATGAGCCACTCTGGACGATTGTTGGAAAGGACGGCCACTTTATCTCTGCCTTCAATGCTCATATCATTTGGGCCGATATTCATATGCAGCAGTCCTGCACTTAATTTATTCACCAAATCCTGCACTTCATGAGTGCTATATTTCTTCCAAATTCCCCCTTCTTCTTTTGCGGCTAACATATCTTCTTTAGCGCCTAGTTCCAGTTGGTATGGAATACAATCAAAAAGTCGTGTAGGTTTCATTTTACAATCCATTGAGTTCGGCAAAAAGATAAGACGATTTCCTTAAATCCGCATTTTTTGTTAATACCTGTAGTTTTGGCCTGCAGGCATACGGAAGATCCTGTTTTTCTGAAAGGTAGAGAATTCAGCATTGGTCTTTGCGTTTACGTTTACCCAGTGCTGGTATTGAACAACATTTGTGGCTACGCCAAAAATCCATTGGTTGTAGGCTTCAAAGAGGCCATCCCGGGCTAGTAAACGAAGCTGATCAAAGAGTTTATGTGGGTATTTAGATGAAAACTGATTGAACCAATCCAGAACGAAACGAAGCCTGACCATAGTTAATATATCTGTATTGATTCCTAACGTCGTAACATCACGTTGTTTTTCTAATGTTTCTGCAATCGCCCTTTGAAAAGGATTTGATTTTTTTTCATCATAAGTGACGATACCTGCGAAAAAAAGCTTGTAGGATTCTAACAAAATGGATTTCATTTCTGCTGTACGAATGGTATAGCTTTCTGCATTGATGAAGATTTCGCCATAAAGAATACTTAGTACAGGATTCGATTTAGTGAAATGATAATATTTTGCTGCATGAAAATAATTTCCAGCATAACCTGGATCTTTTTCAATGCCGTCCTCCCAAACTTTTACCGCTTCGGAAGCCATTTTTTGCAGAAGCAAGATTTCTCCCAGTTCATTGTGCAGTACTCCACTGTTAGGAAATTTTTTCAAGCCTCGTTTGAAAATACGCTCACCATCTTTCAAAAGATTTCCTGCCTTATAAATCATTCCTGCGATCTGGAATGATTTTTCATCTGCATCCTTATCATCCAGTACCTTGTTGATCACTTCTATAGCATCGTCGATATCTCCTGATAGATAATCGACATAAGCTAATTCTTGTTGGATTGCATAATCATCTGGCTTGAGTTGTATAGCTCGGTTTAATACGAGCTTAGCATTTGCATAGTCTTCTTTTTCTATAAAGAGCTGTGCGGTTTCAATAAGTTTATTTACATCCTGCGCATAAGCGGTGATGGCCAATCCAAAAGTTAATATGAAAAAAAACTTCTTCATCTAATTAGTTAATAAATCAAATGCGTTAGTAATCCATCTCTAAGTTTAGGCTCAAACCAGGTACTTTTAGGCGGCATCACATTGCCACTATCTGCAATATCGAACAATTGTTCAATACTTACAGGGTATAGACTAAAAGCAATAGCCATTTCCCCACTATCCACTCTTTTTTCTATTTCACCTAGGCCTCTGATACCACCCACGAAATCTATGCGCTTATCTGTTCGTTGATCAGCTATACCCAAATGTTTCTCTAGTATTTTTTCACTGAGTAGGGTTACATCTAAAACTCCAATTGGATCATCTTTCCATGTTCCGGGTTTTGCATTCAATTTGTACCATTGACCTTTTACATACATGCCAAACTCGTGTAGGGTATTTGGAGATACCGCTTTAGCTGCCAATTCAACATCAAAATCCTGTTTAATCTTTTCAATAAGGATCTCATGTGTCAGTCCGTTTAGATCTTTAACTACCCGGTTATAGTCCATGATCTTCAATTGACTCGAGGGGAAAAGGGTAGTCAGAAACCAAGACGCTTCTGGAGTAGCATGATCACCAAGAGCTTTGCGAACTTTAGCTGCACTGGCTGCACGATGATGACCATCGGCTATATAGGTTTGCGGGATTTGTTCCGTAAAAATAGAAGTGATGGCTTGGATCGTATCTTGTTCATCTACGATCCAGATTGTATGGCGTATAGCATCATCGGCTGTAAAATCATAGACGGCAACATGATCTTTTTTCCAATTCTCTATTATATTATCTAAAGGTTGGTTATGTCGAAATGCTAAAAATACATTCCCCGTTTGTGCACCAGTTATTGAGATGTGCTGGATACGATCATTCTCCTTTTCAGGTCGAGTGAATTCATGTTTTTTGATGATATCATTGTCGTAATCATCAACAGAAGAAATACAGACCAATCCTGTTTGGCTTCTTCCATCCATGACCAGTTGATAAATATAATAACATGGTTTTGCTTCTCTCAGTAAGATTCCTTTATGTATTAGCGATTCTATATTTTCTTTTGCTTTTTCATATACTAAAGAAGAGTATTGATGTACATCTACTGGAAGATCAATCTCCGATTTGGTTACATGCAGAAAAGAAAATGGATTACCTTTTACTTCTATTTGCGCCTCATCGCTATTCAGTACATCATAAGGGCGTGATGCCACTTGCACTGCATTTTCAGGCTTTGGTCGAAGTGCTTTGAATGGAGATATACTAGCCATAATGGGTATTAAAATATTTTATTTGAATGATGAAGCAAATGAACAGAATTGTTCTACACTTTCCATCGGGAGCGCATTGTATAGGGATAATCTGAATCCTCCAACACTGCGATGCCCTTTTACGCCAATAAAGTTCAGCTCTTTACATTTTTCATTGAATTTTTTTTCTTTTTCTGGATCATCGATCACAAAGACCACATTCATTCTGCTTCTATCTTCTTTGGCAACGGTTGGTCGGAATTCCGGATTAGCATCCAATACGGAATACACCATTTCCGCTTTTTGTTTATTGATCTTTTCAATGGCCGGAATTCCTCCAATGGATTTCAGCCAACGAAGGGTAAGCATGCAAACATAAATGGCAAAAACGGGTGGGGTATTGAGCATGGATCCATTGGCGATATGTTGCTGATAATCCAGCATGGATGGGATTCTTCTATCGGGAACTTGTTTAAGTTTTTTATCGATCACTACCAGGTTAACACCAGCGGCTCCAATATTTTTTTGTGCTCCCGCATATATTAATGCAAACTGGTTGAAGTCTAGCTGTTGGGAAAGAATATCAGAACTCATATCAGCTATTAGTGGTACAGATGTTCCTGGTATGGAAAACATTTCTGTTCCTTCGATCGTGTTGTTGGTTGTGATATGAAAATATTTAGCATCTGTAGGTATGGCATAATCTTTTGGAATAAACGTATATCCTTTTTCTTTAGATGTGCCTACTATATCAACAGATCCGAAATTTTTTGCTTCTTTGATAGCCTTTGATCCCCATACACCACAATCGAGATAGGCTGCTTTCTCTTTTTGTCCGAGAAAATTCATAGGTATCTGAAAGAATTGGGTGCTTGCGCCGCCATGGAGAAAAAGAACCTCTTTATCCTTGTTCAGGTTCATCAGTTCTGTAACCAGCGATATTGCTTCATGGAGTACATTTTCAAAAAGAGCGGTTCGATGTCCGATCTCTAAAATGGAAAGACCGGTGCCATTAAAGTTCAGAATGGCTTTTGACGCTTCTTCAAATACCTCTTTTGGGAGTACACTTGGGCCAGCGTTGAAATTATGGATCACGTGGGGTTATTTGAGTGGCAAAAATAGTGAATTGCAAATTGGTGAGTTAGTGAATTTTCAGTTTCACTACCTGTACACAGATCTGCGATATTCAGGAAGCCGTTAATCTATTATTCCCGTCAATTTGGCTTGCTGATATTTTGCCAATTTCACCTCATTTCTTAGTGCTTTCAGCGATTGATATGGCCCTGTACTGGCAAATAGGTTTACCAACCAGGCAGGGAGAAATCCACCAGGATCAACCTGCAGCGTATATTCCACTTTTACAACTCCTGGGGAAACAGGTGTAAGTTTCCATAAGCCATATGATCGTTGAATTCTGACGATCCCATTTTTTACGGGAATATAATTTGGAAGATTTTCGGTGGTCATGGTCACTATTTTTGTAGTGGGGTCTTGCGTCATCGTGATCCTGATGATAAAATCACGATTACTCATTGGCCATGGTAAAGCCGCTTCTGCATAATAAATAAGATCAGTAGGTGAGAATTGCTTTAATAGTTTTGGATTTTTAGCACCATACACCCAGTCTTCTGTATTTGATACGTCCATCAATACCATAGCAATCCGGCTCATAGATGTTTGAACATTACCAATTGTTTTTACGGCTTTAAATGGTGAATTTTCTGGAGTTGATGTAAAAACCGTGATGCCGTCCTTATTTATATTCAGTTTCCAATTTTGTTGCGCTGGGAGAGTATTGTTTAGCAAACAGAGTAGGCCGACCCATAGCATTTTTTTAATTTCCTTCATAAAATACATCGCACCGAAGCTACACGTTTATATCAATTTGCAAAAGATAGCGGTAATTATTATAGCTAATTTGTATTATCTTTCTCTTTCTCTAAATTATGATGTATGACTAGAATATGGAAACCAATTATCTGGCTAATGTTTATGGCAATGCTTACCACTCAGGGATTTTCTCAGATCTCATTAGTTCCCCGACCATTGGAATTAAAGGAAACCGGATCAGGAAATATTTTTACTATAAAGGCAGAAATACCTGTCATACTTACATCGGATAAATTACTGCCATCGGCAGAATTTTTAGTTCAATATGTTCAACAATATTATGGCGTGCAGTTAAAAACGTCAAAAAAGCCCGCTAAAGTAAATGGAGTTGTTCTTTCGATAGATCCTGCTGCTGGGGGACAAGGAACATATATGCTTGAGGTAACGGCATCAGGAGTTAGTATCAAAGGCGCAGATGAAACAGGGGTTTTTTATGGGGTACAAAGTTTATTACAGTTATTACCTGCCAATAAGACTACAGCACTTGATCTTCCGGGTGTTTGGGTAAAAGATGCTCCCCGTTTTGGTTATAGGGGGGTGATGTTGGATGTAGGTCGGCATTTTTTTCCGGTAGAATTTGTAAAAAAGTTTATTGATTATCTCGCCATACATAAGATCAATACTATGCATTGGCATCTTACTGAAGATCAGGGTTGGAGGATTGAAATAAAAAAGCATCCTCAGTTAACGGCAAAAGGGGCTCATCGCAACGGTACGATAGTTGGCCATTACCCGGGCTCTGAGAATGACAATGAACGATATGGCGGCTTTTATACTCAAGATCAGGTAAAAGATATTGTTGCCTATGCTGCGAAGCGTTACATAACTGTTGTGCCTGAGATTGAAATGCCCGGACATGCCTCTGCAGCTATAGCAGCATTCCCTAATTTGAGTTGTTTCCCAAATGAACCAACAAATCTGGGTAAGCTTCCTTCTGAAGTCAGTAAGGCTAATCCAGGCAAACAGGTGCAGGAAACCTGGGGAGTTCATGATGATGTATTCTGTGCAGGAAATGACAGTGTGTATCAATTATTAGAGGATGTGATTGATGAAGTTGTTCCTTTATTTCCTTCTACTTTATTTCATATTGGAGGGGATGAATGCCCCAAGGCCAACTGGAAAAGGTGTCCACGTTGTCAGGCACGTATGAAGGAACATAATTTAAAAGATGAACATGAATTGCAAAGTTATTTTGTTCAGCGTATGGAGAAATATATCAATTCAAAAGGAAAGATATTAATTGGGTGGGACGAGATCTTAGAGGGTGGACTAGCTCCAAACGCATGGGTAATGAGTTGGAGAGGGGAAGCTGGAGGGATTGAAGCAGCCAAGCAAAATCATGATGTGATCATGTCGCCCACCACGTATTGTTATTTCGACTATTACCAGGGTAAATCTAAAACAGAGCCATTAGCTATTGGTGGTTATTTACCATTGCATAAAGTGTATTCGTATAATCCATTCCCTGATGCATTAACTGTAGAGCAAGCAAAGCATATTAAAGGTATCCAAGCAAATCTCTGGACAGAATACGTGGAAAGTCCGTCAAAAGCAGAATATATGTTAATGCCTCGTCTCGCTGCAATAGCAGAGGTTGCCTGGTCGCCACAAGAAGGGAAAAGTTGGGAAGATTTCACGAGAAGAATGGAAAGATTATATGATCAATATAAGCTGATTGGTGCGAATTATGCTAAGAGTGCTTATGAAGTCAGGCAAACGGTAATCATTGAATCTGTTAATAACAAAGCGAATGTGACATTTAAAACGGATGCATATAATCCGGATATACGTTATACGTTGGATGGCAGTACTCCTTCCGCAAATTCCTTAAAATATACGAAGTCATTCGATGTTTACAGGTCAGCTATTATTAAAGCCGGTGTGTTTAAGAATGGCGAGTTGAAGGGAAATGTTTCTGAACAGAGGATAGTATTGGACTAATATATAAGTATAAATGAAAAGCGCCGCTGGTTTACCAACAGCGCTTTTTTTTATTAGTGTTTCTTATCAGAATTTTTTGATATTCTTCAATTCGCTTCTAAGCTCATGCTGAGCAACTTCAATATCATATTCGTTCTGAAGTTCTAACCAATATTTTGGAGATGTATTCAGAAACTTGGCCAGACGAACGGCCATTTCAACGCTGATTCCTCTTTCCCCTCTTACAATACGTGAGATGGTCATTTGAGAAATACCAATTTCCATGGACAGGCGGTAAGCGGAAACTCCTTTTCCGTCAAGAAATTTCTTTTTAAGGATCTTACCAGGATGGGTTGCTTTGATCTTCATTTTTTGATGGTTTTAGAAAAAATTAAAATTGCTATCGATTTTAGTTAGTAAAAATATAAGTTTATTGGAGTTATCCTCCTATTTGTTCATGTGTTTTTTAAAGCAAGCAAAAAATACTAAACAGAGAAAGGTGTCAAAATAGGTAAAGAAACGATAATGTTGGCTATAATAGGATGCTATTCTAAGGTAAAACCTTCGATATTGTCAAAAGTATAAATTTTATCAGATTTTTTAAAAAATAGAGTACAGTAACAAATATAGGTTGTACGCTATGGTTTTCGGTATATGAATACTAACTTTCAGGTTATGAATATAGGTTTTAAATCAGGGTATTGTTGGGTTTTACATGCATTGTTGACTATTATAATTTTTCATTCATCTGTCCATCAAAGTAGAGCAGAGAATCAGCCAATTATCAGACAAATATGTGTATATGGAGAGACTCCTGGTGGTATAACTGCGGCTATTCAATCCTCAAGAATGGGTAAAAATGTAGTGCTCATCAGTACTACTAAGCATGTTGGCGGGCTAGCAACCTCTGGGCTAACTGCTACTGACTTAAATAATTTTCGCATACTTGGCGGTGTGACAATGGATTTCTACAGGCGTATTTATCAGTACTATTTGGATTCTTCAGCCTGGACATCGGAGGATCGTAGTCATTTTTTTGATCGTTCAAAGAAAAGAACATATAGCGGTAAGAATGATTCCTTACGAATTCAATGGGTCTATGAATCTGGGGTTGGAGAGCGCATTTTTAAACAAATGCTGGAGGAAGCGGGTGTTGAGGTAATCTATGATCAGCAAATCGATCTTAAGCAGAATGTCCAAAAGGAGGGGTCTAGATTGAAACAAATACGGATGAGTAGTGGGTTAACGATTCAAGCTGACGTGTTTATAGATGCTAGTTATGAAGGGGATCTTTTGAAGGTGGCGGGTGTATCGTATGTCGTCGGAAGGGAGTCTAATGCCACTTATGGTGAGACGATGAATGGGATCCGTTTAGGACCAGTAGTAGGAAAAGATACAAGTTCTATTGACCCTTTTCTAATTCCAGGTAAGGCATCGAGTGGCTTACTGCCTTTCATTGAACCTCGTTTATGGGGTGAAGAGGGTAGTGCAGATAAAAGGACCCAAACCTATTGTTATCGACTAACCCTAACAAATGATTCATTGAATCGAAGGGAGCTGGAGAAGCCAAAGGATTATAATCCATTGTGGTATGAATTTCTGGCAAGGATGATTGCATTGAATCCTGAAATTCCATTAAGTGCCATTATTTCGTTCACGCCTATGCCCAATAAAAAAACCGATACTAACCAGGGAAATTTTGTGGGCAACTCCTATGAGTGGCCTGAAGCTGATCATCGAACCAGAAGAAAGATCGCCGATCGCCATAGATCCTACTCACTAGGGTTATTATGGTTTCTGGCAAATGACACAAGGGTTCCAGAATATCTACGTTCTGAAATGAAACAATGGGGATTACCAAAAGACGAATTCGTTGATACAGAACATTTTCCTTACCAGCTTTATGTTAGAGAAGCACGGCGAATGATCAGTGATTATGTTATGACAGAAGCGAATTGTAATGGGAGTAAACCAGTTGATGATCCTATTGCTGTTGCCACATATCCATTGGATTGTCATTTTGTTTCAAGAGTAGTGGATGCAACCGGAAAGGTTAGAGTTGAAGGATCTTATGGTAAGCAACCGGCTACTCGATATGGCATTAGTTTCAGGTCCATTTTACCTAGAGCATCAGAATGTACAAATCTGGTTGTGCCTATTTGTGTTTCTGCATCCCATGTTGCCTATAGTTCAATACGCATGGAGCCCGTATATATGATGCTGGGGCAGGCTGCAGCTACTGCGGCAGTTTTAGCTCAATCCGAAAATAAACCTGTGCAACATGTACGATATGATCAACTCAAAGAAAAATTATTACAGGATGGACAAGTGATTCGTTTATCGAAAGATATTCGATAATTGTTTAAAAGTATAGTAAGCCATTTAGCATGCAGTTGAACTCAAATTGTATATAGAATGCGGTAATATCTTATTTTTTTTCGATGCTTGAAATCATTTTAAAGTTTCTCAAACTATATAGGTAAAATGAGCATATAGCAAATAAAAATCCAGCTCCAACAACAAGATAATTCATTGGTTTTTCGATTGTCAACGACATTCGTATCAAAATTGTGGTGATGATGAAACTTGCATTTCTAAAAATGGTAAAAAAAGAAAAATGATAAGTAAATGAAATTAAAAGTAGCATGACATCTACAAAAATCATGATGGAGAAAAAGTCAGAATAAAAGACTGTATTTGGATCAGGATAATGATGATGATTACGTAAGGCAGAGATCATTTCAATTGCCCATTGGTAAAAAGCAGTAAAGCTTAAAAGCAGTAAAATCACTACCATAGCCAGTGATAGTAGTTTTTTAATATTGATGAATTTTACGAGTTCATTGATGGTGTCTGATTTACTGTTTTTATGGTAAATCTTGTAGTAAAGCATAGTTAATGCCAACATCAACAATGCAGCTACCAAATCATATACTAAACTGCGTAACTCAGTATTATGTAGTTCAAGTGAGTTTTTAAAATTGAATTCCGCAATATCGTGAAAGAAACTACGAAGGGTGATGAGTGTTATTACTTCAAATTGTTTTCCAATAAATTCAGATATGGATTTTGGTATTATGATAATCAATAAGAAAACCTCATAAAAAAGGATGAAGCTGAATGGTGTATAAATAGCTTTTAAATAATTATGATGTACCGAGCCAAAAAGTGCAAAATTATTTCCAATAAATATGATCAGCAAGTGGGAAATAAATGAAATAACCGCTAGTCTAAGAAAGATCAATTCGATCTTTCGTATTGATGTAGGATGAAATAAAACATCGAAATATTTCCCCGTGTATTCTATAATTGATCTCATTTATGCCATGACATGATCTATAAATTACACTCATTAGTTGATAAATGGTTCATTTTATGAAAATTTATGAAAATCTCAAATTAGTAATTCTACTAAAACATTACTATTCAACTACTTAAATTTTGTAGCATTGTTATAAAAGTGAAATCTTAGCGTTCATTAGTTCTAATGTAGTAAAGTGGGATTAGTAGTGATAGTTGACTGTTAAGTTCAGCTAAATAATTAAACCTACTGAATTGGTTTTACTGTATATCCTTGCTTTCTAAGAAGTTCAAGTACACCCTGATTTCCAGATAAGTGGCCCGCACCAACTGCAAAGAAAGTAGATGATTTCTTCATAGCAGATTCCATAACGGGGATCCAATTACGATTCCGTTGGTCAAGCAAAAATTCCTGACTCCCCATCATTTCTGGAGACTCCACCATTATTTGATAAAGTGATTCCACATTCTGATCTTGGTATAGTTTAGACATACGTTTAAATTCATTTTTCTGATTTTCAAAATTATTGACCATATTCATTATAGAGCCGATTTCCAATGAATCTGGAATGGCATCAAATACGGCTACCTGATCTTCTACTCGCTCCAGACCTAACAGTTCTTTTTTCTGTTCGCTAGCCATTTTAACAAAGCTCATTTCATAAGATTCTATTTCAGTGCAAGACAACATTCGTTGAGCAAGTAAACTCATCACCATCATGGGTTTGAATCGGTCAAAAACAGCAAGATTCATGTTCATTTCTTTTTTTATAAAGGCATCAAGCGTATTAAAATTTTTCTCACCCAATTTAGTTTTTAAACTTTCATTACTGGGTAATTGCATCTGACCCATCATTATAGATTGTAGCTTCGGATCATCCATATCCAGTTCAAGATAAACTTGTTTACTGGTGCTGAATTTTTGTTTCACCGTTGCAGAAAGTTGGAAATTTTCTTTACAAATCATGTGAATAGTGCCAAATAGATAAGATGGCTGCTGTAATCCATTACCACTTATTTCCCAAAGTAAAGAATTGTTTTTTGCTCTCTGTGCATTTGATTGAATTGCACAGATCATAAATAAAAAAAGCGCAATTAGTTTACCTTTCCCCTGTAACAGATTCATCCATTTCATAAAGTATTTTTTTAGTTTTTGAATATGCTTTCCGTAAAAGTACCAAAAACCTTTTTCTTTAATCGTTTTCAAACAAACAGATAATGGTTAGTCACATTTCACCACCACATCATTTTCAATTAATATCTCTTGAATACTATACATAGGAAATGATCACATTCTATCGGCCTTTATACATCCTGTCAAATTTTGAACCTGATGATCAAAAAATAAAATACTAAAGGTCTCAAATAAATAAATTCGTACATATCTGAGTGAATTGAACACTTGATGTGTTATTCTAATAAAGTATTTTTACTTTTAAGTTCAACATACTGATGACACTTTTAAAATTTTCTCCAGTTATTTTATTCGGTTCACTTTTCCTGAACATAGCGTGCGTGTGTGCACAAAATATGGAATCGATAAGAAAATCATTTGATGCGCCACCCTTGAATGCAAAACCCCGTGTGTATTGGTGGTGGTTGTTTAACCGGGTGGATAAAGCAAGTATTACCAGAGATTTTGAAGAATTTAAGGCGAAAGGTATAAGCGGGGTAAACCTGATTTGTACCGGGGGATATGCCGGTAAAGTGCCTCTGCTTGGAGTGAAGTACCAAAGTCCTGAATGGTGGGAGCTCTTCAGACATACTGTTAAAGAAGCTAAGCGAAACAATATTGAACTTGGTTTTAATCTTTCCGCGGGTGGCTGGACGATGGAAGGACCTTGGGTAACGAAGGATAATGCCATGAAAAAAGTTGTCTCATCAGAATTAAAAGTTTTAGGTCCCACAAAATTTGCTGGCAAACTCCCACAGCCTGAAACGATAGACGAGTACTATCATGATACTTGGGTGCAAGCCTTCCGAATACAAGGAAACTCAAAACAAATTATTCCTGGTTCAATGGTGGATTTAACAGACAGACTTAAACCTGACGGGCAGCTTGATTGGAATGTGCCCCAAGGTCAATGGATTATTTTGCGAAATGGCTATACGCTCACTGGACATTTTTGGAGTAGGTGGTTTGCCTGGCCAGGGCCACCGCAGGCTGATACTTTTGAAGGTGGCGATGGTTATGAAATTGATTATCTGAGTATTTCCGCATTGGACAACCATTTTGAACATCTGGGCAAACCAATACTCGAAGAAGCCAAAAAGGCAGGCGGGAGTATCGCCTATTTTTGGTCAGATAGCTGGGAGTGTGGCAAACTTACCTGGACGCAGGATTTTCCAAACCAGTTCAGGCGCTTTCGGGGGTATGATATAAAACCCTATTTACCTGTCTTAGCTGGTTATACGGTAGATAGTGAGGATGTTTCAGCACGTTTTCGTGAAGATTTTGACCGAACTATCCAGGATTGTATTTCAGAAAATTTTTACGGTCATTTCATGGAACTGTGTCACAAAAATGGAGTAAAAGTAGGCAACGAAGCTGCTGGGCCAAATGACATTCCTCCAATCGATGCCTTGAAAAATCTGGGGTACTCTGATCTACCTGCTGGTGAATTTTGGACAAACGGACACAGGAAATCACCGAACGGATATAACGCAGATATGTGGCAAAGGCTTAATTTAAAACAAACAGCCACAGCGGCTCATATTTACGGAAAGCGTGAAGCCATGGCGGAGGCCTTTACGATGATGGACGGCGATGCCACCCACTGGGCACTAGGCCCTTCCGATCTAAAACCCTATGCCAATGATGCTTTTTGCGAGGGTATTAATCGTTTTATGTTGCATCAGGCAACCAGCCAGCCACCTTCAGACGGTAAGCCTGGCTTCGAGTTTTGTGCAGGCCAGCATTTTACACCTAACCTCACGTGGTGGGAGCAATCACCTGCATTCTTTACCTACCTTTCGCGTTGTCAGTACATGCTACAACAAGGCAACTTTGTTGCTGATGTCTGCTTTTACCTAGGCGAACGGTCACCAACACTGGTTCCACCAAAATACATTGTTCCATCCCTAGGTGCAGGATACGACTGTGATTACAGTAATGCTGATGTGCTGCTCAACCGTATGTCTGTAAAAGATGGAAAAATTACGCTTCCTTTCGGAATGAGCTATCGTTTGCTGGTGTTGCAGAATTGCACTTCACCTTCTCCGGAAATCACTGAGAAGGTTGGTGCATATCAGCGATTAAAAGTCTCTTCAACGCCTTCAGATGCCATGTCATTGGAAGTGATTCAAAAGCTAAGAGAGTTAATCATAGCTGGAGCAACTGTTGTGGGGCCTCCACCAGCAACTATTATCGGCCTGAAAAATTATCCTGAAGGCGATATAAAGTTGAAAGAAATAGTAACCGAAATTTGGGGCGATCTTGATGGTAAAACCCGCACCGAACGAAAATTCGGAAAAGGCAGGATTATCTGGGGGAAAACCGCACGCGAAATACTTCTTGCGGATGGCATAATGCCCGACTTTACATTCGGAGAACAAAATAACAATCCGGGGCAGTTTGATTACATCCATCGCAGTCATGGTGAAGTGGATATCTATTTTGTAATCAACCGAACAAATCAGCCTGTGAAAAAGGAATTTACTTTTCGAGTAGCTGGAAAACAACCTGAAATATGGGATGCGGTAACGGGTAAAATACATAAAGCAACTTCCTATCAACAAACAAGCGCTGGCATAACCTTAACATTGAATATGGAAAGTTTTGGTTCATGGTTTATTGTGTTTCAAAAGCCCATTTCTATTTTTCCTTCCCAATCGGGTAAACCTAATTTCCCCGAATTAAAGGAACTAACAGAATTTAGTGGTGCCTGGAATGTTTCATTTGATCCACAGTGGGGCGGACCGATCCACACATCATTTGATAAACTGATAAGCTGGACCGATAGACCAGAAGAGGGGATCAGATATTATTCGGGTAAAGCCACCTATACAAAATCCTTTGATTTAACCCCTGAAAAAAATAAAAAGAGGAGATTGTTTCTTGATTTGGGTGAGCTTAAAGATGTGGCCGAAGTATGGCTTAATGGGAAGAATCTGGGTGTTCTTTGGAGTGCTCCGTGGCGTGTTGAAATTACAGATGCTGTTAAAGCAACAGATAATAAACTGGAAGTTAGCGTTATCAATTTATGGGCAAACCGCGTTATCGGGGATCTGAACTTGCCTGTTGAAAAAAGGGTGACCAAAACACATGATGGTTTCCGTTTTGATTTTCTGGCTCCTAAAACACAGCTACTCAGATCTGGATTGTTTGGACCAGTTAGGTTGTACGCGGAATATGATTAAAGCGTACTGTTGGAAAAACCTATAGTTCTTTCTATTGATATTTGATTCAAAATAACTTTCTACAAGTAATAAAATTGCACATAGATATTGGAAACCAGTACCAAGATTTATACTTACGAGTCTATTAGATTTTGATTAAATAGAATTTATTCAGTTAGGCGTATTTAAAATACTGGGATAAATATTTAAATTAGGGAGATTACCTATTATTTTCAGTAATATCAACTAGCCCATTAAGTAAAGTCTCACATTCTGATAAATATCCATCGTACATATTTTGAGCAGTATAAGTGAGGAATTGAACTGTTCCACTTTTATTGGAATAATAATAACCAAAATAGATGAAGTTTATTCCTTGGATATTACCTGTAATGGTTAGCATTAATACTTTTTTCCCATTCACTATACGGTATTCCTCTTTGGCTATTGTTGCATCTGGAGCAGCCTCCTTCGCATTTTTCAGGGCGATATTTTTCAAAGTTTCTAATGGAACTTCAATTTTTTCGGTTAAAATAAGGGCAAAGAGATCTTCATCTTTTAGACGCAATCCATATTCTGTTGCTTCTTCTTTGGTAGATGGTGTTATGGTCCATTTTTGAGGATTTATCCAGAAACCAAAGTTTGTTTTTTTACTTTTTAGCAAAAAGTTGGCCTTTGTATCTTTTGTATAGCGAATATTACTCATGGGTATTTCAGTAATTTCATTGGATTCTTCATCCTGAAATTTCCAAGTACCATTCATATTTAAGATTACAATTTTTCCATCTTCTGTTACAGCTTTGATTTGAGCAGTTACCTGGCTACCCAAACAGAGCAGCATAATAATTAATGAAAGCGTGATTCGCATATGTATTTTTTAATTTGCCGTAACAATGTAACAAAAAAAATCAAAAGTAGTCTCGCCCAGAATCGAACTGGGATATCAAGTTCCGGAGACTTGCGTACTATCCATTGTACTACGAGACCAAGAAAATTACCCTATCGACTGTATCAAACCGCTTAGGTTTGTAGTAAATATCTTTACGGCAATAGCCAACAAAATTACGCCAAAAAACTTTCTGATCGCCACTAATCCGCCTCGGCCTAATATCTTGGCTATATAATTCAGTGAATGCAAAACCAGATAAATAAATACTAAGTTTACCAGTATTGCTGCTAAAACCACCCACTCATTATAGTTGGCGCGCAGTGAAATGACGGTTGTAAGTGTACCAGAACCGGCAATTAACGGAAAGGCAATAGGTACTACCGTACCAGAAGATGGATTACTATCTGGTTTGAAAAATTCAATTCCTAATACCATTTCCAATCCCAGGATAAAGATAACTATGGAACCTCCAACGGCAAATGAACGTACATCTACGCCCATGATCTTCAGAAACTTTTCTCCTAAAAAAAGGAAGATGATCATGAAGGCACCAGAAATTAGAGTAGCCCGTCCTTCACGAATACCTCCCATTTTTTCTTTCAAACTGATTAACAGAGGAATCGATCCGATAATATCGATGATGGCAAAAAGCGTAAATGTTACCGTTAGGAATTCATCCAGCGAAAATAAATTCATAGACTGCAAAGATACTTATTCTGCCTCTCATAGCCTTAACCGAACACCTACCAGAAAATTGAAGGGCCTGATGCTAAAGCCCCAGATATCTGTAAAACGTGCATTGAATAAGTTGTTGGCGTTCAAATATAATGTCGTTTTTGATGAGGCCTTCCAGTCAATATTAGCACTAGTCAGAAAATATCCAGGAAGTTCAACGGGTGCCGCCATATATTGAGCTTCTTGTCTCTTGCCAACATATCGTCCCTGAATACCAGCATACCAATTTGAATTGAATTGAAATCCTGCATTGATATTGATCATATGAGCAGGTCTGCGAAACTGATAATTAAAACTGGTATCCCCTTTCATAAAATAGGTGTAAGTGCCAAGATCAAATTCGTACCAGTTCGTCTCCACTCTTCCATTCAAATACGTATAGTTTGCATGTACATTCCACTTTGACTTTTTATACAGCAACTCAACTTCCACTCCTTTGTCCACTACTTTATTGTTGTTAAAATATTTATTATTTACATAACTGTAGTCAATTCCATCTTTGAGATTTCGCTGAAAAAATACGGCTCT
>Ga0315907_10003014_pt1 | contig 20416 bp, 17 predicted proteins | sample LakEriMetagenome_3_FD_203525 | JGI IMG/M metagenome (GOLD analysis project Ga0315907, IMG submission 203525) | Freshwater fungal communities from buoy surface, Lake Erie, Ohio, United States - Buoy 12 MA123 | ecosystem: Environmental > Aquatic > Freshwater > Lake > Lake biofilm | place: USA...
GCCAATCTCGTTTTGAGAATTTAAGTAGTGTTTGAACAACATATCCTAGCAATAAAGCTAGAGTAATAGTGAGGATTTGAGAGACACAAAAACCAAGTGACGATTCAAAAAGCGGCAATAATTTATCGGTTGGTTTTCCCGCAACATGGCTGTTGAAATAATTGGCAAATCCCAATCCGTGAATAATTCCGAACAAAGAAGTCGCAATAGCAATAAAGGTAATACTGTCTTTTTTGCTTGATTTTCCGGACGAAACAATAGTATATAAAGCAGTTATAAGAATGATTATTGGAATTATAAAGGCTACTATGTCGGTTTTTATAGTGATGACATTAAAAACAGAAAGCATTAGCGCCAATGTATGTCCGGCAGAAAACAATAAAACTAGAATTAGTATTTTCTTCCACGATTTAAAATCATAAGGAACAGTAAGTACTAAAAGAAATAAAACATCTTTATAGGCTAATAAGTTGCACAAATGTTTTAATCCAGAAGAGAAGTGAATCCAGAAATCTGACATAGCATTAGTTTATTTGGTAACGTAAACTTACAATTTATTTTGTTTTGCTATAAAAAACATGGTCAAAAATCGATGAATAACATTTTAGATTTTTATAGTCTAAAAAGGTAAAGTTGAATGATAGCGGCAAGCTCAAAGAAAATGCTTAAATTTAGAAACTGAATTCTATAAGACATGAAATATTTAGTAACTCTAATCTCGATAATTTACAGTATAAACTGTTCCTCTCAGACTCCAAATCCTGATTTATTTCAGACTTGGTATTTATACGATTACTACTCCACTGACGATAATATACATCATCCTATATCAGCAATAATTCCTGTTATAGCACCCAATGTTACCTTTTCACAAACTTCAAGCTATAATGGAATAGGAGCATGTAATGGATTTGGCGGAACTTTCAGTTCTCCATTTAATGATGTTGTAGTATTTGACAATTTTGCAGGTACGTTGGTTCTTTGTGGCTCTTCTGAACATATCTCATTTGAAGGCGCCTTTTTTTCGCTTTTTCAATCTGGAGGACAGTATTATATCTCAGGAACAGGAAATAATATGAGCTTGGTTATTTCGACGCCTATCTTTAATAATTATGTATTTGGAAATTCTCAACTAAATTCTTCAAATTTTGATTTAAAACAAACTAAAATCTATCCTAATCCTGCTAATTCTAAATTATTTGTTGATTCTAAAAATAATTTGATTGACAAGATTGAAATCTATAATTCACTTGGGGAAACTGTCAAATCTATTAATGCTGGTTTTGAAGTTATTAATATTTCTGATTTTGCTTCAGGAATTTATTTAATGAAACTTTATTCTGAAGACAAAACAGTTAGCAAAAAATTTATAAAAATATAATTGCGAAATAAAAATAAATCCAACCTCTAACATCAGTTTGACGCAATAGCTAATTTGTCTTTCTTGGAAAATACTCTGTACACTATAATTTCTTATACTATTTTTGCTTAAATTGCCGCTATTCCGCCAAGCGGCTGCACGATATAGCCAATTCAAATAGGAGAAATAGGGATTTTATTAACTGTATTTTGCCATAAACTCTTCCGCTTTTTCGACCATATTTAAACTTCCGCAGAAGAACGGGACGCGTTGATGTAACTCGGTTGGTCGGATTTCCATAATTCTTCCAAAACCATCCGAAGCTTTTCCGCCAGCTTGTTCAGCTATGAAAGCCATTGGGTTGCATTCGTATAGCAAACGCAATTTTCCTTTTGGTGATTTTGAACTGGTAGGATAAATATAAATCCCACCTTTAATCATATTTCTGTGAATATCGGAAACCAAACTTCCAATATAACGAGAAGTATAGGGTCTGTCTTCTTCTTCCAGTTGACAATATTTTAAATAATCTTTTACGCCTTGTGGGAAATGAACATAGTTTCCTTCATTGATAGAATAAATATTTCCATCTTTTGAAAATTGCATGTTAGGATGTGATAAATAAAATGTACCAATAGCTGGGTTCAAAGTGAAACCATTAACACCATGGCCAGTTGTATAAACGAGCATCGTTGAAGTGCCATAAATTACATAACCTGCAGCCACTTGTTCTGTTCCAGGTTGTAAAAAATCTTCTAAAGTAACTGGAGTTCCTATTGGTGTAATCCTTCTATAAACTGAAAAAATAGTTCCCACAGAAACATTTACATCAATATTAGAAGAACCGTCTAAAGGATCCATTAAAACGACATATTTATTGTTATGCCCTTCATCTAATCCTTGTACCGTAATAAAATCATCACTTTCTTCTGAAGCAATACCACAAACAATTTCACGATTGACTAAGGTTTGTATAAAAATATTATTGGCATAAACATCTAGTTTTTGTTGGTCTTCGCCTTGAATATTTTGCTCCCCAGCAGCACCAACGATGTCAACTAATCCAGCTTTATTTACTTTGTAGTTTACGACTTTTGCAGCAAGTCTAATTGAATTAATAATTTTCGATAATTCCCCCGATGAGTACTGATGTGCCTTTTGGTTTTCAATAATAAATTCCCCTAAGGTTCTGTTGCGTTCTTCCATTACGAAATCGTTGTAGTTGTTTGTGCAAATATCGATAAATTTGGGAAACAAAAAATCTATTTCGAGAAGAAATTAATAATTGTATTTTTGTAACCTCAGGCCATAGGCCGAACTGTTACGAAGCAAAAAAATTGAACCTAATGAACATCCGAAAAGGCGAGAAAAAAGATATGAAAGCTGTTCTTGAATTAATTCAGGAATTAGCCACTTTCGAAAAAGAACCACATGCTGTTGAAGTAACTGTTGCCGATTTGGAGAATGATGGCTTTGGTAAAGACCCATTGTTTTATACTTTCGTAGCTGAAGTGAATGACAATATTGTTGGAATTGCGCTATACTATTATCGCTATTCTACCTGGAAAGGCAAAACAATTCATCTTGAAGATTTGATTGTAAAGGAAGATATGCGCGGTAGTGGTGTAGGTTTTGATTTATACACCAAAATTATTGAGCAAGCAAAAATTGACAAAGTGCGTCGCATTGAATGGGCGGTTTTAGATTGGAACATTTCAGCTATAGAATTTTATCAAAAATCAGGAGCAAGAATTTTGGAAGATTGGCGCGTGGCTCAAATGGACGAAAACGGAATAAATGAATTTTTAAGTAAAATATAGAAACAAGAAGCAAGAAGCAAGGCCAATTTGCTGCAAGACCAAAAGTCTTTCTTCTTTGTTCTTTCTTCTTTCTTCTAAAATTAGTAAAATGAGGATATTCAAATTTGGTGGCGCGTCAGTAAAAGATGCCGATGGAATAAAAAATGTATTTAGCGTATTAGAAAAAGTAGGTCACGAAGACACACTTTTGGTAATTTCCGCCATGGGAAAAACTACAAATGCACTCGAAATGGTAATCAAAAATTACTTTGAAAAATCTAACGAGTTGCATTCCTCTTTGCAAGATGTTCGAAAATACCACAACCAAATTTTATTGGATTTATTTGATGATGAAGAGCACGATGTTTTTTATGCCGTGAACAGTCATTTTGCGGATTTAGAATACTTTTTACGCAGTAATAAATCGCCAAATTATAACTTTGTGTATGATCAAATTGTAAGCTACGGAGAAATTGTGTCCACAACAATTGTAAGCCATTATTTCAATCATGCAGGTTTAAAAAATAATTGGATTGATGTTAGAAATTATATCAAAACCGATGCTACTTATAGAGATGCTGAAGTGAATTGGGAAAAAACACAACAATTTATTTCAAAAGGAATAAAAAAGAAAACACTAAATATTACCCAGGGATTTTTAGGTTCGGATGACAATAATTTTACCACAACTCTTGGACGCGAAGGTTCCGATTATACAGCAGCCATTTTTGCTTATTGCTTAAATGCCGAAAGCGTAACCATTTGGAAAGATGTTCCCGGAGTTTTAAATGCAGATCCACGTTATTTTGAAAATGCCGTTTTGCTTAACCAAATTTCCTATCGCGAAGCAATTGAATTGGCATTTTACGGTGCATCGGTAATTCACCCAAAAACATTACAGCCACTTCAGAAAAAGGAAATTCCATTGTTTGTAAAATCATTTGTTAACCCACTTTTGCCTGGAACGAGTGTTTCTAAAGGACAAGATTTAGAACCCAAAACACCTTGCTTTATCGTAAAAAAAGACCAATTACTACTTTCGTTATCGTCTATTGATTTTTCATTTATAATGGAAGAAAACATCAGCGAAATTTTTGCTTTGCTACACCAATATAAAATCAAGACAAGCTTAATCCAGAATTCAGCGATAAGTTTTTCGGTTTGTCTTGAAGATAAATTTGGTAATTTCGACGAACTAAAAAATATTCTTTCTAAGAAATTCAAGATTTCCTATAACGAAAATGTATCGCTTTACACCATTCGCCACTTTGATGAAAAAGCTGCCAAAATGGTCGAAAAAGACAAAACAGTTTTGGTAAAACAAAACTCAAGAGAAACGATGCAGATTGTGACTAAAGAGTAGCAATATATACTCAAACCAGCTTTTTTACGTTAATAATATGTATGCTAAAAAAACTTTTTTTATTGTTGATATTCGTTGGGTTTTCCAAGCTTTCGGCTCAGGAAATCAAGACTTTATACAACAGTAAAAAAATTGCTGTTTCAAACGATACCATCTACATTGAAAAAGTAAGTATTAGTCCAAGCTTTTTCAAACTTCAAACTTCAGAAGGGAAAGAAATTGACACTAGTTTTTATAAAATCAATTTTAAAAAAGGGAAACTGGTTTTTAAAAACAACTTTACATCTCAAGACAGCATAACGGTTCGCTACTTCAAATATCCTGAGCAGTTAACTAAAACCTACAGCATATACGATCAGGACAGAGTTGTTGCTAATGATGGTGGTTTATATAAAGTCAATCGCTCCATCAAAAAATTTGTGCCATTTGACGGCTTGAACACTTCAGGAAGCATCACTCGCGGTGTTACAATTGGCAATAATCAAAATGCTTCTGTAAGTTCAAATTTGGATTTGCAGATTACGGGAAAAATTTCGGATAAAGTTTCGCTTCGGGCTTCTATTCAGGACAGCAATATTCCGCTGCAAGACAATGGCTATTCACAACGATTGGATGAATTTGATCAGATTTTCATCGAATTGTTTACTGATAAATGGAACATTCGTGCAGGCGATTTATTTCTCGAAAATCGACAATCACGATTTCTAAATTTCAACAAAAAAGTGCAAGGGCTTTCAACCCATTTCACTTTTGGTGGCGAAGAAAATAAGACCAATATTTTTGCATCGGCAGCATTGGTTCGAGGACAATATGCCAAAAGTTCCTTCACTGGGCAGGAAGGAAATCAAGGGCCATACAAATTGCGTGGCAATAATGGTGAATTATATGTCTTGGTAATTTCGGGTTCGGAGCGCGTTTATGTAAATGGAATTTTACGCAAACGTGGCGAAAACAACGATTATGTAATCGATTACAATGCTGGTGAAATTACGTTTACTTCACTTTTTCCAATAAATTCAGAAATGCGAATTGTTATAGAATATCAGTATTCGGATAGAAATTACACTCGTTTTATAACTTATGGAGGTGTAAATCACGTAGCAAAAACCTGGAGTTTGGGAGGTTATTTGTATTCTGAAAGCGATGTGAAAAATCAACCGTTACAGCAAAATTTAACTACTGAACAAGTCGCGATTTTAGCTAATGCAGGAGATAATATTAATTTGATGAATGCGCCGTCGGCCTATTTGGATTCGTTTTCAGAAAATAAAATTTTGTACAAAAAAATAGTGGTTAATGGAATCGATGCTTTCGAATATTCAAACAATTCAACAGATGAATTATACAACGTAAGGTTTACTTTGGTTGGTAATAATCTTGGGAATTATATTTTGACAAATTCATCAGCGATTGGCAAAATTTATCAATATGTTGAACCTATTTTGGGCGTTCCACAAGGAAATTATGAACCAATAACTCGATTGATAGCGCCTACCAAAATTCAGATTGCAACTGTTTTAGGAAAATACAATCCGAGTGAAAAAACAATAATTGATTTTGAAGTTGGTGTGAGCAATAACGATTTAAATTTGTATTCTGCTATTGATGACAAAAATAATAAAGGTGTTGCAGGTAAGTTAAATTTTAAGCAGCGATTGTTTTCCAAAAAATGGCAAATTGATGCTTTTGGAAATTACCAATACGTGGAAGAAAATTTCAAAACCATTGAGCGATTATTTAATATTGAGTTCAACCGAGATTGGAATCTGACCACTTTCGCAGGAAATCAAAGGTTGTTGATTAACGGTTTGGATTTTGTCCTTCCGGAAAAAGGGAAACTAACCTATCAGTTTGAAAAACTAGATTTCTCCAAAAGTTTTTCAGGAAGCCGACATGTTGTTAACGGACAATTTAAACTCAACAATTGGAATATACTTCAAAACAGCAGCTACTTAAAAAGTGACGGAACTTATTCCAATTCAACCTTTATTCGAAACCAATCACAAGTTCGATATAACTTCAAAAAGAATTGGATTGGCAGTAGTTTGTATTTGGAAAACAATAAAGAAAAATTAGTTTCAACCCAACAGTTATCTTCCTTAAGCCAACGTTTTACCGAATACGGTGCTTTTGTTGGTCGTGGTGACAGTACCAAAGTTTTTGTAGAATTAGGTTATTTGCAACGAGTTAACGATAGTTTGCAAAATGGATTTTTGCAAAAAGTAAATACATCACAATCCTATTATATAAAATCAAAATTATTGCAAACCAAGAAAAGTGATTTATCTTTATTTTTTAATTATAGAAATCTGAATTATGTTGATGCGGCAAGAAAAAATGAACCGTCTCTTAATTCCAGATTGCTGTATAACGACAAATATTTTAATCAATTAATGCTGGTTACTACAGCATATGAAACCACTTCGGGAACTATTCCACAACAGGAATTTACTTATTTAGAAGTCCAGCCAGGCCAAGGAGTTTATACATGGATTGACTACAATGGCAATGGTGTCCAGGAATTAGAAGAATTTGAAATAGCTGCTTTCCCTGATCAGGCAAAATATATTCGCGTTTTTTTACCCAATCAGATTTTTATAAAAACACATCAAAATAAATTCTCTCAAGCTGTAACTTTAAATATGAGTCAATGGCAAAATGCAGTAGGATTCAAAAAAGTTTTGTCTCATTTTTATAACCAAACTTCTTTTTTAATTGAGCGAAAAATAAAACGCATCGGAGACAATTTTGATTTAAATCCGTTCTCAACTTCAGATGAAAATTTATTGGGATTGAACACCAGTTTTAGAAATAGCTTGTTTTACAATCGAGGCAAACAGAAACATTCGGTGACATATACCTATATCACTAATCGAATTAAAAATTTACTTTCTGTAGGTTCCCAAGAAAATAAAAACAGCTCGCAACAATTGCAATATGCGCATTTGGTTCAAAAAACATGGCTTTTTACTTTGGGAACCGAAACTTCAGAATCGGCCTTGACTTCTGAGAATTATAGCAGCAAAAATTTTAAAATTAATGGCTATCAAATCAACCCGAAGATTTCTTATTTGTTCAACAAAAATGCGAGTTGGGATATTTTTTATGAATACCAAAACAAGGAAAATCAAATTGGGAATTCCGAAAAATTATTGCAAAACCGATTCGGGACTTCGTTTTCCTATGCTAGTGAAAAGAAGATTACTATGAACGGAGAATTTTCTTTATATCAAAACAAGTTTGAAGGCGATGCGCAGTCAGCAGTGGCATTTCAAATGTTGGAAGGTTTGCAACCCGGAAAAAATATGACCTGGCGATTGTTGCTTCAAAAAAACCTAACACAGTTTTTAGATATCAATATAAATTATCAGGGAAGAAAAACCGAAACCAGTCAAACTATTCACACCGGAAATGTACAATTAAGAGCATATTTTTGATAGTTTTCTATGGTATTATGTTTATTTTTTCCTTAATTTTATTCATCTAATCCAATAAATAAAATATCATGAAAAAATTATTTTTATTATGCTTTCTTTTGGTTTTTATAACCAATTCAAATGCACAGGAAACAAAAACAAAAACAGAAAAAGCTGCAAAAGAAGCTAAAAAAGAAGCAAAAGAGAAAGCACCCAAAACAAAAAAAGACGGAACGCCGGACAAGCGTTTTAAGGATGCGGATAAAGAGGCTCCTAAACTTAAAAAAGACGGAACTGTAGATAAACGTTATAAAGGAGCCAAAGATAACAACGCTTCTGACAGAGGAGAAGAAAGAGCTACAGCTGGAAAAGCAAAAGCAGCAGCTAATAAAACAGAAGCAAAAGCAAAGAAAGAAGTTAAAGAAAGAGCTTCAAACGAAAAAGCACCAAAAACTCCGGATAAAGTAACCGGTACATATAAAGGTAAAAAAGTGTTCACAGGTCCAAGAGGAGGAAGATATTATATCAACTCTAATGGTAATAAAACCTATATTTCGGATGATAAATAAGAAATAAAGTAAACACTTTTCGAAGAGCGGTTTTTCTAATGGAAAACCGCTCTTTTTTTGGACAAAAAAAATCCATTTTCAGAAGGTGTCAAATGTTAAAATATTACTATCAGAAAATTCGTAATCGTCTTTGTTTTAGGGCTTTTAGAAGATTTTTATATTTGTAAAACACTGAAAATCAGCAACATAAAAAATTTAGAAAATCAACACTAAATCATTCAATTTGTTAAAAACTAGAGCGTATTGTGAATAAGTTTGGCTTTCTTTTTACATTTCATTTGACAATCTTTGTAACTGACAGATTTCAATAAAAATTACCTCAAAATATTAAAAATACAAATTTAAAATGGCCAATATCGAACCAATTTTACAAGAAAACAAAAACCGCTTCGTGATTTTTCCAATAAAACATCATGATATTTGGGATTGGTATAAAAAAATGGAAGCTAGTTTTTGGACTGCAGAAGAAATCGATTTGCACCAGGATTTGTCCGATTGGAACAACAAATTAAACAGCGATGAGAAATATTTCGTTAAACATATTTTAGCATTTTTCGCCGCTTCTGACGGAATTGTAAATGAAAATTTAGCTGAGAATTTTGTAAATGAAGTGCAATATCCGGAAGCTAAGTTTTTCTACGGTTTCCAAATCATGATGGAAAACATTCACAGCGAAACCTATTCACTATTGATTGATACATATGTAAAAGAAGAAGCCGAAAAAGCACAGCTTTTCAATGCTTTGGAAGTTTTTCCGGCAATCAGAAAAAAAGCAGATTGGGCTTTAAAATGGATTGGTTCTGATTCGTTTGCCGAAAGACTAATAGCTTTTGCAGCCGTGGAAGGAATCTTTTTCTCAGGCGCATTTTGCTCTATTTATTGGTTGAAAAAACGTGGATTAATGCCGGGCTTAACATTCTCAAACGAATTGATTTCACGTGACGAAGGTGTTCACTGCGATTTTGCGGTGCATTTGCATAACCACCATTTGGTTAACAAAGTTTCAAAAACCAGAATTACAGAAATCATTACCGATGCTTTAGATATCGAACGTGAGTTTATTACCGAATCACTTCCAGTAAGTTTAATTGGAATGAACGCAACATTGATGACACAATATTTAGAATTCGTTGCCGATAGATTATTGGTTGAGTTAGGGTGCAAAAGAGTATACAACTCAAGCAATCCATTTGATTTCATGGACATGATTTCATTGCAAGGAAAAACCAATTTCTTCGAAAAACGTGTTGCCGAATACCAAAAAGCCGGAGTAATGAATACCGATTCAGAATCAGGAAAGATTAGTTTCGACGCCGATTTCTAAAATACAAGCAGATTACCTAGCCCCGATTGAAGTGGCATCCTTTTTTATAATTTGTCACACTGAGCGCAGTCGAAGTGCAAATTATAAAAAAGATACAACGAAAAGCGGGATTAGCTTCAAAAAACAAAACAAAATCAATTACAAATAACCAGAAAATAGGTAAAGGGATTTTCTATTTTCAAAAACAGACAAGCTTATGTATGTAGTAAAAAGAGACGGACACAAAGAGCCGGTAATGTTCGACAAAATCACGGACAGAATTAAAAAATTATGTTACGGATTAAACGATTTAGTGGATGCTGTAAAAGTAACCATGAGAGTAATCGAAGGATTGTATGACGGAGTTACAACATCAGAACTTGACAACTTAGCAGCAGAAACTGCAGCTTCTATGACTATTGCACATCCGGATTATGCACAATTAGCAGCGCGTATCGCGATTTCTAACTTGCATAAAAACACCAATAAATCCTTCTCGGAAACCATGAAAGAAATGTACTTTTATGTAAATCCAAGAACGAACCAGAAAGCACCATTATTGTCTGATGAGGTGTACGAAGCCATTCAGGCAAATGCTGAATTTCTTAACTCACACATCATCTACAACCGCGATTTTAACTACGATTACTTTGGGTTTAAAACCTTAGAACGTTCGTATTTGCTAAAAATCAACGGTAAAATTGTAGAGCGACCACAACACATGCTAATGCGTGTTGCTGTTGGAATTCACCTAAACGACATGGAATCGGTAATTGAAACTTACGATTTAATGTCGAAAAAATTCTTTACGCATGCGACGCCAACGTTATTTAACGCGGGAACACCGAAACCTCAAATGTCTTCGTGTTTCCTATTAACCATGAAGGACGATAGCATCGACGGAATTTACGATACACTAAAACAAACCGCAAAAATCTCGCAATCGGCAGGTGGAATTGGATTGTCAATCCACAACGTACGTGCGACAGGTTCATACATTCGTGGCACTAACGGAACTTCAAACGGAATTGTTCCAATGTTGAGAGTGTTCAACGATACCGCTCGTTATGTAGATCAAGGTGGCGGAAAACGAAAAGGAAGTTTCGCTATTTACCTTGAAACTTGGCATGCTGATATTTTCGAATTCCTAGATTTGAAAAAGAACACCGGAAAAGAAGAAATGCGTGCGCGTGATTTATTCTTCGCGATGTGGACATCCGATTTATTTATGAAACGCGTACAGGAAGATTCAACTTGGACGTTGATGTGTCCAAATGAATGTCCTGGATTATGCGATGTTTACGGAGACGAATTCGAAGCATTGTATACTTCTTACGAAGCACAAAACAAAGGAAGAAAAACGGTTAAAGCACGTGAACTTTGGGAGAAAATCCTCGAATCACAAATCGAAACCGGAACACCATACATGCTTTACAAAGATGCAGCAAACAGAAAATCAAACCAAAAGAATTTGGGAACCATCCGTTCGTCAAACCTTTGTACCGAAATTTTGGAATATACTTCTGCTGACGAAATTGCAGTGTGTAACCTGGCTTCTATTTCCTTACCAATGTTTGTTGAGAATGGGGAATTCAACCACCAATTATTATACAACGTTACCAAACGCGTAACCCGAAACTTGAATAAAGTAATCGACAGAAATTACTATCCAGTAAAAGAAGCCGAAAACTCTAACCTACGTCACCGCCCAGTGGGTCTTGGTGTACAAGGTTTGGCTGATGCTTTCATTTTGTTGAGAATGCCTTTCACCAGCGATGAAGCCAAAAAACTGAATCAGGAAATTTTTGAGACCATGTATTTTGCAGCAGTAACCGCTTCTATGGAAGAAGCAAAAGTTGACGGACCGTATTCTTCTTTCAAAGGGTCGCCAATTTCTCAGGGAGAATTCCAACACAATCTTTGGAACATTAAAGACGAAGAGCTTTCAGGTCGTTGGGATTGGAAAGCGTTGCGAAAAGACGTTATGAAACACGGAGTGAGAAACTCGTTGTTAATGGCGCCAATGCCAACCGCTTCAACCTCACAAATTTTAGGTAACAACGAAGCATTTGAACCATATACTTCAAACATTTACACACGTCGTGTATTGTCGGGAGAGTTCATTGTAGTGAACAAACATTTACTGGAAGATTTAGTAAAACGAGGACTTTGGACCGAAGATTTGAAACAACAATTAATGCGTAATAACGGTTCGGTTCAGGATTTGGATATTCCACAAGACTTGAAAGAGTTGTACAAAACGGTTTGGGAAATGTCTATGAAAGACATCATCGATATGTCGCGTCACAGAGGTTATTTCATTGACCAATCGCAATCGTTGAACTTGTTTATGCAGGATGCGAATTATGCGAAACTAACGTCAATGCATTTCTACGCTTGGCAAAGTGGTTTAAAAACCGGAATGTACTATTTGAGAACCAAAGCTGCGGTTGACGCTATTAAGTTTACATTAAACAACGATAAAAAAGCAGAACCAACAGCACAAGTTCCCGAACCAGTTGCGGTGGAAGTAGTTGCGCCAAACGAAACAGGCGAAATGACTGCCGAAGATTTTGCAGCAATGGTGGAACGCGCAAGAAATGCCGGTCCTGATGATTGCGAAATGTGTGGATCTTAAAAAAAGAATATAATAAAGAAAATAGAACATAGAAAAACAGCTGTCGATTGATGGCTGTTTTTTATTAAATTTAGGAGCTATTTCCCGCTATACGTTGCAATCTGTCATTGCTAGGAACGAAGCAATCTTATCATGATTGTCGAACGCAATGTCAGGATTTCCACTTCTATCGGGGCTAAAAAACAAAACCATGTCAAAAGATAAAAAAGGAGTTTACACAGGAATCATCGAAAAGGATAAAGACGGCAACTATTTTTGCGGCGAATACCTTTTGGATTATAAATACACCGAAGCCGGTTTCAAACTTGGCGACGAAATCAACATTAAAACGGTGATTGCTAATCCGAGTGATAAAAGCTATAACCAATACCCGAAAAAATCAAGAAATTTCTTTTTGGCCAACCAAAAGGAATAGCCATTATGGAAGATAACAATCAAAAAAAATTTACGGTAACAGAGGAGCTTTTGGCTTCACACAGCCAACGTTTTCTCAATTTATTAATGGATTATATTGGACAATTGTTCCTTTTTATAATCGCATTTACCATTGCAGTCACCATTGCCGAAACCAATGGGAATAAAGAGTTTGCTGTTAATTTTGTAAAAAATGACATTGCTCAATACACTTTTGTTGCTTGTATCACTTTGGTTTATTACAATGTTTTTGAAATTTTCTTTGCGAGAACAATCGGCAAATTTATTACACAAACCATAGTGGTAGATGAAAATGGTGAAAAACCAAACCACGAAAGCATTATGGTGCGCACACTTTGTCGTTTAATTCCATTTGAAATACTATCATTTTTAGGAATGCCAGCAAGAGGTTGGCACGATAGTATTTCAAAAACTTTTGTAGTCAATAAGAATTTATTGGATGAAAGAAAGAAACAATTTTATGCTTTAAAATAGTTATGATTACCATTAAAAGAACGACTTCAGATAACGAGTATTTTGGTAATCATGTAATACAACTCGACGCTTATCTAAGAGTATTAGATGGTGAAGATCATGCATTTTATGCGCAGTATAATAAAACCAGTTTACTCAAAAATGCAGTCATATGTTATGATGATTACAAAGCGGTTGGTATTGGTGCTAATAAAGAATTCGTGCCCAAAGTCGCCGAAATTAAACGTACGTACACTATAACGGAATCTCGCGGAAAAGGAATTGCAAAAGCCATTTTAACCGAACTGGAAAACTGGGCAAAAGAAGAAGGTTACACAGTTTCAATTCTCGAAACCGGATATTTGCAGTTTGATGCCATTGGTTTATATCAAAAACTAGGATATAAAATCACCGAAAACTTTGGTCAATATGCCGTAGTGAAGAATAGTGTTTGCATGAAAAAAAATATAAATTAATATATTTGTGATAAAATTTAAAAGCTATTAAATTAAAAGATTATGAAAAAAACTATTTTATCCTTTGTTTTATTTTTAATTACATTATGCTGTTTTTCTCAAAAAGTTAAATTCAAAAAAGACATAGTTCTTGTTGATGAAAAAGAATTTCTCTCTTTCGAAAGAGGAGGCGTTTTTGGAGCTGTTAGTTATGATTTATATGATTTAAATTCCAAAAAAAGAATACTTACTTTAGTTTCAAATAACGGCGGAACTCATATGGAATTATCGGATGACTTTACTCAAATAAAGTTTATAACCAATGGCACAAAAGCAGAGATTACAGGTGGAGATTTAAGACAAGCCATCAAATTATTGATTAAAAATGAAGTGTTAAAAACGGATGGTTCATTGGATGAAACCAAAATTGATCTATTTATAAAAAATTATAATGAGAATATTTCAGAGAGAACAATTATTAATAGATAATATTTTCTAAATCCGCTGTTTTTATTTGCAGAACAATACTATAATTATGACCTGGGAACAACTTTTATCACTAAAACGCCAAGGCGATATTAGTAAACGATTACGCATCGAACAAGACGACACGCGCTTAGGCTTTGAAGTTGATTATGACCGAATTATTTTTTCGTCGGCCTTTAGAAGTTTACAAGATAAAACTCAGGTAATTCCGTTATCCAAAACTGATTTTGTGCATACGCGTTTGACACATAGTTTAGAAGTTTCCGTTGTTGGTCGTTCCATAGGAAGATTGGTTGGAAAAAAAATACTCGAAAAATATCCGCATCTCAAGGAAATCTATGGTTATCATATGAACGATTTTGGAGCTATCGTTGCTGCGGCATCTTTAGCACACGATATTGGTAATCCACCATTCGGACATTCAGGAGAAAAAGCAATTGGCGAATATTTCTCTATTGGCAAAGGACAACAATATAAAGACCAACTAACCGCCAAACAATGGCAGGATTTAATCGATTTTGAAGGAAACGCCAATGGTTTTTCGGTGCTGTCGAGTTCACGTCCCGGAATAGAAGGAAGTCTCCGTTTGACCTATGCAGTTTTGGGTGCGTTTATGAAATATCCGAAAGAAAGTTTGCCAAAGAAACCAACCAAAAACATCTCGGATAAAAAGTATGGTTTCTTCCAATCAGACAAGGATTTCTTTAAAGAAGTCGCCACCGAATTGGGAATGATTCCGAATAAAACCGGAAACGATATTGGTTTCGAGCGTCATCCTCTGGCTTTTTTAGTAGAAGCTGCCGATGATATTTGCTACACGATTATTGATTTTGAAGATGGAATAAATCTCGGTTTAGTTTCCGAAGATTTTGCGTTAGAATATTTAATCAAATTAGTAAAAGACACGATTGATACTGCGAAATATCAAACTTTAACAACTAAGGAAGATCGAATTAGTTATTTGCGAGCTTTGGCGATTGGCAACTTAATCAATGATGCAGTACGAGTTTTTATTGAAAATGAAGAAGCTATTTTACAAGGAAAATTCCATTTCGCTTTGACAGATAAAAGCAAGTACAAAGCTCAAATGGATGACATTATCAAGTTGAGTGTAAAGAACATTTACCAAAGTCGCGAAGTGATTGAAAAAGAGCTTTCGGGTTATCAAATTATCAATAATTTATTGGATAAATTCATTACGGCCTACAACAATAATCATGAGGGTAAAGCAACAAATTACGACAAATTACTATTGAAAATTTTACCCGAAAAGCATCATTTGGAAAAAGAAACTTTATACGAAAGATTACTTCACATTTGTCATTTCATCTCCATGCTAACCGATGGAAAAGCGGTGCTTTACAACAAAATTGTAACTGCTTAATCCTCATCTTCCTCCTCTTCCTCAAGTAAACCTGAGAAAAGCGATCGTAATCCATCAACATCAATGTTGCAAAATTGTTGGAGTTCATCAACAGTGCCGTGTTCAATAAAATAATCAGGAACACCACAAAGGAAGATTTCGTTAACATAGTCATTTTTGGCTGAAAATTCCAACACAGCACTTCCAAAACCTCCAGTGGTAACACCGTCTTCAACCGTTATAATTGTTGAAAATTTTTCACAGATTTTATGCAATTTTTTATCGTCTAATGGCTTAACAAAACCAAAATGATAATGCGCAAAATGACCTTCATCTTCGATCTCGGCAAGTGCTTGGATTACATTATCTGCAATTGTTCCTGTAGATAGAATGGCAACATTCTTTCCTTTTTTAAGTTTTTTGGATTTTCCAATTTCAATTTGCTGAAAGTCGGAAGGAAATTTCCAATCGTTATTTTTGCCTCTACCACGAGGATACCGAATCGCAATAGGATTTTTCAAACCTAAAGAGGCTGTATAGAGAATGTTTTGTAATTCCATTTCATCTTTTGGCGCATAAATAATCATGTTCGGAATGCAGCGTAAATACGCTAAATCAAAAACGCCGTGATGCGTAGCCCCATCTTCGCCAACCAATCCGGCGCGGTCCAAACAGAAAATAACGGGTAAATTTTGTAACGCTACATCATGTATCACCTGGTCGTAAGCACGTTGTAAAAAAGTTGAATAAATATTGCAAAAAACGACCATGCCTTGTGTAGCCATTCCGGCCGAAAGTGTTACCGCATGCTGCTCAGCAATACCAACATCGATAGCTCTTTTTGGGAAAGATTCCATCATAAATTTCATTGAACTTCCGCTTGGCATAGCGGGTGTGATGCCAATAATCTTCGGATTGTTTTTTGCCAATTCAACTAAGGTTAGACCAAAGACATCTTGGAATTTTGGAGGAAGATTTTCTTCCGATTTTTTATGAATTTCACCAGTCGCCGCATCAAATTTTCCCGGAGCGTGGTATTTTACCTGATCATCTTCGGCTTGTTGTAAACCTTTGCCTTTGGTAGTAACAATATGTAAAAATTTTGGGCCTTTTACTTTTTTTAATCGTTCCAATTCTTTGATTAAACCATCAATATTATGACCATCAATAGGTCCGGAATAATCAATGTTAAGCGACTTAATAATATTGTTTTGTTTTGGATTCTTTCCTTCTTTGACAGCGGTCAAATAGTTTTTCAACGCGCCAACGCTTGGGTCAATTCCGATGGCGTTATCATTTAGAATAATTAACAAATTGGCATCAGTAACGCCGGCATGATTTAAACCTTCAAAGGCCATTCCGCTGGCAATCGAAGCATCACCAATTACCGCAATATGATGTTTGTTTTCACCTTTAAGTTGCGAAGCAATGGCCATTCCTAAAGCGGCAGAAATAGAAGTAGAAGAATGTCCAACACCAAAAGTATCATAAACACTTTCGCTTCGTTTCGGGAAACCTGAAATCCCTCCAAGCTGTCTGTTGGTGTTAAACTTTTTTCTGCGCTCGGTTAGTATTTTATGTCCGTATGCCTGATGACCAACATCCCAAACGAGTAAATCATTTGGCGTATCAAAAACATAATGCAACGCAATCGTCAACTCAACAACTCCAAGTGAAGCGCCAAGATGTCCTTCTTTTACCGAAACTATATCAATGATAAAATCACGTAATTCTTTTGCCAGTTGTGGCAATTGCGTAACGTCTAAATTTCGTAAATCAGTTGGATTTACAATATGTTCAAGCAATTTTTTTAACATGCAACAAATGTACGAATTGAAATTGTATTTTTGTTTTATGGAAAACCCTTTCACCGACGAATATTTTATGAAGAAAGCTTTGCAGGAAGCTGAAATCGCTTTTGAAAAAGGGGAAATTCCCGTTGGTGCTATAATTGTAATCGATAATAAAATCATTGCAAGAACCCACAATCTTACCGAAATGCTCAATGATGTGACTGCTCATGCCGAAATGCAGGCCATTACTTCGGCTGCGAATTTCATTGGCGGAAAATATTTAAAAGGATGTACACTTTATGTTACTTTAGAACCCTGTCAAATGTGTGCTGGAGCTTTGTACTGGAGTCAGATTTCAAAAATAGTTATTGGAGCTTCAGATGACCAACGCGGCTATCAAAATTTAGGCACGACAATCCACCCAAAAACGCAGGTAACTAAAGGTGTTTTGGTTAAGGAATGCTCGGATTTAATGCTTCGTTTTTTTGCAGAGCGAAGAAAATAGATTTATAATAATTTTCATCTTTTTACGTTATACAATAAACTAATAGCCTATGAATAAGATCAGTTCTTCAATAATAATTGGCGTAGCCATAATTATTACAGCATGGATTTTGGGGAAGTCTTTCCAAAACAGAAACCAGAATTTAGACTCCATTACCGTTATTGGATTAGGAACAAAGGATTTTGTTTCGGACGAAATACTGTGGTCTGGAAGTTTTACGACGACTAATTTTGATATTAAAACAGCATATAACAAGATTGTTTCTGACCAGAAAATAGTTTCAGATTTCTTTTTAAGTAAAGGTTTTAAGGCGAGTGAGTTTAGTTTTGGAGCGGTAAATTTTCAGAAAAAATTTAGAGAAGTAAGAAGCGAAGGGGTTGATAATCAAACACGTTACGAGCAAGTTTTTGATGGTTATCAGGCTACGCAAACCATATATTTTTCTGCCAAAAAGAATCCAAATTTGATGCAACGAATTGAAAGTGTTTCGAGTAAAACATCAGAATTGGTGAACTCAGGTATTGAATTATCGTCAAATACCATTCAGTATACGTTTTCAGATTTGCCAAGCTTGAAGCAGAGTTTAATTGAAAAGGCAACAAAAGATGCCAACGAGCGCGCCACTAAAATTGTAAAAACGGCAGACGGGGATTTAGGGAAATTAAAAAGAGCCAGCATGGGTGTTTTCCAGATTACTGGGCAAGGATCGACGGAAGATGACAGCTATGGAGGTATTAACGATACATACAGTAAAAATAAGACCGCCAGAATTACTGTGCGGTTAGAATATGAATTGAATTAAAAAAGTTCTCCCGTTTAAAACAGGAGAACTTAATTGCTATCGAACCGCCGTGTTGCTGATCGGTTTTCACATTTATTGCCGACTTTAGGTTATTACATGTACGAAGGGATGGAAAATACATGCCCTTTTACAGCCTCCTCGACGAACTGTCATCCCTCGTCTTCGTATAGACAGCGATACAAATTTACTTTACAATCAGTAGCACTAGCTTATATTATTTTATTTTAAATTTATAATATAATGTGGTAATTACAAGGAACAACCCAAACCTTTAACAAAATGCAAATTGAAGCCGAAACGGGAATTCATTATATTAATGTGGAAGATGAATATGAGAATGATATTAGGAGGAAGATTGAGATTGTAAAGGAATAGCCCTAGCCCGGATTGCAACGGAAATCCTTTTTCGTGTTCTCGATACATCCGCCACGACGAACACACGAACTGACGAAAAAGATTGCAGTGGAAAGCCGGAAATAGCTTCAAACAAAAAAACCGTCACGTTACTATAACAAGACGGGTTCTTTTATTTTCTGAAATCTCTTTTCCTTTTTATCAAAGAAATGATATTCCAAATACGTGTAAGCGTCACGAGATTTGATATTAAGAGGAGGACTGCCAGTGGCAGTCAGGTATACAAGCTTTAGCTTGTTTTTTGAATAATTAAGTTTTAAGTACAAAAAAACCGCCAATCTCACGAAAGGCGGTTCTTTTTATTTTTCTGAAATCTCTTTTCCTTTTTCATCAAAGAAATGATATTCCAAATACGTGTAAGCGTCACGAGGTATGATTTTCACCCACTTTTTATGTTCAAAAAACCATTTTGAACGTAATGATGGAAAACCTTTTTTTAGGTATGCTGCCACAAAAGGATGAACATTTAATTTCACTTTCTTGTGGTCTTTGGCAATTTTTTCAAGCGAAAAAGCAATCTTATCAATAATCTGAATTGGCGCATCTACATCGCCTGTTAAGTTATTTGGATTCTCTTCTCTTGTTTCAATATTTACTTCGGGTCTTACTCTTTGTCTTGTAATTTGGACTAATCCAAATTTACTTGGCGGTAAGATTTTGTGTTTGGCTTTATCATCGCTCATTTCTTCTCTAAGGAAGTTGAACAACACTTGGCGATTGTCTGGATCTTTCATGTCGATAAAATCGACTACGATAATTCCGCCCATATCCCGAAGGCGTAATTGTCTTGCGATTTCTGCTGCGGCAATCATATTTACTTCCAAAGCAGTGTCTTCTTGGTTGTTGGCTTTGTTGGAACGGTTTCCGCTATTCACGTCGATAACGTGAAGGGCTTCGGTGTGTTCTATAATTAAATAGGCACCTTTGCTCATGGACACTGTTCGGCCAAAAGAAGTCTTTATTTGTCGCTCAATATGATATTTTTCAAACAATGGCGTGTCTTTCGATTGATAAAACTTTACAATTTTTTGTTTCTCCGGAGCTATTTCGGCTAAATAGTCCTTTGTTTCTTGGTACAACTCTTCATCATCAATTTGAATACTTGTAAAAGTATCGTTGAATACATCTCTAAGTATCGAAGAAGCTTTGTTAAGTTCTCCTAGCACTTTGGATGGATGATGTGCGGTTGGTAATTTTTTACTCATTGCAGTCCATCTATTCATTAAGTTCTGCAAGTCTTTTTCTAATTCGGCTATGTTTTT
>Ga0315907_10003016_pt1 | contig 20399 bp, 22 predicted proteins | sample LakEriMetagenome_3_FD_203525 | JGI IMG/M metagenome (GOLD analysis project Ga0315907, IMG submission 203525) | Freshwater fungal communities from buoy surface, Lake Erie, Ohio, United States - Buoy 12 MA123 | ecosystem: Environmental > Aquatic > Freshwater > Lake > Lake biofilm | place: USA...
GTCGATCATGCGCCGTTCGGGCACTGGCAGACCCAGACCTTCATCGCCGCCCTGCGCCACGACAGGCTGGACGCCCCATGGGTCATCGGCGGGCCGATCAACCGCATTCGCCATGCCGCTTGAACCGGTGGCGCGTCATGGCTCATTCTTTGACCTTTACATCGAAACCCAACTGGCCCCGACCCTGCACAAGGGCGACGTGGTGATCCTGGATAACCTCGCCACCCACCGCAGCCCGAAGGCCGCCGCGATCCTGAAAGACATCGGCGCGTGGTTCCTCTTCCTGCCGCCCTACAGCCCCGATCTCAACCCGATCGAGATGGCATTCGCCAAGCTCAAGGCCCTGATCAGAAAGGCCGCTGCCCGAACCTACGACCAGCTCTGGAAGGCGGTCGGACAGGTCTGCGACCTCTTCGCCGAAGAAGAATGCTACAACTTCTTCAAAGCCGCAGGATACGAAACCGAATGAGCGCAACACGCTCTAAATTTCTCGTTCCACCGGAACCCGAATCCTCTGAGGCAGGCGGAGTTGCATTCGGTCAGCTGCCTGGAACAGCTTTCACCGGCACGCGCGCTTGATCCCGCAACACGGCGTAGTCGCTGAGCATCCGGACGACGACGGCCCCTTCTGGCAGCGCCTCGACCTCATCGGCGGCCCGCGCTTGACACCCCTGACCCATTAGCTGGGTGGATCAATCCGGATTGCTCTGAAATCATTGACGTTTGTAAATGTCGGGCCGGTGAGGACCTGCTGGCCGATCCCTTCGAAAAAGCTGTGAGCGTCGTTCCGTTCCAACATGGCAATCGGGTCAAGTCCGCGCGCCTGTGCCAGTGCAAGAGTTTGCGGCAATACCATCGCACCGGCGACCTCTACAGCACCGTCGACACCGTCCGTATCAGCCGCAAGGGCTTGGATTCCCGGGGCGCCCTTGAGTGCCAGCGCGAGGGCAAGGCAATACTCGGCGTTTGGGCCACCGATGCCGTCGCCGCGGCGGGTGACGGTCAGTTCACCACCTGACAGAAGGAAGACAGGTCTTGCACCTGGCGCAAGACCTGCCTGAACCTGCAGGGCAAGCTCGGCATGGGCGCGCGCCACTTCCCTCGCTTCCCCTTCGATGGCGTCGCCGAGCAGGTGAACATCGCCTCCACGTCCGGTGGCAAGATCGGCCGCTGCGGCCAAAGACAGCGAAGGTGCGGCAATGATCCGGTTCGTAACACTGAACAGCCTTGGATCCGATGGCGCAAGAACCTTACGCGGTCTGGATAGAACCGCCCGGACATGTGCCGGAACCGCGATCTTCCAGTGATCGAGAATTCCAAGAGCCTCGGCCGGGGTGCTATCATCTCCAACGGTCGGCCCCGAGCCAATGAGTGCTGGTTCATCACCCGGAACGTCCGAGATCATCAGGCTGAGCACCCGTGCAGGCGCTGCCGCCGCTGCCAATTGATCGCCCTTCACGCGGCTCAGATGCTTGCGGACGATGTTCATCTGCGAAATGGGCGCGCCTGAAGCGAGAAGCGCCGCGTTGACCGCCTGCTTGTCCGCCAGACTCACCCCTTCGGCCGGGGCGAACATCAGGGCCGACGCCCCGCCGGAGATGACCGCGATCACCAGGTCACCCTGGGTCATTCCGTGCAAGCAGGAAAGCATTTCCTGCGTTGCGACCTCACCCGCAGCATCAGGCACTGGATGACGCGCTTCGACGATCCTGATCGCGCCGCGCCGAGGAGAGGCATCCGGTGGAACATGCCCATACCGGGTAATGACAAGCCCAGAAAGCGGTGCGCCCGCGGGCCAAGCCTCTTCAAGCACAAGGGCCATGGCGGCTGAAGCTTTGCCAGCGCCAACGACGACCGTGCGTCCCTTCGGGGGCGTAGGCAGGTGGGCCGGCAAGACACGTGCCGGCAATGCGCGCTGAACCGCGATGTCAAAGAGGGCGCGCAGTTCGGACTCAGGCGTCACAAGCTGACGCCCTCTGCAGCAACCTCATGATCGGCCATCAGCTCCAGCGCCTTGACCAACGCCGAATGGTCCAGCTGATCCCAGCCCTGTGCCTGCATGACCTGCATGAGCTGCGCTGCTCCCGCAGTCTGCGGCATTGCCATGCCAAGAGACCGCGCGCCTTGCAGGGCCAAGCCAAGGTCCTTCTGATGCAAGGCGATGCGGAAGCCGGGGTTGAAGGTGCGCTTGATCATGCGCTCGCCATGCACCTCCAAGATACGGCTGGCGGCAAAGCCACCCATCAGCGCTTGGCGAACGCGAGCCGGATCAGCGCCCGCCTTGCTTGCGAATACCAGAGCCTCGGCCACGGCGGCGATGTTCAGGGCCACGATCATCTGGTTCGCTACCTTGGTGATCTGGCCAGCACCCACTTCGCCCACATGGGTGATGTTCTTGCCCATCAGCCCGAAAAGCGGCCGGACGCGTTCAAAGACCGTGGACTTCCCGCCAACCATGATAGTTAGAGAGGCGGCTTTGGCGCCAAGCTCGCCACCAGATACCGGGGCGTCGAGATAGTCGCATCCCAGGGCCTCGATCCGCGCCGCAAAGTCCTTGGTCGCCATGGGCGAGATGGACGACATGTCGACCACGGTCTTTCCTGGCGTCAGGCCCGAGGCGACACCGCCATCCCCGAAAAGCACCTTCTCCACGTCTGGCGTGTCCGGCACCATTAGAAAGACAACGTCTGCCGCTGCCGCAACCTCGGCCGCGGTGGTGCAGGCTGTGGCCCCAGCCTCGACCAGCGCTGCAGGTACCTTGCTGCGGGTCTGGACAAAGGCTTGATGGCCGCCCGCGATCAGGTGGCCCGCCATCGGCGCGCCTATGATGCCCAGCCCGATGAACCCGATCTTCATGCCTTGTCTCCATAGGTCTTGAGCCAGGCAAGCCCAGCTTCGGTGGTCGTCGCGGGTTTGTATTCGGCCCCGATCCAGCCTTGGTAGCCAAGCTGGTCGATCAGCCCGAAGAGGAAGGCGTAGTTCAGTTCCCCCGTCCCAGGCTCATTGCGGCCCGGATTGTCGGCCACCTGAATATGGCCGATGCGGTCGAAATAGCCGGTCAGCGTTCCGGAAATCTCGCCGCCCGAACGCTGCGCGTGGTAAATGTCGAATTGGAGGAACAGATTGGGGGAGGCGACCTCGTCCATCACGGACAGGGCCTTGTCGACGCTGTCGAGCCAAAAGCCAGGCACGTCGCGGCTGTTCACCGGCTCCAGCAAGAGGCGCAGGTCGGCCTTGGCCAAGCGCTCTGCGGCGTGGCTAAGGTTGTCGACCAGTGTTGCGCGGGTGATGGCGTCAGAAACACCAGCGCCGGGCTTTCCGGTCAGACAGTTGATCCGGCTCACGCCGAGTGCCTGAGCATAGTCGATGGCCCTGCTGATGCCATCACGGAACTCGGCTTGGCGCGTGGGGTCGCAGGCGATGCCACGATCGCCTGCCGCCCAATCCCCAGCAGGCAGATTGTGCAGGACCATTGGAATGCCGTTCGCATCAAGCCGCGCGCGCAAGGTAGCGGCGGGCAGTTCGTAGGGGAATTGCACCTCGACGGCGGCAAAACCGGCCTTGGCGGCGCGGTCGATCCGGTCCGCCAGAGGCGCATCGGCGAAAAGCATGGAAAGGTTCGCGGAAAAGCGGGGCATTGGAAGTCCTTGCAGGTCTTGAGAAAGGGATCAGGCCCAGGGGCGGGCGGGGGCGCTGGTGGTCAGGATCTCGACCCCGGACTCACCCACGTGGATGATGTGTTCGAAGCCACCACCTTCACCGGGTTGGTCGCCAAGGAAGCATTCGACGGCCAAGACCATGCCAGGGCGGATAATCTCGCTGGCATAAGAGGTGATGAAGGGTGCCTCGCAATCGAGCCCGAGGGAATGGCCGAAGAAGGGGATCATGGCGGAAAAGCCGGAATCGCCTCCGCCGCGCCGGGCCATGGCGCGGGTTCCGGCGGCGTGCAGGTCCGACAAGGGGCGGCCCGGCTCGACCTCGGCGATGATGCTTTCAACGAGGGTGATGGAATCCTCCAGTACCCGCGCCTGTGAGGAATTGGGCGCGCGGCCCACGACGGTCGATCGCGTCAGGTCGCAGTAGTACCCCTGCGCCACCGGCCCCCAGAGGTCGAAGTGGATCATGTCCCCCGCCTCAATGCGTCGCTGGCTGTCCCATGTTGGCAGGGCCTGACGATGTCGATAGCGGTGGCCAACTGGGCCACTTGCCACCGCGATGTCGTAGGCAAAGCCGCCCGATGCGGCCAGCCAGCGCAGGCCTTCACCGACGATTTCGCCTTCAGTCCGCCCGGGTTCGGTGGCGGCGAGGCAGACACTCATCCAGTCGCAGCCGATGCGAGAGGCGTCACGCAACAGCGCCACCTCATGCGGGCTTTTGATCAGGCGCAGCTGGGTCAGGATGTGGTCGGCAGGCTCGATCTTCGTGGCATCGCCCAGTTCGGCGGCCATCATGACGGCAGCGCTGTGCAGAAGGCCGGTCTGGCCTGCCAGCCCGATGCGCTTGCCCTTCAGCCCCAGTTCGATCGCCACCCGTGCCACGTCGCGATCCACGAAGGTCGAAAGGCGAACGTCGCCCACCGGTACCTGCGTCCGGTCAATGTCGTAGCTGTCGGTCACTAGGACCGGGTCCTTCCTGGGAGCCAGGATCAGCCCGGCATGGCCCCGGGCGCGATGGGCGTGGCTGTCGGGGATGTGGCTGACCACAGACATATGGTTGGTGAGATAGAGCAGGTCCTGGCTGCCATCCGAATTGGTCGATCCGCGCCCCCAGACGATCAGCCCGTCGAACCCGTCTCGCATGGCGTGGTCCAGCGCCTGCTGTTGCCGCGCGGCGAATTCGGCATCGCTTGCACGGGCAAGCAGGGTCGGGCGGGGTTCGAGACTGCGACGAAGCATTGGCAGGTCCTTGGAAGAGGCAATCAGGTTTGCTTGGGATTGGGGCTGCGGGATTGCAGAATCAGCGCGATGACGACCCCGGCGATGACTAGGCACAGTTCCAGCGTCGCCACTGCGGCCACGGTCGGATCGATCGTGTCGGTCATCCGACGGTAAAGCTGGACCGGCAGCGTGTAGTACGAAGGCGACTTCATGAAGAGCGCCAGCACGACCTCATCGAAGGACGACAGGAACGCAAGTAAGGCCCCGCTGAGGACCGTCGGCCGGATGATGGGAAGGGTGATCTGCCGGAACGTCGCCATGGGCCCCGCGCCAAGGCTGGCAGAGGCGCGTTCGAGAGAACGGTCGAAGGTCTGCAAGGCGGCGCTGACCGGGATCACGACGAAGGGTACGGCCAGGACCGTATGGGCGATGATAAAGCCCCACAGCGTCCCGACCATGTTCCAGCGCAGGAACACAAGGTAGAGGCCGAGGCCGAAGACCACGATGGGTACGACTTGCGGCGACAGGATCAGCGCACGGACGAGGGCCATCACACCAGACTTCGACCGCGCAATCGCGAAAGCGGCGAGCGTGCCGAGAACGGCCGACAGCACCGCCACCAGCGCGGCAATTGTCAGGCTGTTCAGCAGGGCCGATGTCCAGGCCGGATCGGAGAGGCTGGCATATCTGGCCAGGGTCCAGGTCTTGGGCGGGAAAGAAAAACTGTCCTCGCCACTGAAGCTGATCGGAACGATGATGAAGAGGGGCAGGACCAGCCAGAGCGCGATCAGCACGCAGACGATTTTCAGGATGGGATTGTTGGCGGTTTGCGGGCCGTTGTCTGCCATTTCAGCCCTCGTATGCCTTGCTGCGCTTCTGCACCGCATTGGTCATCAGGACGAAGGCCATAGCCGCGACGAGCAGAACGATGGCCAGCGCCCCGGCCCTGCCAAAGGCGGCGCGGGTTTCGAACTGCTGATAAAGAACTTGCGAGATCAGGGCCTGTTTGGGCGAACCGAGGATTGCCGGCGTGATGTAGAACCCAAGCGCCAGCACAAAGACCAAAAGCGACCCGGCGAAAAGCCCCGGCACGGCCAAGGGAAGATAGACCTGCAAGAAGGCGTTTCGGGGCGTGGCCCCGAGGCTTTGGGCAGCCAGAACCAGTCTTGGGTCGATCCCCTTCAGAACCGCATAAAGCGGCAGCGCCATGAAGGGGAAGAGGACATGTGTCATGCCCATCAGCACTGCAGGCGCGGTGCCGAGCATCCGCACCCGATCAAAGCCAAGGGCTGCGATCAGGTCATTCACTGGCCCCTGCATCTGCAAAAGGACGACCCAAGAGAAGTTGCGCAAGAGGATCCCGAAGAACATCGAGACAAGTAGCAGACCCATCATCACTGTTTGCCAGCGGCTGCTGACCTTGGTCATCAGGTACGCATAGGGAAAGGCCAGAAGGGCGGCGAAAGCGGTGCAGAGAAGGGCGACGGTGAAGGTCCGGATCAGGATCGTCCGATTGGCGGCACCCCCCAGAACCCAGGTGATGTTGTCCAGCCCGCCGATTTCGGGAGCATCAAAATGGGTGAAGGCGCGCAGGAGGGTCAGGCCGGTTGGATAGGCAAAAAAGACAAAGAGGAACAGGATGATCGGCAAAGCGACCAATCCCCAAACATCACGCGGTTGCGACAACTGGCGGGCAGTGCCACCCGTTGCCGGAGAGGCCGGGACATCCAAGGGAGGAGGATTGATCCCGGCCATGTTGCGTTACTGTGAGAACAGGGCGGTCAGACGGTCATTGACTGCTGCGTCATTCGCACCCCACCAGCCGGCATCCTGCATCAGAAGCTGGTCTGCATAGGTGTCGGGGAAGAAGCCCTTGGCCTGATCGTCCAGCTTCGGCGCGTCGCCGAGGGTGCCCATGCCATAGGGGAACAGTTCGGTCAGCGCGGTCTGCGTGCTGTGCTGCGCCACATGCTGCAGGAAAGCGGTCGCGGCTTCGGGGTTCTTCGCGCCGGTCGGGATAGCCAGGTTGTCATAGAGCGTCACGGCGCCAGCAAAGACGACCTTGATGTCGGGGTTGGTTTTCGAGGCGTTGAAGGCCCGGCCGTTCGGCACCAGCGCCATGTCGAATTCGCCGTTGGCCAGCCCGTCCTGGATAACTGCGAAGGATTCCTTGACTTCGATCGAGTCCTTGATCGTCTCGATCTTGGCCACGGCCTTGTCGAGGTCGACCGGATACATGTCGGCCGGGGCAACGCCGTCGGCCTGCAGCGCGCTTTCGATGATGCCGACGTTCGATCCGCCACGGATCGCGCGGATGCCAGGGAATTTCTCGGTGTTGAAGAAATCCGCCACGCTGGTCGGGGCTTCGGGGAATTTCGCGGCATTGTAGGCGAGAACGTAGGAGAACTTCACCACCGGTACACCGCATTTGTTGGTGTCGAGCGCGGGGTTCAGTTGCGAGCGGTCGATTGCGACTTCAATGAAGACCGTGCCGCAGTTCGCATCAACGGTGCTGGATTCGATCTGCACCACATCCAGCGCGACGTTACCCGCCTCTTGTTGGGTCTTCAGCGTCGCCATGTCGGGCGAGTCGGTCTGGTCGATTTTCACGCCGGTCGCGGCAGCAAAGGGCTGCAGCCAGGCGATGTCCTGGTTCTTCTGCAGATCACCGCCGAAGCCACCGAAGACGAAGGTCTTGCCGGCCAGATCCTGTGCCGAAGCGCCGGCTACCCCAATGCTCAGGGCGAGCGCGGTGGTCAGGCCCAGAGTGGCAATGGTCTTTCTCAGTCTCATGATCTTCTCCCTGTTTCTTGACGATCTGCACTTTGCAGAAACGTTTCTGCTTTGATCTCGTGCCAGGTGGCCACAGCTGTCAATGATTCTTTGAGGTGCCCGCCAAAACAACGCGGGCCGCCTCGGACGGGAAGGCAACCAGCACGTCTGGCGATGCGGGAAGTGACTGATCTGGCTGGCAAATCACAGTGAATGTGCCCCCGTCCTTCAGGTCCGCGACCACCTTGCGAAGGGCCCCCAGATAGACGACATCGCGCACGCGGGCGGCAATTTGGTTCCAGCCGGTGGGTACCTCGGCCTGATCCGCAAACAGGCGGCAGCGTTCGGGGCGCGTGACGATGGCAGCCGTGCCATCCTTCGGGGTCGCATCGCTCGTCACACCGCTGAACACACCCGCCGTCGTGCTGACGCGGGACTGGCCCGGAAGATGCTCAACCTGCCCGACAAGACAGTTTGACTCGCCCAGGAACTGCGCCACGAACTGTGAAACGGGTTCGTCATAAAGCGCGCTGGCGGTGCCGATCTGCTGAATGCGGCCCTGATCGAAGATGGCGATGCGATCCGACATGACCAGTGCCTCTTCCTGATCATGGGTCACGAAGACGATGGTTACGCCGAGATCCCGGTGGATGCGTTTCAACTCAAGCTGAACGGATTCCCTCAACTTGCGGTCCAGTGCGCCCAAGGGCTCGTCCATGAGGAGGAGGCGCGGGCGAAAGACAATTGCGCGGGCCACCGCAACCCGTTGCTGCTGACCGCCCGACATCTGTCGGGGCAACCGGTCACCGTAGGCTTCGAGCGCCACCATGTGCAGCACCTCGTCCACCCGGCGGGCGATCTCATCCTTGGCGATGCGGCGCTGTTTCAGCGGATATCCGATGTTTTCTCGAACGGTCATGTGGGGAAACAGGGCATAGTGCTGGAAGACGACGCCGATATCCCGCTTGTGCGGCGGCAAGGCACCAATGTCCTTGCCATCTACCAAGATTTGCCCAGACGTGGGCGACTGGAACCCGGCCAACAGGTTCAGAGCCGTGGTCTTGCCCGATCCGCTTGGACCCAGAAGTGTCAGGAATTCACCCGGCCTGATGTCGAGGTCCAGATGGGCAATCGCCGTCAAACCGGTCGGATAGGTTTTGGAGACGCCGACGAACTGCACTCCGGCAGCGGTTCGGGACAGGTCCTGCGTCATTGTCGTCTCCCTTGTCTTGCGGGCTTTGTCGTCATGAGAGCGGGCTTTTCAACTCGTCGGACCAGACCGCAGCCTGTGGATCTCCCGACCAGCGAGCGGCCTCAAAGTGCAGCGGCAAATCCTCCCACTGCCACTTTCCATCGATGCGTATGGCAAGTTGGCGAAGGTCCAGCGGGACTGCGGTCGTCGTGGCCTGGCCTGCGTTCAGGCTGACCCGTTGAAAGCCGACCGACCGCCGCTTCGGCCGCTGATAGGCCGAGCCCGGCGCACTTGCGAAGATGAATATGACATCATCCCCGGCAATCGTCCCGGTGTTCTTCCAGTCCACCCGCGCCAAAGTGCCTGTAGGTTCGGCCTCTACCGTCAGTGCAAGAGGTTGGAAGTCAGTGTAGGCCAGCCCGTGTCCGAAAGGATAGCGGGCCGGATGCGCGCTTTCGTCGAGGAGCCATTGGCCGTGCAGCAACGTATATTCTGCGTGATCGGCGAGGAGTGCAAACGGCGGCAGATGGTCTTCATCAACCGGTGTCGCAAAGGGTATGTGGCCCGATGGGTTCACTCTTCCTGACAGAACGTCTGCCAAAGCCGTCCCGCCTTCCATTCCCGGATACCAGAGGTGAAGGATTGCGCGGGCCTTGTCGCTCCAGCCTTCGGTTACAAAGGCGCTACCGCCCATCATCACGACGACCACGGGCACCCCGGTCGCAGCGGCTTCATGAATCATTTGCTGGTCAGCGACAGAAAGCTTCAGGCTGGCGCGGTCGCCGCCCGGGGGTTCGGCAAGGGCAGTATCCTGGTTTTCAATCAGGAACTGGAAACGCTGGCGCTGGTCGTCGCTCTCATAGGGCGGCGCGTAGAGGTCAAGCAAGGGAAGTTGTGCGTCAAGGTCGAGGAACTCTCCCTCGTCATGCATCGTGGTGCCGACCACGACGATGGCCAGATCGGCGCCCTTGGCGGTTGTGGCGTCGTTGGCGGAATGAGTGATCTGCGCCTGTGGGAAGCCTCGAATGATGCCGTCGAGCGGTGTGACGACATGGGGAGGATTGACCGCGCTTGAACCACCATCTCCAAGGTTCGGAATGGCCGCCAGTCGACCAAGAACCGCGATCCTCTTGGTAGATGAAAGGGGCAGGACGCCGTCATTCTCCAGAAGCACGATGGATTGCCGTGCCGATTGCAGGGCAAGGTCAGTATGGGCTTGGCCGGCGACGATAGCCGCTTCGGGCATCGGCTGCTGGCGCAGATGTTCGAAGCGGATCAGGGTGCGCAGGATGCGCTGGACGGTGGCGTCAACCTCTTCCCAACTCACGCGGCCTTCGGCAATCTCGCGTGGCAGGTGTTTCCAGCGGATCATCCGGTAGGGCATCTCGATATCGACCCCGGCCTTCAGTGATGCGGCCGCATCACGGATGCCGAAGATGAAATCGGTGATGACGGTACCGTCAAAGCCCCATTCCTCTTTCAGGACTTCAGTCAGCAGGTGCCGGGAGTGTCCGCACCAGTCTCCGTTGACGCTGTTGTAGGCCGACATGACGGTTGCCACGCCGCTTTCCGCCACCCGCCGGAAATGGGGCAGATAGACTTCATGCAAGGCGCGCTCATCACAGGTCACATCGACCCTGTGGCGTGACGTCTCCATCGAGTTCAGCGCGAAGTGCTTTACGCATGCCATCGCATGGTGCTGCACGCCCTGCGACAGCGCCGCACCCATTTCGCCCACATGGTAGGGGTCTTCACCGTAGGTTTCCTGCGCACGGCCCCAGGCCGGGTGGCGCAAGAGGTTGATGCAGACCCCGCCGAAAAGCGTGCCGCCCCGCACCCGCAGTTCTTTTCCGATAGCGTCACCGATGGCGATTTCGAGCACAGGATTGAAACTTGCCCCGCGCGCCATGCTTACCGGAAAGCAAGTGGCGGTTCCCAGTCCAACGCCGCGCGGGCCATCCAGAAACTCGAACCCAGGAATCCCAAGTCGGGGTATGACTGCGGCAGGGCAGGTGCGGTTGCTTTGGCCCAGTGTCAGCGCACGGATGCGACCTTCCCAGAAGTTCAGGTCACCGTCCAGCATGGACAGCTTTTCGTCGGGCGTCAGGGCCGAGCACAACGTCGCCGCCATCTCGGTCAGGCTTTCGCCAGCTCGCCAGCGGGCAACGGCGGTCTGGAATTCACATCCGGTCGTCAAGGCAAGTTCGCTCCCAAGTGGCGGCAGTCGACTCGCTGCGCCCTTTTGCAGAAACGTTTCTGCATAATCGATCGCCTGTCAATCTGAATCTGGCCGGCAGCCACGACGGACACGTTGACAGGGCTCTCTCCACCCTGCTAACTGCCTTTGCAGAAACGTTACTGCAATGCCATTTATGGCCCTGCTCCCACGTTTCTCCCCGCATCGGCCCATTAGAGGAGGCGCCCATGGCCCGCATGGAATTCCCGAAGACAGGTCGCAAGGCGGAAGATGTTCTGGCCGACCTCCGACAAGCCAAATCCGGCGATGTCGACTGGCGCTCCGGGCGGACCAACCTTTATGTGCAGTTCGGAGGCGATGACGTTCTGGACGTTGCAAAGGAAGCATCGCGCGTCTTCTTTTCCGAGAACGCACACGGCACCGCCGCCTTCCCCAGCGTGGTCAAACTGCAGGCCGAGGTTCTAAACTGGCTTCTGGAACTGGTGAACGCGGGCCCTTTCGGAGACGGCTGTTTTACGGCCAGCGGCAGTGAAAGTATCCTGATGGCGATGAAGGCCGCGCGCGACTGGGCGCGTGGTCGCCGCCCGGATCTGGGCTTTCCAAAGTTCATCGTGCCGCAGTCGGCGCATCCGGCCTTTGAAAAGGCGGGCAACTTTCTGGGGCTAGAGATCGTACGCGCCCCCATCGCCCCAGACTTCAGGGCCGATGTCGGGGCGATGGAAGCGTTGATTTGTCCCCGCACCATTGGGCTTGGCGGGTCTGCTCCTCAGTTTGGGCACGGAGTGGTGGACCCGATTGCCGCGATCGCCGATCTGGCCACCCGTCGCAATCTCTGGCTTCACGTTGATGCCTGCATCGGCGCGCTGATCGCACCCTTCGCTCGGCGCGCTGGGGCAACAGTTCCCGAATTCGACTTCAAGATCGACGGGGTTCGGTCAATCTCCGCCGATATCCACAAATATGGCTTCGGGGCCAAGGGGGCCTCGGCGGCCCTGTTCCGCCACAAATGCTGGCGTCCCCATTATGCCTTCGAATTCGACGACTGGCCCATCGGTTCCTATGGCTCTGTGGGTCTTGCAGGAACGCGCCCTGCGGCCCCTATCGCGGCGGCCTGGGCGGTAATGCGCTATCTTGGGGAAGAGGGGTACACGCGCATCGCTGCTCAGATCCTCGACATCGCATCGCGGTTGCAGGCTGGCCTCAAGGCAATTGACGGTGTCGAACTGGTCAGTACCCCCGACCTGCCTGTGCTGGCATGGCGCGTCCCAGGTCAGCCCATCGACCGCATCGTCGAAGGGATGAGCGCAAGAGGGTGGTTCCTGCGGCCGATGGCGCGGCCAAGCGCCATCCACATGGGGATGATCACCATGCACCAGGGACCGGCCGTTGATCCCTATCTCGCCGATGTGGCCGAGGTCGTTGCCGCGCTAAAGCCCTGAAACACTCGCTTATCTGCCGCCACCAGACGCAACGAAAGGACCGCCCATGACCCGCGAAGAGACTCTGGCCCTGATGCAGCGCCACGCCGACGCCTGGAACGCCCATGATGCGGATCTCCTCCTGTCACTGATGACGCCCGACTGCATTTTCGACGGCTCTGCGGGCCCTGCGCCGCAGGGCGCGCGCGTTCAGGGGTATGCGGCCCTCCGTCCGGCTTTCGAGGCCATCTGGACCTCCTTTCCCGATGCAAGCTGGAATGAGGCTGTTCATATCCTTGATGGCGAAATCGGTTTCACAACCTGGATCTTCCGCGGCACCCGTGCCGATGGCAGCAAGGTGGATGTCAAAGGTCTGGACCTGCTGAGGTTCCGCGATGACAAGATCTGCCACAAGGACACCTACCGCAAAGCCATCACCGCTTGAGCAGAGTCAGCCGAAGATACGGGGGGCAGAGCTGCGGGGAATCACGTCCATCGGCACCTTGGCATTCGCCCCGTCGCTGCTGCCGCGAATGATATCCTGCAAACGCGCCGCCGCTAGTTCGGCCAACCGTGCCGGGTGGGCCTGCGCGGCGGAAATCGCAGGCTCCACACGCGACAACTCGGGCGCATCGGCGGCCGAAAGCAGCCGCACATCCTTTGGAACGATCTTGCCCAGATATCTGAGCGCCTCCAGTACTCGCAGGGCGAGCCGGTCATTCTGAGCGATCAGCGCCTCGGCCCCACGGTCAAGCAGGGCTTTAACAGCCGCCTCAACCTCAAGCGCTTCCATGGATCCACTGGCCTGCACTATGAGCTTGCCGCCCTGTTCCGCCGCCCAGTCGCGCGCGCCATCGACGGCGTCGCCGATGTAGCTTTTCATCGGGCCAACTGTGATGAACCCAAGGCAAGCGCCCCTCGGTACGGTGGCCAGCAAAAGCTGCCGTACACCTTCTCGGGTATCGTCATCCACCCAATGCCCGGAATCGCGTTGCAGATCGCGACCAATCGTCAGGCAGTGGATGCGCTTGCGTTCGAAATATGCCAGGACAGGATCGTTCTCCAGCGGGTCGACCACGATGGCCCCATCAAGTGGCAGCCGGAGTTTGCCCAGCATCTCGACATTGTGCGGCAGAAGCACCGGAGCCTGACCGGTCGACAGGATCGCCTGGCTGGCATGAGTGACGATCGAGGCCCAGTACCCCACATCTGTCAGAACGCCGCCGCCCCCCGCAGGCGCAATGCAGATGGCGACCAATCCAAGGCCGTCAGAACGCAGCCCGCGCGCGATGGCACTTGGACGATAACTCAGCTGTTCGGCGACGGCATGCACCTTTTCTCGGGTTGCTTCCGGCAGACGTCCTTTGCCGGACAGGGCATCGGACACGGTGGTTACAGAAACCCCCGCGGCCGCCGCCACATCCCGGATTGTCGCCTTTTTCTGCTTTGTCATGCCTCTGACGTAGCAGGCTCTTGACTTTGTGTCGAGGCGGATGCTCCTAAATGAAGAAACGTTTCTTCTTGCTGAATCGCGTCGAGAAGGAGGAAGAAGAAACGATCATGCAACTCGGGAAGCCATACAGGTCGGCCCTTGGTGCCCTGTGGAGCGAGGTCTAGACATGCACAGCGAAATCGGGCCGTGGTCAAGCATTGCGGACATCACCTGCGCTCTCAAGGAGGGGCGCCAGACTGCGCAGAGGATCGCGGAACTAGCCCTTGAGCGGGCCGAGAAAGTGCAGGGCGAGTTGAACTGTTTTGCCCAGATCGATGCCCCCGGTCTGATCGACCAAGCCCGTACCATCGACGCGCGCCGCCAGGCCGGCGAGGCCCTTGGCCCACTGGTGGGCGTGCCCGTAGCCATCAAGGACTGCACCCCGGTCAAGGGACTTGGCAATCGCATGGGGTCCTATGCATACGCTGATTTCGTGGCCGATCACGACGCAGAAATCGTCGCGCGGTTCCGGCAGGCCGATGCCATGATCCTAGGCAAAACCACGCTGTCGGAGTTCGCCTCGTCCAGCTTCTGTGACAGCCCTCTGCATGGCATTACCCGCAATCCTTGGAACCCTACGCGCACGCCGGGAGGTTCCTCTGGTGGTTCGGCGGTTGCCGTGGCCACGGGCTGCGTGGCAATCGGGCAGGGTACTGACATGGGAGGGTCGGTCCGCATTCCGGCGTCTTGCACTGGACTTGTTGGCATCAAACCGGCCGCAGGTCGCTTGCCGTTGGATGACCAGCCGTCGTTTGTTGATGATATCCAGCATCATGGCTTGTTGACGCGAACAAGCGCAGATCTGGCCCTTGCCCTTCCGCCGCTTTGTGGCCCCACCTGGTCTGACCCGCGCACGTTGATTCCGGCTTTGCCAGACCTCGGCACGCAGGAAGGTGTCAGGGGTCTGCGAATCGCCCTGACCTACGACTTGGGCTTCTTTGTTATCGAGGACGAAGTCCGCTCTCGGTTGGACGAAACTGCCGCCGTTCTGGAACACGCCGGTGCCATTGTAGACCGCGTGGACCTTGGCTGGGATCGTGCCATCGCCGATGGCTGGGTCCGGCATTGGCATGTCTATCTGGCGGCCTTCTTCGGGGCACATCTTGACCGCATCGGCCCTCTCGCAGATCCGCGCCTCTCCGCCGTGGTCGCCAAGGGGCGAGCACATGATGCCGTGTCTTTGCGCCAGACCGACCTTTTGCGCAAACGGCAATGGGATGTTTTGGCCCGCCTATTCGAAAGCTATGACATCCTGGTGAGCCCGACGATGACCCGCCCCGCCGTGGGTGTAGAAGAGGATGACGCCAAGTATCACGCGCTTACTGCTGACGGTCGCAAGCGCGGGCTCGACATGACTTCGGTCTTCAACTGGGTGCCATGGTGTCCGGCCATGAGTGTTCCGGCTGGCCTGTCCTACGACGGCTTACCCATTGGAATCCACATCGCTGCACCGCCCCAACGGGAAGACCTGGCTCTCAGGACAGCAAGATGCATTGAAACAGAGTGGCCACACAATTGGCCGGACGGCTGGTCGGTATAGTGCAGGCTCCCCCTTCGGACGGAAGATCGATCCATGATTGCAAGTAGCCTGACGAAACGCCTCAAGGACCCGTCCCTTCTCCGCTGCGCCGGACTGGTGGCGGGCGCTTGGCGCGTCCAATCCACTACAGGCAAATCGTTCGAGGTTGCCAATCCAGCTACCTGCGAAACCATCGCGGTGTTGCCCGACATGGGCGTATCTGAAACTCACGAGGCGATCATCGCTGCCGCCAGCGCGCAGGCCAAATGGGCTGCCCACACGGGCAAAGAGCGGGCAATTGTCCTCCGGCGACTGCATGATTTGATGGTCCAGCATACCGATGACCTTGCAACGATCATCACCGCCGAGATGGGCAAACCTTGGGAAGAAGCGCGGGGCGAGGTAATCTACGGCGCTGCCTACATCGAATGGTTCGGCGAAGAGGCTAAGCGCGTCTATGGTGAGGCCATCCCAGGCCATCATCGGGACAAACGCCTGACCGTGATCCGTCAGCCGATTGGCGTTGTCGGTGCGATAACACCTTGGAACTTTCCCAACGCCATGCTGGCCCGCAAGATGTCCCCTGCTCTTGCGGTTGGCTGTGCCATCGTCGCTAAGCCCGCCGAACAGGCACCCTTGTCCGCGATCGCGCTTGCTGTACTGGCAGAACGTGCGGGCCTTCCGACGGCACTTTTTCGGTGGTCTTGGGAACCGATGGACCCGCCATAGGCAGAGATCTCTGCGGAAATCCCCTTTTCCGGAAGATCACCTTCACTGGCAGCACCGAAGTGGGGCGGATACTGATGCGGCAAACTGCTATCGGACAAGAGCCTCCAGCACCCTCTGCATGATCGCGGTCTCGACCGTCACCTGTGCCCCGGACTGCCGCTCCAACTTCTCCATGATCTGTGTCGCTATCAGCCCGTCCATCCGCATCGCCTATTCCGCCCTTCCCGAGGGTTTCGATCTGAGCCGCCCGGACGCCATCGCCGAGGTCATCGAGCAGGCGCTGCGCAAGAGCGGGATCCCGGCCGAGGCATCCGAGGTCCTGTCGCACCTGAAGATCGATCTGCCCACTGCCCAGCTGAGTGCCGCCAGTGAAACGCTCGTAATTGTTCTGCAATAGTGCACCAATGATTGAGGCACCGCAAGAAAGCGGTTTTGCTTTGGTTTTTCAAGGGGTTGGGGGCTGGCCGTTGCAGATTAATTGCGGACACGGGGGGTGGTGTGTAAGGTATTGATTTTGTTCAATGTGGTTGGGATTGAGGACCCTATTGCGGACCCTACTTCAGCGCTTGCAGGCGCTTGGACAACTCGGAAACCACCTGATCGAGGGTGCCTCGCGTTATCCCCCTCAGGTGTTGACCGTCCCTGTCGATAATGGCGAGAAGGCGCGCGAGGTCATCAACGATGACTGTCGGGTCAGCCAAGCGTTTCGCGTCATCATTGGCGATGAAGTCTTCTGTCAGGCTGCGCACGACCTTCAGAACTGTGTCTGTATCACTAAGGCGGAGCACTCGAATGACTGCCCATTCATCCGGGGTCGGGCTGTCCCCTTGATGGGGACCGATACCCATTGAAATTGCCAACTCAGGGACATTTTGAACGATGCCACGCACGATGAAATCATCTGCAATATCATACTGTTCACAGATTTTTCGAATGACTTTCTGATTTGGAATAGTCCGGCCAGTCTCATAATTCGCCAGGGCCGCACGGGAGACGCCTACCTTCTCTGCAAAAGCGGTTTGAGACAGGTCTCCCCGCAAGAAGCGGATTCTGCGCCCGATAGCACGTCCTTCATGCACCGTTTGTGCTTGCTCAGTGCTCACAATTTGTGTATCCATGTAGCAGTTGTGTATTACTGCCACGGATGCCAACGCATGTCAAAGACCGCAGCTCAGGTGCGAGAAGAGTTCCGGGAACGGGGAGTTGCGTTCACCGAATGGGCAAAGCAGAACGGCTTCCCGCTGTCTGCCGTCAACGCGGTCCTGATCGGTCACAACAAAGGTTATCGCGGCCAGAGCCACAAGATTGCCGTGGCTCTCGGCATGAAGGTGCCTCCGAAACCATGATGCTTTCCAGCAAAGAATTCGCAAGAACTGCTGGCATTTGTGAGAGGGTGGCACGACGAGCTTTCGCGTCTGGTTTATGGCGCGGTCAGCACCTGCCCGTTGTAGCGCATCCGGGCCAGCGTGGCGGGGCGGGCGGTGTGGTCTGGGGGCTTGCCCTTGACAAGGCTTCGCCGGAGTTGCGGGCGCTGTTGAAGGTGCCTGAAACCCTGCCTTCAACGCCTGTTGAACGCCGCCTTAAGGCGCGTCCCGATGACCGGCACATTGCCGGTGCGGTGGACAGGCAAAGGATCATCGCCCCGATCATGGTGCATCCGAAGGGGTCGCGGGAGCGGGCGGCGGGGTTCGCGGAAGCGGCACGGCAACAGCATATGGTCGGGCCGGGATGGTCGCGCTTCAGTGAGCGGACCTTGCGGGACTGGGTGCAGACGGCGGAACAGGGCGGGCCTGTAGCCTTGATGCCTGCGGGCTGTCGAAGCGACAAAGGCACCATTCGCGTTCGGATCACGCGCCGCTGGCAGGACGGCTGCGGCCTGCCTGAAGCGGTGCAGGACGCAATTGCAGCGAAGCTGGAAGGCATCGCGCGCGGGCTTACAATGAAGGGGCGCAGCGACAGGGCAACGCGGCGGCTGGCCGCGACGGAGTTGCAACGGCTGTCGGCAGAAGCCGGGGTGACGCTGCCAAAGGCGGGCCTTGCCGCGCTGTGCAAGCTGACAGGGGCTTGGGTGTCGCGCTTTCGGCAAATGAAGGCGGCACGGGACTATACATCTGATCACAAACGATATTCCGACAATCACGAATACCGCGTGCACCGGACCCTTGCAGCGGTTCCGATGGAAGTGCTCATGGGGGACGTGCACCGGGTGGACATGAGTATCGCCGATGCGATTGCGACATGTGACCCGCGCCTTGTCATGGGGGCGAAGATCGCGCAAGCCGCCGGTCGCAAAACCATTCGCCTTGCCGTCATCGCCTGGATGGACGGGTCCAGTCACTACCTTTGGGTAACACCGGTCATTCTGGGGCCGGGGCAGGGCATCACACAACAGGATGTGGCGCGGTCGCTTTATGAAGTGATTAAATGCCCTTGGGGTGGCATCCCGCGCGAAATCCTGATCGACAACGGCGGCGAATTCGGGGCTTTGGCCGAAGCCGTGGCCCGGTTCTGTGCGATGGCCGAGATAGCGGGGCTTGGGGTTGTAAAGTGCCCGCCCTATTCGCCGGAAGGCAAAGGTCGGCTGGAAGGCGCATTCGGCATCAAAAAAAAGCGGCACGTCAGTGCCCTGCCCGGATACATTGCCGGTGACCGGATGAATTCCCCCACGAAGTCAAAGGGAAAGCCGGTGGACCCCTATCCGCACGGGGCGGAACGGTTGCTGTCCGACATTCTGGAAGCCGTCGCGCAGTACAACGGGACGCCGCAAGACGGGCAGCTTGGCGGTTTGTCGCCAAAGGGAATGCTTGAAGCGAAGATCGCGGCAACCGGCTGGAAGGCACAGATCCCGGATGAGGCGACCTTCGATCTGGTGTTCAGCAGGGAAGTCTGCCGCGATGTGCGCAAAGGGGCGGTCACGATCAACAACCGCGCCTATTCCGGGCCGGTGCTGGCAGAGTTGACCGGGGAAAAGCAGGTGCCCTTCCTTGTGCCGCTGCGCGACCCGGAAGGCCCGATCATTTGCATCAGAAACAACGTGATCCACCAGCTTCACGCGGAAACCTTTGCCCTGAATGACCGGGACGGTGCCAGACACAAGGGCGCGATGGTGCACCTGCAGAAAGCCGAAATGAAACGGCGCATCGCATTGGCCGACCCCACGGTGAATGTGCAGCAACTGCTGACGGCCTGCGCCGATATGGGGCCGGTGGCCTGCAATCCGCCCGATGTCTGGACCTTCGGTTCCATCGACAAGGCCGGGGTGATCGGCGCGCCGATGACCGAAGAGGCAGCGGCGGAAGCTGAAGAAGCCCGCAATCGGGAGCTTTACAAGGAATACCTCGCAAGCAAGCGCGGGGGAGAGCGAGGGGCCAGCGGCGGGAACCGCAACAGCCCCTCTTGTGCAACGTGACCTTGGAAGGGGCATCACACATGACAACGACTACCATTGAAACCGTGGCCGGATCAATCCTTCGGGATGTGATAGCGGAAGTTCTGGACGGCGCGGGGCTTGCCATCCTTCGCGGGCCTGCCGGGATCGGCAAGAGCTTTGCGCTGGACCGGATCACCGAAGACCTTGAGGCAGCGGGGGTGACCGTTATCCGTGTCACGGTATCGCCCGCGACGGGCGGTTCCCTCAGTTCCTTCACGCGGGCCGTGCTGTCGCAATACCGGATCGAAACGGGTTCGACTGCGGACGGTGTGGAAGCCCTGGCGGAACTGCTGCGCGGGTATCCGTTCCGCGATGTCGGGCCGCGTGTGGTGTTTATCATTGACGAGGCGCAAGAGTTGAAGCCCGCCATTCTGGAAACCATCCGGTCCCTGTGGGATCGGGGGGACCATGCGCGGCTGGGCCATGTGACGGAACCTGCCTTCGGCTGTGTGCTGGTCGGGAACGAAATGTTCATGGGCAAGGGCGGCAATCTGCGGGTGGCAAGCTTCCGTCCCCTTATGTCGCGCGTCACCCATAATGTGCAATTGCCGCGCCCGGACAAGAAAGAGATCGCGGCTTTGGCAGCTTCGCTGTTTCCGAAACAGGCTGATCTGTGCAGGGAGCTTGAAGAGCTTGGCGCTGTCACCGGGCGTTGTTGCGTAACTCACGCCTGAGGGATGAGAGCCCCTTTCCCCTTCGGGATCAGGCCACGCGGACGATCTCGGCCGTTCCGAGCGCTGAGAAGCGGTTCATGAGGGCGACACGTATCTGGA
>Ga0315907_10003019_pt1 | contig 20385 bp, 15 predicted proteins | sample LakEriMetagenome_3_FD_203525 | JGI IMG/M metagenome (GOLD analysis project Ga0315907, IMG submission 203525) | Freshwater fungal communities from buoy surface, Lake Erie, Ohio, United States - Buoy 12 MA123 | ecosystem: Environmental > Aquatic > Freshwater > Lake > Lake biofilm | place: USA...
ATCACAGAGAAATATCTGCATATCGACGAAGACAACGACTGGGTGTTGAATTCATCGCCCTGTGCTTTTCTGGGCGACGACAACTACTGTAGCATCTATGATGTGCGCCCCAAGGCGTGTCGTGACTATCCGCACACCGATCGAAAGAATATGCACCAGGTAATGGATCTTACTTATAGGAATACTATGGTGTGTCCGGCAGTTGCTTCGATTGTCGACAAACTCCGCGCTGAACGCGGTTCTCATTAATTCCCTCCACCTGTTTATTCCGAGAGAGAGCATGCGGTATGCTCAATGAGCATAAAGTGTTCTGCCGCTCTGCATGAATGTTGGCGAAAATTTTATCGCCATGAGTTACGCAACCGATTTTGGAACCTTGTTTTTTCCGCGGTATTGCTCTTCGTGCAACCGCAACCTGATGCATTATGAAAAGGCGGTATGCATGCACTGTCTTTCAGATTTACCGCGGTTGCATATACACGATGAATGTGACAATCCGATTGAGAAGCTGTTTTGGGGAAGAGTTGATGTGCGAGCTGCCACAGCATTTCTGAGTATGCCGCGCAATGGAATTAGCCACCGTCTTATTCATCGCCTCAAGTATCATGGCGATCAGGAAGTAGGCGAGCGCCTGGGTGCTTTGTTCGCGCATGAAATGCTTGATTCCGATCGAATGAAGGAGATCGATGTAATTGTACCTGTGCCTTTGCACCCCAAGAAACTGCATGTGCGGGGATATAATCAGTGCGATTGCATTGCAAGAGGAATGGCAGAAGTTTTAGGTGCGGAGGTGTCGCTCAACAACTTGACCCGAACGCATTTCAATGCCTCACAAACGCGTCGTGGTCGTATATCGCGTTGGTCGAATGTGAAGGATATATTCTGGGTGCGTGAACCGGAGAAGTTCGAAGGCAAACGCATTCTGCTGGTGGATGACGTCATTACGACGGGAGCAACGATTGAGGCATGTGCTTCATCTCTGCTCAAGATTAAAGAAGTTCAGTTATATGTTGGAGCTCTTGCGGTTCCCGCGTGATTGCATCCGATTATATTTGTTCATGCTTATTCGCATCGCGCTCTTAGTACTGTTCATTACACTGCATTCAAGGATGAGTGCTCAGCATCTCTTGACACTTATGAATGGTCGAGAGATGGAGTGCGCTGTATTGGGCGACTCCGGCACCGTGTTGCTCGTGCAACTGACGAAGCCCAATGGTAGGGTAATCAAGAGAGAAATTCCCAAGAGCGATATTTTCGGTCTGAAAATGGGTGATGGCCAGGAGCAAGTTTTCTATGCGAAAGATGAGATGATGGGTGATATCTACACCGTTGATGAGATGCGCTTTTATCTCGCCGGAGAGAATGATGCTCGACAGAATTTTACGGCCTGGCCCACCTTCGCTGTTGGATTTGCTCTTTGCACGGGTATATCTCTTTTCGGTGGCGATGGGTACATCACAGCAGTAGGTCCGCCTATTCTGTATACCTTATTGCAACTTGCGCCGAAAATTAAGATTCGTGAGAAAACCATGAGCCATCCCGATTATAAATACAACGATATCTACGCCGATGGCTATGAACCTCCTGCCCGCACGCGCAAACTATCGCGTGCTATGGAGGGTGCTTTTCTTGGTTCAGCAACTGGTGTTACCTGCTGGTTTTTGTTTCTGCAAAAATGAACATTCTTAGATGGATTGTTCATTCGCGTATGTGGGTTGCGCTGGCAGCCGCAGCTTGGGCTATAGAGTCGTTTGTGCGATGCGGTGAATGGGTGAGGTGGACCTTAGTACTACACATTTTTTTTCTGACTTGGAGCGCTTATTTGTTCTTAACCGACGATGCCATGCGCAAGTATCGCTTGCTCGTGCTCACATCGCTCACAGGCGTTTGTGTTACGTTTCAGGGTGTTGAATCGCTTGTGATTCCTTCGCTTTGCATGTTGCCTGTTGTCTTTTACCGAACGCACTGGATGCCTCGCTCGTGGTTGCTTTCTCGTTTTGAATTGAGAAATATTCCCATCGTCAATAATTGGGTGATTGCCTTCTGCTGGGTTGTGCTGTGTATGCTTTGGCCAATGCAACGAATGGGTGCTGAAATTTCAGTGCAAACACCATTTCTGCTGGCTGCTTTTCTTTGGATAACCGCTCTCTCTATGAGTGAAGATCTCTTCGCCGAAGCTACTCCCGATGCTTCGCTGCGATGGCTTGGGCGGGTTCGCCTAAGAGTGCTGGCAATCGTGTTCGTAATAGCCGCCATGGTAATCAGCTTCTATAATCACGAGCAACAGATTTCTGTTTGGATTTCCATGACAGCATCGTTACTACTATTGCTCTTGATGTCTGGCGGCAAAAGAACCGTGGGTAAATCATGGCTCATTGATGCCATGATCGTATTGCGATTTCCTTTTTGATTTTACCCCAACACAACATCGAGTGCATGTTGCATAGCTGCAATGGTGCGGTCGAGATCTTCCATGCTATGTGCTGCTGAAACAAAGCCAACTTCATAACCGCTCGGGCCCAGATAAACACCTTGCTCCAACAGCGAACGATGAAACGGCGCAAACTTCTTCATCTCTTCACCATCGATTTCGTCGCTTCGTCGAATGGCTTTTTGATCTGAAAACGTTACCCAGAAAATGCTGCCAACGCTGAACATGTTGAACTTGTATTCCTTGCTGCGCGCGTAATTCAGCACATTGTTGACCAGGTAATCAGTTTTCTCTTTCAGTTCTTCGTAGAAACCTGGACGCAAACATTCGGTCAATTGGGCAATACCTGCAGCCATGGCAACGGGGTTTCCGCTTAACGTTCCTGCTTGGTATACGGGGCCTTCGGGTGCTACGTGATTCATCACTTCTGCGCGCGAGGCATAAGCGCCCACAGGCAAACCTCCTCCGATGATTTTACCGAAAGCGAGCACGTCGGGTTGTATTCCATAGTAGCCCGAAGCTCCTTCGAAACCTACTCGGAATCCGCTAATCACTTCGTCGAACAACAGGATGATTCCTTCACGTGTGCACACTTCACGCACGTAGCGTAAGAAGTCTCCTTCTTGCAACAGCAATCCATTGTTGGCCGGAATGGGTTCAATGGCAATCACGGCAATTTGTCCGCGATAGTCATTGATTGCTTTGTCGAGTGCGGCTTTATCGTTGAGCGGCAACACGATGGTTTCTTTCGCATATGCCTCAGGAATGCCTGCAGAGCTCGATGTTCCCAAGGTGGCCAATCCGCTTCCGGCTTTCACCAGCAAGCTATCTACGTGGCCATGGTAACAACCTTCAAACTTGATGATTTTATCGCGGCCGGTATAACCACGAGCCAAGCGAATGGCACTCATGGCTGCTTCTGTGCCGCTGCTCACGAAACGAATTTTTTCGAAGTAGCGATGGTTTTTCAGAATGAGTTCGGCCAGTTCATTTTCCAATCGGGTGGGAGCGCCGAAACTGCTGCCATTGGCCACCGTGTCTTGAACGGCTTTCACAACCGATGGGTGTGCATGGCCTAAGATGAGAGGTCCCCATGAACAGCAGTAATCGATAAACTCGTTGCAGTCTTCATCCCACACGTGCGAACCTTGTCCTTTAGCGAAAAACAAAGGTGTGCCGCCCACCGAACGAAATGCACGAACCGGAGAGTTGACGCCTCCTGGAAATAAGGTTTTCGCTTTTTCAAAAAGTTCGGCTGAGCGGGATGTATTCATTTTTTTAAGATTGAATTTTTTGCACTACAGGGAATGCCGTTGTTTTGCAACGATTATAATGCGAGGCGCAAGATACCTTCGCCAACTCAAACACACTGTCATGAATTTTCAATTCGATCACGGCTTTGCACAATCGCTCGATAAGGCCGACAAACTATCGTCCTATCGCGAGCGATATTTCTTTCCGCAGCACCACGGAAAAAATATGCTGTACTTCACGGGTAATTCCCTTGGATTGCAGCCCAAGGGCGTGAAGGAAGCGTTTGCTGCAGAGTGCGACGATTGGGCCACATTCGGTGTAGAGGGACATTTTCTCGCTCGCAAACCTTGGTATAGCTATCATGAGCGATTTGCTGCAGGCGCTGCGAAATTGGTGGGTGCCAAGGAGAATGAAGTTGTGATGATGAACCAGCTTACGGTCAATCTGAATTTACTGCTCGTGTCGTTTTACAAGCCCGAAGGAAAGCGCCGGAAAATTTTGTTTGAAGCCAAACCTTTTCCTTCCGATCAATATGCATTTGCTTCGCAGGTGCGCCTCCATGGATTGGATCCTGAAGAGGTATTAGTGGAGCTTCTGCCGCGCGAGGGCGAATTGACCTTGCGTAAGGAAGATATTGTGAAAGCTATTCGCGAGCTCGGAGATGAGCTTGCCCTAGTCTGTTTTGGAGGCGTCAATTATTTTACAGGGCAGCTTTTCGACATGAAGGAAATAACGGCTGTTGCGCATGAGGTAGGAGCCCTATGTGGTTTCGATTTAGCGCATGCGGCGGGCAATGTGCCCCTTTCGTTGCACGAATGGAATGTTGATTTCGCTTGTTGGTGTACCTACAAATATCTCAATAGTGGACCGGGCAGTGTCGGTGGTGTGTACGTGCACGAGCGTCATGCAACGAATCGTGAATTGTTCCGCCTTGCCGGTTGGTGGGGACACAACAAAGAGACGCGTTTTCATATGGGGCCCGATTTCGATCCCATCCCAACAGCAGAATCGTGGTCGATGAGCAATGCGCCTGTCTTTAACATGATAGCCCACGAAGTTTCACTCTCGGTTTTTTCGGAGGTTGGAATGACAGCACTGCGCGAAAAGTCGTTGCTTCTGACCGCGTATCTCGATTTTGTTTTGAATGAAGTGATGCGCAGTACGGGACAAAAGTTAACGCGCATTACTCCGGAAGACCCTGCGCAGCGTGGTTGCCAGTTATCGGTCATAGTGGAAGGGTACGACCGAAAACTAGTAGGCACACTGTACGAGCAAGGTGTGGTGGTTGATTGGCGTGAGCCCAACGTAATACGATTGGCTCCTGTGCCGCTATATAATTCGTTCGAAGACGTGTATCAACTCGGCAAGGTGCTCGAGAAGATTTTCACGCGCTGATTACAAACCAAGCAATACTTCTTCGGCGCTCTTGCCACCAAATAGCATACGCTCCGGATTCTCGAGCATGTCTTTTACTTTCACCAGGAAGCTCACACTTTCGCGACCGTCGATGATGCGGTGATCGTAGGAAAGTGCAACGTACATGATAGGGCGAATAACCACCTGACCATTTTCAGCAACCGGACGCTCCACGATGTTGTGCATGCCGAGGATGGCGCTTTGCGGAGGATTGATAATGGGGGTTGAAAGCATGGAGCCAAATACACCACCGTTGGTAATGGTGAAAGTGCCACCCTGCATTTCATCGACCGTGATTTTTCCATCGCGAACTTTTTTAGCAAGATCACCAATGCCGCGTTCGATGTCGGCCAAGCCCATCATCTCTGCGTTGCGCACAATCGGAACCATCAAACCTTTCGGTGATGATACAGCGATGCCGATGTCGGTATAATCGTGATACACGATTTCACCATTTTCAATACGAGCATTCACCGCAGGAAATGCGAATAGGGCTTCGGCGCACGCTTTCGTGAAGAACGACATGAAGCCAAGGCCTACACCGTGCTTCTCTTTGAATACGTCTTTGTATTTGGCGCGCAAGTCCATGATGGGCTTCATGTTCACCTCGTTGAAGGTGGTGAGCATGGCCGTATTGTTTTTAACGCTCACCAAACGCTCTGATATTTTCTTGCGCAGGTTGGTCATTTTTTCGCGACGCTCAGTGCGAGCTCCGCTATGACGGGCAACGCTGGTGGTATCGAAACCAGCTGCCATGGCTGCCAGTACATCGCCTTTGGTGATGCGGCCTCCGGGGCCTGAGCCAGCCACTTGCGATACCGTGACACCTTGCTCTGCCATCAGTTTTGCTGCTGCCGGTGATGGAGTGCCTGCAGCATACGAAGCAGCAGGTGCTTTCTCTGCGGCCTTGGGCGCGGGTGCTGCAGCTTTGGGTTCTTCTTTTTTCACAGGAGCCGCAGGAGCACCGGCGGGTTTTGCGGCGGAAGTATCGATCGTGCATGCTACTCCGCCTACTGCCACGGTTTCGCCTGCCTGAGCCATTATCTTAATCGTTCCACTCGCTTCGGCAGCCAACTCGAGAGTCGCTTTATCGCTGTCGATTTCGGCCATTACCTGGCCGTTCTCTACGTAATCTCCATCTTTCACCAACCAGTTGGCAATGATTACTTCGCTGATGCTCTCGCCCGGAGAGGGAACTTTCACTTCAATTTTAGACATGTCAAATAGATTTTTGGCTTCAACATGAGATCATAAAAAGCCAATGCAAATCTGCATTAGAATTCATGAAATTACACCACAACTGATTGGTTTTTTCAGTGTGATTTTCACAAGGATGCTTGTCGACAAGCGCAAACAGCATCAGTCTTGTTTGTTCTTATTTTCGGCCTGTCGCATGAAGTACCTCGTTGTTCTTACCAAGCAATTCCCCTTTCAATGGCGTGAGCAGTATGTTGCTCATGAGCTTGGAGCATTGGCTACTCAATTCGAAAAGGTCTTCATTTATCCGCACGATCACTATCAAAAAAATGACGTGGTTCGCTTTGAACTTCCCTCAGGAGTGGAGCTCATTGACTTGAATACCGAGTTTGTTCCTGCATCGCGTTTCAAGCTGATCCTTCCTTTTCTGCTCACGTTCATCCGCGAGTTTATATGTTCGAAACGCAAGTGGCACCAGTTGAAGTCGTGGCGAAGATTCTATTCCATTTATGCAACGCAGTGGGCGCTGGGTCAAATGCTGATGGAATGGCAGCAAAAGCGAGGAATATCATCAAGCGAAGTAGTTTATTACTCGTATTGGATGAGCGCATCTGCCCTGTGTTTGTCAATTCTGGAACAGCGCGGGCTAATTGATGGGTTTATAACGCGTGCTCATTCTGTCGACTTGTATCACGAAGACTGGGGCCTGCTCCGCGATGAGCATTCCGTTCCTCCGTTTCGTTGTTTCAAGGAAAGAAACGCTTCAGTGATTTACCCAATATCAGAGCACGGTTTGAGTCATCTCAAAAATCGGGGAGTGGATTCTTCGAAATTGAAGACGGCCTATTTGGGAGTGGAAGATTTGGGGTTGGGCCCCATACCCACTCACGCTGTTTTCACCCTTGTGACTTGCTCGGGCATTGACGACAACAAGCGTATTCACCTGTTGGGAGAAGCTTTATCGCGATTGAATAAACCCGTGCGTTGGATTCACTTTGGCGACGGACCGCTGCGCGAACAGGCATTGAAATCGGTGACATCTGAAAATGTCTCATTTGAATGTCGTGGGCAAACATCCAATGCAGAAGTCAGAAAGTTCTATGCGGATGAAGCAGTGCACTGTTTCGTCAATTTGAGCATAGTAGAGGGACTTCCGGTTTCTATTATGGAAGCCATTTCGCATGGCATACCGATTATCGCAACGGCTGTATATGGTGTTCCGGAAATTGTAATCGACGGATACAATGGCATCACACTACCTGTTCAATTCACGGAAGCGGGGTTGGATGGCGCACTGTTGCAGCTCATGAACAACCGTGATTCCAATGAGATGCGTAGGAATGCTCGCTTACTTTTCGAAGAGCGATTCAATGCGGATGAGAACTATACGGCTTTTTCAAACGCAATCGCAGCTATCAAGCTTTGACGGCTGAAAAGCTGAACAAGCGATCAAACATCGCGGTCATTCGTTTTTCATGAACCTTTGGCGAACCGGCTGCCGGCGATGCCGAGGCAGGCGGTGCAATCACTTCCAGATTCAGATCACGCAATGAACGCAACATGTAGGTCCAAGCTCCCATGTTTTCAGGTTCTTCTTGTGCCCAAATGATTCGTTTCGCTTTGCTGTATTCTCCGATGATTTTACGAAGCTGTTGTTCGGGTAATGGGTACAGCTGTTCCAGACGAACAACCGCCATATCGCCTCCTGTTTGGCGCTTTTCCTTTTGTTCTAAAATATCGTAATAAACCTTGCCCGAACAGAGCACCACCGTATTCACATCTTTCGCTTTTACGGAAGTATCGTTGATGATTTCCTGGAAATTGCCTTTCGCCATTTCCTGCAGTGATGATACTGCTTTCGGGTAGCGCAGCAATTTCTTAGGCGTCATTACAACAAGCGGTTTGCGGTATGAAGCGCGAACCTGCCTGCGAATCAAATGGAAATGGTTGGCAGGCGTTGTCGGGTTGCAAACAATCATGTTCAGTTCAGCGCACAATTGCAGGAAACGCTCGAGGCGTGCCGAGCTGTGTTCGCTTCCCTGGCCTTCATAACCATGCGGGAGGAAGAGTGTGATTCCGTTCATCGTGCGCCATTTGTCTTCGGCTGCAGAAATGAACTGGTCGATCATGATTTGCGCTCCGTTATTGAAGTCTCCAAACTGAGCTTCCCAAATGGTAAGTCCGTGAGGTGTTCCGAAGGCATAACCGTAGTCGAAGCCCAGCACACCATATTCACTCAACAGCGAATTGTAGACAGTGAACTTCGCTTGCTTAGGGCTAATGGTGTTAAGCGTGATAATTTCTTTCTCCTGGTCTTCATCGGTTTTCACAACTGCGTGACGATGTGAGAAAGTGCCTCGCTCCACATCTTGTCCGCTCACACGTACCGGATGGCCTTCTTCGAGCAGGGTGCCATACGCGAGTAATTCGCCCATTGCCCAATCGAGCTTGTTTTCTTCAATCATTTTCAAACGATCGGCAAACACCTTGGCTGTCTTGGCTATATACTTTTCACCGGAAGGCAATGTGCTAATGGATGTCGCGATGGACTTCAGTTTCTTTTCATCGAATTGCGTTTTAACCGGAGTCGACATGTCGTCTTCTGTGGCCTTGGTATAGCCCTTCCAGGTTTCTTCCATGAAGTGCTTCACGTGAGCCATCTTCATGCTCTTGGCAATTTCGAGTTTTGTATCGAGCATAGCTTCAAAGCCCGACTTCAAGCTATCTGCATATGCTTGGTCAATCGTTCCTTCAGCAATCAGTTGATTCATGTAAATCTCACGCAACGAAGGATGCGATGCAATGAGTTTATAGAGTGACGGCTGCGTAAACTTCGGCTCATCGCCTTCGTTGTGACCGTATTTGCGGTATCCAAGCAAGTCGATGAAAACGTCCATGTGAAACTTCATGCGATACTCCAGCGCAATCTTCATGGTTTCAATAACAGCTTCTACGTCGTCGGCATTTACGTGAAATACCGGACACAAGGTTGTCTTTGCTACGTCGGTGCAATAGGTGGAAGAACGTGCATCGAGGTAGTTGGTGGTAAAGCCAACTTGGTTATTGGTCACGATGTGAACGGTACCGCCGGTGCGATAACCGTCGAGCAACGCCATTTGCACCACTTCATAGACGATGCCCTGGCCTGCAATGGCAGCGTCGCCATGAACGAGCACGGGAACAATTTTATCTTCACTTTGCAGGTAGTGATCAATCTTAGCACGCGAAAGACCTTCCACAACCGGATTCACCGCTTCGAGGTGAGATGGGTTGGGGCAAAGGGTTAAATGCACCTGATTGCCTCCTGCGGTAGTAACATCATTTGAATAGCCGTAGTGATATTTTACGTCACCATCGAAGTTGTCGGAGTCTTCAAACTCGAGTCCTTCGAACTCGGCAAATACCTGTTCTTGCGGTTTGCCCATGATGTTCGTGAGAACATTGAGTCGGCCGCGGTGCGCCATTCCAATCACAAATTCTTTCACGCCCATATCGCCACCCAAGCGAACGAGGTAATCCATGGCAGGCACCATGGCTTCGCAACCTTCCACGCTGAAGCGCTTGGCTCCTACGAATTTGCGGTGTATGTACTGTTCAAACAGAGAGGCTTTGCTCGCCATCTCGAGAAATTGCTTTTTCTCTTCAGAAGTAAATGCCTGCTTTTTCACGGCCTCAATACGCTCGCGGAGCCATTGGATGCGCTCAGGATTTCGCACATACGTGTATTCGATACCAATGTGCTTGCAGTAACTGTTGTTGAGATGCGCAAGAATGTCGCGCAGTTTAGCAGGGCCAAGGCCAACCTCATTTCCCGCTTGAAAAACAGTGTCGAGGTCTTGATCACTTAGTCCGAAATTCTCTAAAGCCAAAGTCGGTTGATGCTTGCGGCGCTCCCGAACGGGATTGGTTTCCGTGAACAAATGTCCGCGTTGACGATATCCATTGATGAGGTTGATGACCTTGAACTCTTTGATAACCTCTGAGCTAACTGCACCACTGAGACCTTCGCCTGCAGGCAGCGGAGCAAACTCCGCACGCTGAAATTCGAATCCTTCGAAGAACCGCTGCCACGAGCTGTCTACTGATTGTGGATTGCTTTTGTATTGCTGATAGAGCGACTCGATCGCATTGATATCGCTGTTGGCAAGGTATGAATGTGCATCCATTCTGACTTTGAAATTGAATTGGCTCGCGAAGGTAACGCTACCCTTTCAATAAACTACCTTTTTTGGAATTGGTTCACCGCTCGGGATATCAACTATTCTGACTGAATTGCATGCGAAGCCACACTTTTTTTGCTTCTCGCTCCAGTATCTGTGCAGCTAGTATGGATGCTCGCTCATCGGCAGGTGTAGCGGCCATCAGGCTGCGTATTTTTCCTTCAGGAATATCGATTCGATACAGCACTTGGCCTAGAGCGCTGCCGTGTTTTTGGATAAGTATCGATACGACTTGTTGTAGTTGATTCACTAATGCCTGTGGCGTTGGTTCTTTTGAGATTTCTCCCCATTCTGCCGGATAAAGGTCTTTCGCCAGTTGGGCTTCCAACTTTCGAAGAAATTCGGTTTGACCGGATTCAGTCACTTCTTGAAGATAGGGTATGACTTCGTTATTCATAATTACGAATGTAGGCTCATAGGGTGGTTACCGGTTGAATTGTACTCTTCCTTACTTTCGCGTTCTCATTTTCTCGATATGAAGACTCTCACCCTTGCCCGAGCTATTTGGTTGTTTGCCGTAATGCTTCCTTTCACTTCTGCGTTCGCTCAGCAAGGGACCATTCGGGGTTTTGTGAAAGACCAGGAAACCGGGCAGCCAGTCATTTTTATACTCGTTGGTTTGGATGGTACCGGGTTCGGCACCCAGACCGATGAAAACGGATTTTACACACTGACCAAAATTCCAGATGGAAAGTACACACTAGTTATTAATCAATTTGGATTCAAAGAAATAAGAGATGAAATCGAAATTACCGGATCAAAGGTTGTGGCTCGCAATTATTTTCTCGTCAAAGATGATGTGATGATGAGTGAGGTTGAAATCACCGATAAAGGGAGCGCGCAAAAGAACAATGTGAACATCTCGGTAGAATCGATGCGTACAAAGGACATTAAGCGTATACCCAGCGTAGGCGGAGCCCCCGATTTGGCTCAAGCTCTTACCACGCTTCCCGGTTTTGTGAGCACAGGCGACCAGGGTGGTCAAATCTTCGTGCGCGGGGGCTCGCCGGTTCAAAACAAGGTGCTTCTCGACGGTATGATTGTATACAACGCTTTTCACTCGATTGGACTTTTCTCGGTATTCGATACGGATATTATTGCCAACGCAGACGTTTACACTGGTGGATTCAGTGCTCAATTCGGTGGGCGAATATCTTCTATCATGGATATTACGACACGTGATGGTAACAAACGTGAAATTGATGGACACGTTGGTGTAAATCCCTTCGGTGCGAAACTTCAGATTGAAGGCCCGCTGCGCAAGCTCCGCGAGAACGGAAGCGGAATTTCATATGTACTTTCTGCGAAAAATTCATATCTCGATCGAAGCTCCAAACTTTTGTATCCGTATGTGAATGATGGAAATGGATTGCCTTTCAATTACACCGATATCTACGGAAAGCTTGCTTTTAGCGGTGCAAATGGTTCAAAATTCAACGCCTTTGGTTTTAGCTTCAACGATGGAGTGACTAGTTACAAAAATCTGGCTTCGCTGAATTGGAAGAACAATGGCGCGGGTGCAAATTTTGTAATTGTTCCTTCGAGTTCTGCTGTTTTGATCACCGGTAATTTCGCTCGAAGCCAATACGAAATTGTGATGAGCGAATTGAATAATCCGGACAGGATTTCAAGGATTAATAGCTTCAATTTCGGACTCGATTTTAAGTATGGAATTAAAAACGACGTTCTCAAATACGGTGTCGAGGTAGTTGGATTTGCCACAGACTATAAAACGTTTGCGTTGCTCGACAATACTCAGATAGTTCAAGAAACCCAAAACACAACCGAATTGAATACGTTTTTCGACTACAAGCTGAATCGTGGCAGATGGGTAGTCGAGCCAAGCATACGTTTCCAATACTACAGCACATTGAGTGTGTTTTCGCCGGAACCTCGTTTGGGTGTGAAGTATAAGTTGAGCGAGCGCCTAAGAATAAAGGCAGCTACCGGCAGGTATACACAAAACCTCATGGCTACGAACAGCGACCGAGATGTGGTCAATCTATTCTATGGATTTTTAGCAAGCCCTGACAATGGTTTGCAGAGTGAATTCACAGGGGATCCATTGTTTCAAATAAATTCAAATCCGGTTTATACAGCAGGTGAATTGACAAGCGGCGCAGCGATGGGAATGCTCGATGTTGGTCGCACACCGATTAAGCAGCAAGTAAGAAATCCGCTTCAAACCGCCAAGCACTTTGTTATGGGATTCGAATTCGATATTTCAGAACGATGGAATCTGAATGTGGAGAGCTACTACAAACGATTCGGACAGCAGACCAATATCAATCGTAACAAGATTTTCGAAAACCCCAACGGCGAGAATAACGATAAGCCCGAAGAAATTACACGTGATTTTGTAGTCGAAACCGGTAATGCATTCGGAACGGATATAGTTCTTAAATACGAAGACAAGTCATACTACTTGAACATGGTGTATTCCATCGCGAAAGTGGAAAGATGGGACGGAGTGCGTTATTACGCTCCTGTATTCGATCGTCGTCACAACTTGAATTTGATCGGTACCTATCTCTTTGGTAAAGAGAAGTGCTTCGAACTTTCCATGCGCTGGAATTTGGGAAGTGGCTTGCCATTTACTCAAACACAGGGCTTTTATAACGGACAGGATGCTTCGCAGGGTATTAGTCTGGATTATCTATCCAACAATAGTCAATACCTGAGTGTTCAATATGCTGACTTGAATGGTGGTCGCCTTCCATTCTACCATCGTCTGGATGTAAACATCAAGCGCACTTTCAAGCTGAGCAAAAAGACCTCACTTGAACTCAACGCTGGTGTTACCAATGCTTACAACCGAGCCAATGTGTTTTACATTGATCGCGTAACAGGCGAGCGCATTGACCAGCTGCCTTTGCTACCCACCTTTGGTTTGGACTTCGCATTCTAACGAAATATTTTCTGACTTGTTGACGAATCGCCAATTTGAGCGAAAGTCTCAATATAGATCCGGCGAATTGTTACTTCAGCGATACGCTGTGGTTATTACTTTTTCAATAGGTTCGTTCACCAAGCTGTGTTCTATGTTAATTTCGACCCGATTTTTTCAATTCAAAACAAATCATATTGCATAATGGCAAACAAGTATCAAGCGCAAATCGACGCCTTCATGGCTGAGGTTAAAAGCAAGAACCCTAATGAACCTGAGTTCTTGCAAGCGGTGCATGAAGTGGCTGAAACAGTCATTCCTTACATCGAGGAAAATCCGAAATACAAAACAGCGAAAGTGCTTCAGCGCATTGCTGAACCCGAGCGCACCATCATGTTTCGTGTGCCATGGGTCGACGATAAAGGCGAAGTTCAGGTAAACCGCGGTTACCGTGTTGAATTCAACTCAGCCATCGGTCCTTACAAAGGCGGTTTGCGTTTTCACCCAACAGTGAATCTATCTGTTTTGAAGTTTTTGGGCTTCGAGCAAATATTTAAAAACTCACTCACCACCTTGCCTATGGGTGGTGGAAAGGGCGGTTCTGATTTTGACCCGAAAGGAAAAAGCGACCGTGAGGTAATGGCGTTTTGTCAAAGCTTCATGAACGAGCTTTCTCGTCACATCGGCGCCGACACCGACGTACCTGCAGGCGATATTGGAGTAGGTGGTCGTGAAATCGGCTTTATGTTCGGTCAGTATAAGCGCCTTCGCAATGAGTTTACCGGTGTATTTACCGGTAAAGGCCGCAACTGGGGTGGCTCACTCATTCGTCCGGAAGCTACAGGATATGGCTGCGTTTACTTCGCCGCTGAAATGCTTGGAACAAAGGGCACCGATTTCAAAGGAAAAACAGTTGTTGTATCCGGCTCCGGTAACGTCGCTCAGTACGCCATTGAAAAGGCCACCCAATTGGGAGCTAAAGTGGTGACCGCTTCAGACAGTGATGGATACGTATACGATAAGGATGGTATCGATGCCGAGAAGCTCGCGTTTATCATGGAGTTGAAAAACGTGAAGCGTGGTCGCATCAAAGAATACGCAGACAAATACAAGTGTGAATACGTGGCAGGCAAAACTCCTTGGGGTGTGAAGTGCGATATCGCGCTTCCTTGTGCTACGCAAAACGAATTGAATGGCGACGACGCGAAAGCGCTTATCGCCAATGGAGTAATGGCTGTTGCTGAAGGTGCCAACATGCCTTCAACACCGGAGGCAGTAGAAGCATTGTTGCACGGTAAAGTTTTGTTTGCTCCTGGTAAAGCTTCCAATGCTGGTGGTGTTGCTACTTCCGGTTTGGAGATGTCACAAAACTCATTACGCTTGTCATGGACCCGAGAAGAGGTTGACCAGCGCCTGCATAACATCATGAAGAGCATTCATGAGGCCTGTGTGAAGTACGGAAAGGATGGCGATCACATCAACTATGTGAAGGGCGCCAACATTGCCGGTTTCGTAAAGGTGGCCGATGCCATGCTCGATCAGGGTGTGGTGTAAACATCCGATATGAATTTTTAGAAAAGGGTCACGATAATCGTGGCCCTTTTTTATACCCTTTTTGAGGTATTCGAAACCGATTGGTTGCAATACCTTACTTGAGGTATGGTGTACCGAATTGTGTTGCTTTCTCTTTGCGCTATTCTGTGAGTCATTCATGAAGTCATTCATTGTTTTTCTTATTGCTGTCGTGTCGTGCTGCGAAATGAGGGCCGCTTCCTTTGATTCCGATACTATTCCACCGCTGGAGTTATCGGGAGTAGAAATCGCAACGGAACGAGTGCTTCTTCCTGTGCATCGGCTGCCCAATGTGCATGGAAATATTCTCGTGGCCGGAAAGAAAAATGAAGTGATAGAATTGTCTAAATCATCAGCCGATTTGGCAGCTGTCAATCAGCGTCAAATTTTCGCCCGCGTGCCGGGATTGATGATTTGGGAAAATGATGGTAGCGGAATTCAAATTGGAATAGCAGCGCGCGGACTCAGTCCAAATCGTTCCTGGGAATTCAATACCCGCCAAAACGGTTACGACATTTCTCCTGATGTTTTTGGTTACCCCGAGGCTTATTACACACCTCCCATGGAGGCTGTTGAGCGAATTGAATTTTTGCGTGGATCCGCCTCTCTTCAGTTTGGTCCTCAGTTCGGTGGTATGGTGAACTATGTGCTCAAATCCGGGCATGGCAGCAGACCTTTCTTTTATGAATCGCGCCAATCGGTTGGCAGCTATGGTTTATTCTCTACCTATAATGCCATCGGTGGTTCCAAGAATAAATGGAGTTATTACGCTTTTGTTCAGCAAAGACGAGGCAACGGGTGGCGAAAAAACAGTGAGTTTGATTCAAAAACACTGTATGGAAGTATAGAGTACCGCCATAACGCCAATCTGATTGTTGGTGTGAATATCACACATTCGCAATTTCTGAGTCAACAACCCGGAGGCCTCACCGACGAACAGTATATGCTCGACTGGCGCAACAGTTCTCGTTCACGCAATTGGCTTCAAGTGCCGTGGAATGTTGCTTCCGCTTGTGCGAAGGTGAGAACATCCGATCATTCATTATTGGATATAAAGTTGTTTGGTTTGTTGGCCGACAGATCGAGTGTTGGTTTCATGAAAACAATCAATGTGGCGGATACCATCAATGCCTCAACCGGTTTGTACAACTCACGAAAACTCGACATCGATCAATACCAATCCTGGGGCGCGGAGTTGCGTTGGTTGTTGGAATACGAAATTTTCGGTCAAGAACATCATCTTGCAGCGGGTGCTCGTTATTCCGACTCTCACACCCATCGCAGAAATGACGGTATCGGTTCAAAGGAGCCTTTATTTGATGATGAACTAGCTGAAGGTGGTTTCGGAAAGAACCTCTTCTTCGATAACGTGAACTCGGCAGCCTTTGTTGAAAATAGTTTTCATTTAGGCAATCGACTCATTATTACTCCGGCCGTTAGAATTGAAAATCTAACAAGTAATACTAATGGCTCTATCTCACTGTCTCAAGGCGATTTTACGCCCATGCGACGTAAGCGATCTTTCGTGCTTGCCGGCATCGGTTTTCAGTACGAGTGGACAAACATGAATGTGTATGCTAATGCCAGTCAGGCATATCGCCCGGTGACCTTCGGCGATTTCACTCCCGGTTCAACTACCGATGTAATAGATCCGAATCTTAAGGATGCGTCCGGGTATAATGCCGAGTTTGGTTTTCGCGGCACACACAAAAGTTGGCTGAACTTCGATGCGGGTTTGTTTTATCTGCTCTACGATAATCGTATTGGAACCGTATTGCGCGATGGTGTGAATTTCAGAACCAACGTCGGAACCAGCGAAAGCAAAGGAGCAGAAGTGTTCGTGGAGTTAGATCCAATCAAAATGCTTGTTGCACAACCACGATGGGGAACGGTCTGTTTTTTTGCTTCCGGAACAATCATGGATGCGCGTTATGTGCGTTGGGACAACCCGGTTATTGCAATGAATACATCAACCTCGATTGAAAGCAAGCGTGTAGAGTATGCTCCGCAGCAAACCTGGCGTGCGGGATTCACCTGCAAGGTAGCAGGTTTCTCGGCCTCTGCTCAGTGGAGCTTTGTGGATGCAGTATACACAGATGCTGCGAACACGGAATTACCTACATCGAATGCTCAGGTAGGAAGAATCGATTCGTATGAGGTATGGGATGCCTCTTTGAAATATGAAATCAGCAAGTCATTTTTTCTGCAAGCTGCCATCAACAATGTTCTCGATACTCGCTATGCTACTCGTCGTTCGGGCGGTTATCCTGGTCCGGGCCTATTGCCTGGTACCGGCCGCACTATTACCCTTACGTTGGGAATGAACTTGTAGCGATTGATTTTTCAAGAGTGGAATCAGTTTCTTGATATATTGCTCTATCTAATTTGCTTGATCATGAGACTGTTTCTTTGTTTACTCTGCGTTAGTTCTATCACGTCAAATGCACAGGTAGTCGAGTTTTGGTCTGAAAACTTTGGCTCGGGCTGCAACACCGGAACACTGGCAAGTGATTACTTCTCGTTTACGAATGGCACTTGGACTATTACTGAAACGGGCACCAATGCCAACGTGTCGAATACTTGGTTCGTTTCTGCTGCTGAAAACGGCAACAACGCAGGCCAGTGTGGTTCGGGTTGTGGAAGCGACCCATCGTTACATATTGGCGCTTTCAACTCATTCTTAGGCACCGATTTGGGAGCGTCCTATTTTGAGGGTTTGGATGGATTTTGCGGTGTATTGGGTTGCGGTGCGACCGATAAACGAATCGAATCTGGAAACGTTGATTGTTCCATTTTCATCAATAACACGATTTCATTCAATTATATCGAAGGAGGAAACGCGCTCGATAATGCCACTTTCTGGTATTTCGATGGAAGTGAATGGTCCATGATTCAAGATCTCCCGAAGACAGAGATATGCCCGAATGGTCAAGGACAATGGACCAATGTAACGATCATGCTTCCATCAAGTTCGAACAACAATCCAAACGTACGATTCGGGTTTCGTTGGCAAAACAACGACGATGGCGATGCTACAGATCCGAGTTTTGCTGTTGACGATATTGGAATTTCAGGTGAATACGGAGAAGACGCTATTCCGCCTTCCATTACATGCCCAAGCGACGTTGTAGTTTACTCTGAAGAATACTGCTATTTCATGGGCGACTTTGAAAGTTTAACCGTGGTGGATGATAATCTGGATCTGTTTCCGTCCATTGTGCAATCGCCTCCCGTGGAAACACTCATTTCTCCAGGCGAGCATTTGGTTATTGTCACGGCAACGGATTATTCCGGAAACAGCAATTCATGCACTTTTAACCTAACGCTTATCGACGATGACGCTCCGGCTATTGAATGTCCTGCACCAATTGTAATGGAAGCGCCTTTCGGTTCAACCTCTGCTGAGGTGAGTATTCCTGACCCTATTGCAACCGATAATTGCGCATCCCTTCAGCTCACCAATAGTTATAGCGAAACTGCTCCGGTCAACGGACTATTCCCGATTGGCACCACTGAGGTAGTCTATCTGGCATCCGATTCAGGAGGCAATTTTGCAGAGTGCGTGGTTACTGTGACGGTTGAAGTTGCCCCACAAGATTGCTGTTTGGCCGATTTGAATTGCGATGGAGCTGTGAGTGTTGCCGATTTACTTATACTCATCAGCCAATTTGGTTGCGTAGGTCCTCTGTGCTATGCCGATTTAGACGATGACGAAGTTGTAGGCGTGAGTGACTTGCAGCTTTTCAACACACTATATGGGACACTTTGTCCTGAATGATGTTTACCGATTTCTTACATTTGCGCGAATTTATTACCGATAAATTCTCCTCTCATGTCCTATTTTGATGTAAAGTTTGTGGGTGAAGGTCTAACCTACGACGATGTGCTTCTCGTTCCTGCTTACTCAGAAGTGCTTCCCCGTGAAGTAGTGGTTAAGTCACGTTTTTCGCGCAACATAGAACTTAATGCACCGATTGTTTCCGCAGCGATGGATACCGTTACGGAGTCAGATATGGCCATCGCTATGGCGCGAGAAGGTGGTATCGGCGTTATTCACAAGAACATGAGTATCGACGCTCAGGCGGCCCTAGTGCGTAAAGTAAAACGTTCGGAAAGCGGGATGATACTCGATCCTGTTACGCTCGATGAGCAAGCAGTCGTGTCAGATGCCTTGAAGTTGATGGCTGAGCATAAAATTGGCGGAATTCCAGTTGTAAACGCAGATGGTAAACTCACCGGTATTGTCACCAATCGTGATTTGCGTTTTGAGAAGGACATGGCAAAACCGATTGCCGAGGTTATGACCAAACAAGGCCTCATTACTACCGATAAACCCAACGATTTATCGTCAGCAGAAGCTATTCTTCAGCAAAGCAAAATTGAAAAACTACCTGTGGTAGACGCCTCGGGAAAGCTAATTGGACTCATCACTTATAAAGATATTCTCAAGCTAAAGAAATATCCCAATTCATGCAAGGATAAACTGGGTCGACTGCGTGTGGCGGCTGCGGTGGGCGTTACTGCAGATACACTTCAACGAGCAGAGGCCTTGGTGAAGGCCGGTGTCGATGCCATCATTATCGATACAGCGCATGGTCATTCGAAGGGTGTCATTTCCATGTTGCGAGAAGTCAAGAAGTCATTCGGTGATCGCGTTGATGTGGTTGTAGGCAATATCGCTACGGTTGAAGCGGCCAATGATCTGGTGGCAGCCGGTGCTGACGCCGTAAAGGTGGGTATAGGTCCGGGTTCAATTTGCACCACCCGCGTAATCGCAGGGGTGGGTGTTCCGCAGTTAACGGCTGTGATGGATGTAGCACATGGTATTTCCGACAAGTCGGTACCTGTCATCGCCGACGGTGGTATCCGATTTACCGGTGATATTGTAAAGGCATTAGCCGGTGGAGCGTCATCCGTTATGGTGGGCTCAATGTTGGCAGGAACTGAAGAAAGCCCCGGCGATACGATTATCTACGAAGGCCGCCGATTTAAATCCTACCGAGGAATGGGCTCCGTAGAAGCGATGCAACAGGGATCGAAGGATCGCTATTTTCAGGATGCCGAAGATGATATCAAGAAGTTGGTTCCCGAAGGAATCTCCGGAAGAGTACCCTATAAAGGCACTGTTCAGGAAATCATGTATCAAATCGTCGGAGGCTTGCGCGCAGGTATGGGTTATTGCGGTGCTTCACAATTAGACTCACTCAGAAATGCCAAGTTTATCCGAATCACCAGCGCCGGTGTCAAGGAAAGCCACCCACACGACGTTTTCATCAGCCGGGAAGCACCCAATTACAGTCTGAAATAGTTGTTTGGGAGTCTTACGCTTAACTCACTTTCACAACCTTGTGACTAGTGGTTTTCTCCCAACGGAGTCTTACATTTGCCACCGTTCCAAGAATGGGGCG
>Ga0315907_10003020_pt1 | contig 20379 bp, 14 predicted proteins | sample LakEriMetagenome_3_FD_203525 | JGI IMG/M metagenome (GOLD analysis project Ga0315907, IMG submission 203525) | Freshwater fungal communities from buoy surface, Lake Erie, Ohio, United States - Buoy 12 MA123 | ecosystem: Environmental > Aquatic > Freshwater > Lake > Lake biofilm | place: USA...
TTGTCCATGTTCTCCTTGATCATGTGCATCGGCACGTGGCCGGGGCCTTCGTTCATGACCTGCACGCCGCGCTCCCAGGCGCGGGTGGTGAGTTCGCCCTGGGTCTTCAGTTCGGCGAACTGGGCGTCGTCGTTCGCGTCGGCGATCGAGCCGGGACGGAGGCCGTCGCCGATCGAGAAGCTGACGTCATAGGCGGCCATGATGTCGCAGATCTCGTCCCAATGGGTGTAGAGGAAGTTCTCCTGGTGGTGCGAGAGGCACCACTTGGCCATGATCGAACCGCCGCGGGAGACGATGCCGGTGACGCGCCGGGCGGTCAGCGGGATGTAGGCCAGGCGGACGCCGGCGTGGATCGTGAAGTAATCGACGCCCTGCTCGGCCTGCTCGATGAGGGTGTCGCGGAAGATCTCCCAGGTGAGGTCCTCGGCGCGGCCGTTGACCTTCTCGAGGGCCTGGTAGATCGGCACGGTACCGACCGGGACCGGACAGTTGCGCAGGATCCACTCGCGGGTCTGATGGATGTTCTTGCCCGTGGAAAGGTCCATGAGCGTGTCACCTCCCCACTTGATGGACCAGCGCATCTTCTCGACCTCCTCTTCGATCGAGGACGCGACGGCCGAGTTGCCGATGTTGGTGTTGATCTTCACCAGGAAGTTGCGGCCGATGATCATCGGCTCGAGCTCGGGGTGGTTGATGTTGGCCGGGATGATGGCGCGGCCGCGGGCGACCTCGGAGCGGACGAATTCGGGCGTGATCGCCTTCGGGATGGCGGCGCCGAAGGACTCGCCCTTGTGCTGGAAGGTCAGGTCGTGCCGGCGGGTCGAATCAGCCTGGGCGGCGGCGAGGCGCATGTTCTCGCGGATGGCGATGTATTCCATCTCGGGCGTGATGATGCCCTGCTTCGCGTAGGCGAGCTGGGTCGGGCGCTGGCCGGGCTTGCCCTTGTAGACCTTGCGGTCGGCGCGGTCGAACTGGACGAGGCGGTTGCGGGACGTCGCGCGCTGGGCGGTCTCGGCGTGCTTCCACGAGAGATAACCATCGTCCTCGGGCTTCAGTTCGCGGCCGGGGACGGCTTCGACGTCGCCGCGTTCGAGGATCCAGGCGGCGCGGATGGCCGGCAGGCCCTTCTCGACGTCGCCATGGAAGGCGGGGTCGCCCCAGGGTCCGGACGTGTCGTAGATGCGGACCGGCTCGTTCGGGGACTTCGTGCCGTCGGGGCGGGAAGTGTCGGCCAGCTTCACCTCGCGCATCGGCACGAGGATGTCAGGACGCGAACCCGGCACGTAGACGCGCGTCGAGTTCGGGAAGGTGGTGGGCTTATTATCGGAGACCATGAGATAGGGGATGGAAAATAGGTGGGGCCCGAGGGCCGGAGACAAAGGCTGTCCGCGCGGACCTGGGAAGTTCGCGGAAACGGGGATGGTTTGGACTGCACGATCCGCTTCCTACGGCGCCGAGGCGCATCAGGTACGAGGGTTCGAGGCCAGGCCTCATCTCAGTCCGGTCACGGACTCCCCTGGGAAAGACTAGGAAGGAACGCTCCGATGAAGGCGGAAAGACCCCAAGTAGCAAGACCTTGCTCGGGAAAGACTCGCCCTGGACTTCCTCCTCGCCCAGAAAACCGCATGGAACCGCCCATCCTGCCAGCCGACCCCATCCCGACCCAAGACGAGAAGAACCTCGCCCTGATCATGCATGTGCTCAGCTTGGCAGGGTTCAGCCTGATCGCCCCCCTCATCGTCTGGCTCATCAAGAAGGACGAGAGTACCTTCATCAACGCACAAGGCCGGGAACTTCTGAACTTCCAGCTCAGTTTCCTGATCTATGCCGTCATCTGCATCCCCCTCTGCTTGGTGGTCATCGGGATTCCGCTCCTCATCCTCGTCGCACTCGCCTCATTGGTCCTGACCATCATCGGACTGGTGAAGGCCACCGAGGGGAAGATCTACCGTTTTCCGCTGACGATCAAGATGCTCTGAGGCGCCTGCAAGCCTCCCAAAGGAAGGGCCCGACACACGTCGGGCCCTTTTTGCATCACTGAGCACTGAAAATCAGCGGTTCATCGAGAGCTGGGCGCGGAGGTATTCGACCGTGCGGCGCACGTTCGCGTCCACCTCCATCTGGTTCACGACCGTCTTGCGGGCGTGGATGACCGTGCCGTGGTCGCGACCGCCGAACGCCTGGCCGATCGACACGAGGGACATGCCGGTGAGCTGGGTGGCGAGGTACATGGCGACCTGACGGGGGAAAGCGATGTTCTGCATCCGTCGCTTGGACGTCATGTCGGACATCTGGATGCGGTAGTGCTCGGCGACCTTGCGCTGGATGACTTCGGCCGTGAGGGTGTGGCTGGCCTCCTCGACGAGGATGTCATGGAGGAGCTTCTCCACCTGGGCCAGTTCGAGAGGCTTCCGGGTCATGCCCGTCAGGCCGACGATACGCGTCACCGCGCCCTCGAGGTTGCGCACGTTGCGGGCGATGCGGGAGGCGATGAATTCGGCGATCTCGGGCTGCAGCTCGAGGCCGCGGGCGGCGGCCTTCTTGCGCAAGATGGCGATGCGGGTCTCCAGACCCGGGGCCTGGATGGAGCAGACCATGCCCCACTGGAAACGCGAGACGAGGCGTTCCTGCAGCTTGGCGATCTCGGAGGCCGGACGATCGCTGGTGAGGACGACCTGCTTGTGGTTGTTATGCAGTTCGTTGAAGGTGTGGAAGAACTCGTCCTGCGTGGACTCCTTGCCGGCGAGGAAGTGGATGTCGTCGATGAGCAGGAGGTCGAGCTCGCGGTAACGGCGGCGGAAGGAAGCGACGCTGCCCGTCTGAAGGGCCTGGATGAAGTCGTTGGTGAAGGTCTCGGAAGAGATGTAGGCGATGCGGGCCTGCGGGTTGGCGGCGTAGACGGAGTGCGCGATGGCGTGCATCAGGTGGGTCTTGCCGAGGCCGGTCGGACCGTGGATGAAGAGCGGATTATAATAGTGTCCGGGCTCCTTCGCGACGGCGAGCGAGGCGCCGTGGGCCATCTCGTTCTCCGGACCCACGATGAAATGATCGAAGGTGTTGGTCGCCTTGATCGCCGGAGCAGGCGAGGCGGTCGCGGCGGAGCGCGCGGCGCGCGGCGCGGGCGTCGGCGCCGGGGCGGACTCGCGGGCGGGGTCGACCGAAGCGGTCAGGCGGTAATCCATGTTGCGGCCGGCGACCAGCGTGAGCTGACGACGCAGCACTTCGCCGTAGTTGCTGTTGACCCAGGCTTCCGTGAGGACGGAAGGAGCCTCGAGCACGAGCACCTTGCCCTCTTGGATGCTGAGCGGCTGCAGGGAAGAGATCCAGGTCTCGAAGTCGGCGCGCGGAAGCGTGTTACGAAGCTCGGTCTTGGCGGTCTCCCAAAGGGAAAGGTGGCTGGGGGAAGCGGACATCAGAAAGGGGAGGGTTGAGAAAGGTTGTTCACAGGCTCTTTGGAAGCCCGAAAGTGAGGAATTTTTGTAAAACTATCGTCAAGGTGACGGGCTCGACTCATTGGCTGCTTCTGTGCCAGTTCAGGGACAGAAATGAATGTCGACGTAAGTCGTTGATGAAAGGTGATTTGTAAGGATTAAAAAGGGATTCCTTCGTTTGGAGTCCGGCGAAGGGGCCGTTGTCGATCCGAGGGGTGCGAATCGGAATGCCTTTGTGAGGGCGCGGAGAAGAGGGACAAGTGCAAGCCCTGCACAGGTTATTAACAGCGACCCTGTAGATAAGAAAATGAGGTTTCTGTTGCACGTCCGTCACATGCTCATCGTTCGCCTGTGAATAGGGGTTTTAATTCACTTCGCCGTTTCGGCGAGATGCTCGTCACGCAGGCGACGCAAGTCGTCCAGGCTCAGGCAATGACGGAGCCGGTCGCGGAGCCTGCGCGAACCAGGCAGCCCATGCGTGAGCGGATGCAGCCGGTCGAGCATCCAACGGACGTCGCGATGGCCCAGGCGCGAGGCATGCACCTCGATCGTGAGCTCGGCCAAGCGGATCATGCAATCCCAGCGGGCCTGGACGCTCGTTACGGCGGCCTCCCCCGCCCTGCCCGTCAGCACGGCCTTGATCTGCGCGAATACCCAAGGGTTACCGAGCGCCGCCCGGCCGATCATCAGGCCCGAGACCCCCGATTCCTTCTGACGGAGCAAAGCGGAGGGTCCGTCCTTCACGTCGCCGTTGCCGATGACCGGGATATCGACCGCGGCCGCGACCCGGGCGATCCAGCCCCAGTGCGCCTCGCCGGAATAACCCTGCTCCTTGGTCCGGCCGTGGACCGCCAAGGCCTCGACACCGAGTTCCTGGAGCCGGCCGGCCACCTCCACCGCCACGATGGTGGCATGGTCCCACCCCAGACGCATCTTCGCGGTCAGCGGCACGTCCGGGATGGCGTCCTTCACCGCCTTGACGAGGTCGTAGAGCAGAGGCGTGCAACGGAGGAGGCCCGAACCCGCGTTCTGCTCGATGACCTTGTGGGCGGGGCAGCCGAAATTGAGGTCGAGGAAGTCCGGCCTCACGCGATCGCATACCGATCGGGCGGCCTTGGCCATCGAAGCCGGCGTGGCCCCGAAGATCTGGACGCCCATCGGCCGCTGGGCTTCGGTGAAATCCACCATTTCCCAGGCCTTGGCGTTGTCGCGGACGAGCGCCTCGGACTGGACGAATTCCGTGACCATCACGTCGGCGCCCTGCTCCTTGCAAAGCTGGCGGAAGGCGACGTCGGTGTGCCGCGCCATGGGCGCCAGGTAGAGCGGGAACTTGCCGGGACCGAACCACGGCAGGCGCGGCGCGACCTTGCTCACGGGCGGCCGTCCTTCTTCTTCAGGCCCGCCTTGAGCTCGCGCCAGCGGGCGAGACGCTCCGCGATCTGGGCCTCCGCGCCGGCGTCGCCGGGATGGTAGAGCGACAGCGGCCGGCTGAGATAGTCCTGCCCACTGATGGCCTCGGGGTAATCATGGCTATACCGATAAGCCCCGCCGTTCCCGAGGCTCTTGTTCACGCCGTTGTGCGCGTCCTTGAGATGCAGGGGGACTTCCTGACGAGGCAGGTTGCGGACGGCGTCCTTGGCCGCGGAGATCGCCGAGGTCGTGCTGTTGCTCTTCGGCGAGAGCGCGAGGAACAACGTGGCATGGGCGAGCGCGTATTCGCACTCGGGCAGGCCGACCATCTCGCAGGCCTGGAAGGCCGCGGTGGCCACGCCCAAGGCGCGGGAGTCGGCCAGACCGATGTCCTCGGAAGCGCAGATGACTAGTCGGCGGGCGATGAAGCGCGGCTCCTCCCCTCCTTCGAGCATCAGGAAAAGCCAGTAGAGCGCGGCGTCAGGATCGCCCCCGCGGACGGATTTGATGAACGCCGAAGCGGTGTCGTAGTGGTCGTCCCCGCCGTCGTCATAACGGATCCGTCGCTCGCGGGCGAACGCGGCCACAGCCTCGTCGGTGACCGCGCCCAAGGCCGGCGCCGACAGCACGAGCGTCTCCAGGCAGTTCAAGGCGCGCCGGAGATCGCCCGAAGCCATCTCGGCGACCTGTTGCAGGACCTTGTCGGACGCCTTCACCCCTAGCGCGCCGAGGCCGCGCTCCTTGTCGGCGAGCGCCGACCCGAGGAAGGCCGCGATCTCGGCGGGCGTAAGCGGATCGAGGCGGAAAAGGTGGCTGCGGCTGAGGAGCGCCGGGACGACGTAGAGCCCGGGATTATGCGTGGTGCAGCCGATGAGGCGCACCACGCCGGCTTCGACGTCGGGCAGGAGAAGGTCCTGCTGCGCCTTGTTGAAGCGATGGATCTCGTCGACGACCAGGACCGTCTTGCGCGAGGGCTGACGGCGGGCGTCGGCGAGGATCTCGCGGAGCTCAGGCGTGCCGGAGAGCACCGCGTTGACCCGGACGACGAAGGACTGCGTCTCCGCGGCGATGACTTCGGCCAAGGTGGTCTTGCCGCAGCCGGGCGGACCATAGAAGAGGAGCGAGCCGAAGGTGTCGGACTTGATCAGCCGGGGCAGCAGGGCCTCCGGCCCCAGCAAGGCCGCGTGACCGACGACTTCGGCGAGATCACGCGGACGCATCCGCGAAGCGAGCGGCCGACGCCGTTCCGGGATGACGGCAGGCGCCCCCTGGCCGAGACCGGGCAACGCGTCGTCCGAACCCTGGCGGCGTTCGGCCACGGCTTACTTCTCTTCCGCGAAAGGCACCAGATGGCAGTAGGGCTTCTTGCCGCGCAGCTGGTAATACTTCTGGTGATATTCCTCGGCCTTCCAGAACTTCGGAGCGGGCTCGACCTGAGTGGCGATCGGCCGCGCGAAAACCTTGGCGAGGGTAAGCCCGATCTTCACGTCGTCGGCGGTCTTCTTCTGTTCCGGGGTGTGGGTGAAGATCACCGAACGATACTGGTCGCCGATGTCCGGTCCCTGGCGGTTGACCTGCGTCGGGTCGTGCATCTTGAAGAAATACTCGACCAAGGTGCGGTAACTCACCTTGGCCGGGTCGAAAGTGACCTCGATGACCTCGGCGTGGCCGGTGCCCTTGGCGCAGATCTCCTCATAGGTCGGATGCTCGGTCTTGCCGCCGGCGTAGCCGCAGACGGCGGAATGCACCCCGGGGATCTTGGCGTACTGGTATTCGACGCCCCAGAAGCAACCGGCGCCGAACGTGGCCTTTTCGAGTTTGGGAGGAGTCGTCATGGTCGGAGAAGAAGAAGGGGCGGCGTCCGCGGCCAGCAAGGCCGCGCCACCGGCGCAGACGGCCAGACCGGATCGCAGGACAGTGAGGAGCTTGTTCATGGCAGGACGGATCATAGTGGGGGAATCCCCCGGCGTGGCAAGGGGGGACGATGCTCAGGCCACCAGTTCGCGGAGGACGGCGGCCAGATCCTCAGGCGGCCGCGGGACGCCGACCAAGCCGCGCTCGGGCTGGAGATAGAAAGTGTCGATCGCGAACCCCTGCTCCGTCGCGATGTTGGCGAAGGTGATCGCGTAACCGGCGTCCCGGATGGCCCGTCCGACGCGGAAGAGCAGGCCCAGGCGGTCGTTGCACTGGATTTCGACCACCGTGCGGGCCAGTTCGGTCTCGTGATAGACTTCGACCTGGGCGGCCAGCGGCACGAACGCCTTGCGGCGGGGCGCGGTGAGCAGGGCGTGCCGTTCGGCGGCCGCGACCTCATCCAGGAGATCCGTGCCGTCGAGCAACGAGCGCGACAAGGCCGCGGAGAACAGCGCCTGCGCCGTGGCTTCCTTGCCCAACGGCAGCACCACCTTGAAGAAGTCGATCGAGACGTCGTCCTCGCGCGAGAACGCGCGGCAGGAGACGATGTTGATGCCGGCCACGGCGAACGCGCCGGCCATCCGGCTGAACAAGCCGGCGCGGTCCCAGGTCACGACCGTGACCACCGACTGCCCGGAACCGGCGTCGTCATGCCAGTCGACGATCGGCCGCAGGGAGACCTCCGGCTCCTCGTCGGAGACCGACGCGATCAGCCGATGGATCATCCGCAGGTGATGGGCGGCGTCGTCCGGCGCGGCGTGCTGATAATAGCCCGGCGGCATGGTGGTGAAATGGGCCTCCAGCTCGTCCTCGGGCAACTCGCCGCCCAGCAGCGCGGCCGTGGCGGCCCGCAGGCGCTTGGCGGCATCCTGCTGGTCGTCCTCCTCGGTCAGGGCCAGCCGAGCCAGCGTGCGACGATACAGCCTCCAATGCTGGCCGTCCTTGAAGTCCGTCCAGAGATCGGGGGAGGTGGCCCGCGCGTCGCAACGCGTGTGGACGAAGAGGCTGCGCAGGACCTGTTCGTCGCCCATCAGGCGCGCGAAGCGGTCGACGTTCGCGGGGTCGTCGATGTCATGCCGCTGCCAGTAGAGGCCCATCACGAGGTGATGGCGGATGACCCCGGCGGCGATGGCGCGCTCGCGCGCGTCGAAGCCGAGGCGTCCAAGGATCGCGTCGGCGATGGGCACGCCGCGTTCGGCATGCCCCGCGATGCCGCCCGACTTCGCGATGTCGTGCAGGAACAGGACGGCGTAAAGCAACGAAGGCGCCTCGGAACCGAGCACGACCTCGCGGTAGCGCTGCTCCACCGGCGTCTCGCCCGCGTAGATGGCGTCGAGTTCGCGCAGGCATCGCAAGGTATGCACGTCGGCCGTCCAGCGATGGTAGAACTCGAACTGCACCAGGCAGTGCAGGCCGGCGAATTCCGGGACCAACCGGTACAGCAGGCCGTGCTCGCGCAGCGCGTTCAACGTCGGGTAGACCCGGCCCCCCTCGGTCAGCATGGCGCGCAGGGCGCTGCCGGCCTCCTCGGACTGGGCGATCTCCGGCGTGAGCAGATGCGCGCGTTCGCGCACCAACAGCGACAACGCCCGGTCCGGCCGGGCCTCATGCACCTGGCAGAGGCGGAACAGACGGACCAGGCGGCGGGGATCCTCCTCGAAAAGCAGGCGGTGCTCCGCGGTGACCGTGCCGCCCGGCGTGACGCGCAACCCGTCCATGACGAACGGCGCCCCCCACCCTTCGGGCTCAGGTTCGCCCATGACGGCGCCCTCGACGATCTCGGCGCAACGGCGGACGTGGTCGGCGGCGTCGAAATACTCGCGCATCATCGCGCCGATGCGCTCGGTCAGCGTCCCCTGGTAGCCGAGGGCCGCGGACATGGCGTCCTGCCGTTCGAGGGACAGCTGCTCGGTGGGCCGGGTGACCTGGAAATGCAGCTCGCAGCGCAGGCGCAGGAGCACCTGCCGGGCTTCGTCGAACTTCTGCAGGTCGACCGCGGGCAGGAAGCCCGAGGCCGCGAGTCCCGCCGGTCCCACGCCGTTCCGGGCCGTGCGGGCGATCCAGACGCAGCCCTGCACGTCGCGCAAGGCGCCGACGCCGTTCTTCAGGTCAGGCTCCTGCAGGTAGGCGCTGCCGCCGGCCTTCTCGCGGCGCTTGCGCTGCGACTCGACGATGGCGCGCGCGAACGGCCGCCAGGCCTGGCCCGAGAGGAGCGCGGCGGTCTTGGCCTCGAGCTGGGCGTAGAGTTCCGGCGACCCGCACAGGCGGCGGGTCTCAAGGAGCGCGACGTGCAGGTGCAGGTCGTCCTTGGCGTAGTTGGTCGACTCGGTGACGGTCCGGACCGACTGGCCGACCTTGAGGCCCAGGTCCCAGAGCGGATACAGGATCGACTCGACGAGGGTCTTGGTCGCGGCGGAATGCCGGGGGACGAGCACCAGGAGGTCCACGTCGCTCAGCGGACAAAGTTCCGCGCGGCCGTAACCGCCCGTGGCGACGAGGCAGATCGCGGCGGCCGCCGGTCCGGCTTTCAGGAAAAGCGCGTCGAAAAGGATGTCGATCGAGTCGGAGCGAAGCCGGGCGACCTCGCCGCCGCGCAACCCTGCCCGGTGCGCGGACAGCTGGAGCTCGCGGACCTCGGCGAGGAACGCCCGGGCCCGGGGCACGAACTCGCCCTCCAAGGCGGCCTGACCGGCCAGGCCATGCTGCAGGGCGGCGCGGCGGAGCAGGACGGCGGAGGCTTCGTATTCGGGCGACATGCGACGGCCTGAACGTGGCGGGAAAGGTCCGTCCGTTCAAGGGCGATTGCCTTCGGTCGCTTCATCCGCCTAGGGTGGGTCATGCAATCCTGGCTGAGCGACCTCTGGTCCCACCTGCACACGGCCGAAGGGCTGCGTCAACTGATCCAGACCGGAGGCATCGGCGTGATGTGCGTCATCGTCTTCGCCGAGACGGGCCTGCTCGCGGGCTTCTTCCTGCCGGGCGATTCGCTCCTCGTGACCGCCGGCGTGCTCACGATCGCCAACGGCGAACGCCCGGCCGTTTTCGACCCCTGGGCCGTGACCGGCGCGCTGACCGCCGCCGCGATCGTCGGCGACCAGACCGGCCACTGGCTCGGGCGCAAATACGGCCACCTCATGGCCGCCCAACCCGACAGCTGGTGGTATAAGCGTCGGCATCTGGAAGCGGCCCGGGCCTACTTCGCGGAGAAGGGGTCGTTGGCCATCGTGCTGGCCCGGTTCGTCCCGCTCATGCGCACCTTCGTGCCCTTCGCCGCCGGCATGGGCGACATGGCGCCGGGACGGTTCTTCCGCTGGAACCTCCTGGGCGGGATTCTCTGGATCAACTCACTGGTGTGGCTCGGCCACCTCCTCGGCGGCACCCCGCTGGCCGACAAGCTGCATAAAGTCATCCTGATCGTGGTGCTGATATCGTTCATTCCGCTCGTTTGGGCGGCGGCCAGACGCCTGCTCACTTCCCGGGCGGAAACCAGAACCTGAAAGTCGTCCCGCCGGGTCCGGTGGATTCGACGACGATGTCCCCGCGGTGATCGCGGAGGATGCGCTTCACGATGGCGAGACCCAGTCCGGTGCCGTCTTCACGGCTGGTGAAGAAGGAGTCGAAGATCTTCGGCAGGATCTTGGGCGGGATGCCCGTCCCGGTATCGGCGATGCGCACGGCGACGACATCACCCTGCGGACCAGGTTCCAGCCCGAGGCGCAGCGAAAGCTCCCCGCCGCCCGTCATCGCCTGCACGCCGTTCATCATGAGGTTCAGGAAGACCTGCTGGATCTGGCCGGGATGCCCCTCGATGGCGGGCAGTTCGCCGGTGACCTCGACGGACACCTTGACGCCGAGCTGCTGGAGCTTGAGCCGGAGCAGGAGCACGGCGTTCTCGGCGGCCTTGCGGAGGTCGACCGTGCGGAACGCCCCGGACTGCGCCTTGCTCATCCCGAGCACCCGGGAAACCACGCCCTCCATATGGGCGATCTTCTCGCGCATGACGCCGATGTCCTCCATGCGCGGGTCGTCCGCGACAAGGCCCTGCGCCAAGGTGTCGGACAGCAGCTTCATCACCGTGAGCGGATTGCGGATCTCGTGGGCGACTTCCGCCGAGAGCAAGCCGAGCGCCGTCAGGCGTTCGCTGCGGCGCAGGCCTTCCTCGACGGTGAACACCTTGGCGTACAGGCGGGCGTTCTGGATGGAGGAGGCGCCGAACGAGGACAGCGCCGTGACCAGGTGCTTGTCGTCGTCGGAGAACCGGTAGGCGCCCATGGCCACGCAGAGCAGCACGCCGAAGGTGTCGTCCTCGTAGCGCACGGGCACGGCGAGGAGCGAGGAGGCGGAGACCGGCTCGGCGAGCCTGGTGAAGAGATGCTCCTCCGATTTGCCGGCGAGGGGCACGACGACGGGGCGCCCGCGGGTGACGACCGTGCCGAGCGAGGTCTGGCTCACGGCGATGCTCACGGCGAGCGCGCTGCCGGCCAGATCCCCCTCGAGGTGCCGGAGCAGGAGGACGTCGTCGACGAGCTTGTAATAGGCGCAGGCACGCGCTCCGAGCAGGCCGCGGGTGTGCCGCGCCAGGTCCTGCGAGATGCCGGGCTCGTCGCGTTCGCGCGCGAGGCCCTGCGCGGCGCGCACGAGGGCCTCGAGCTGCGCCGCCTTGGAACGGAGCTGCCGGAGCAGCCAGATGCGGCCGACGGCCTTCGAGGCCTCGTTGGTCAGCAACGACAGGAAGGCGACGTCCTGCTCGGTGAAGGCGTCGAGCCGGTCGGAGTCGCAATTCACGACGCCGATGACGTTGCCCATGAGCTCCATCGGGACGGCGAGTTCGGAGCGGATGCCTTTGCGGAGCTCGACGTAGCGCGGATCCTTGGCCACGTCCGGCACGCGCTGGGGTTTGGCGTACAGGGCGACCCACCCGGTGATGCCCTGCCCTTGCTCGATCACGCTGGCCGCCGAATCCGCATCGAGTCCATTGCTGACCTCGATGCGGAGCGAGCCGGTAGCGGGCTCGACCAAGGCGATGGAGGCGCTCGAGGCCTGCAAGGTCCGGACGACCTCCTCGAGGATGAAGTCCAGCGCCTCGCGCGGGTCTTCGGTGGCGTTGACGAAGGCGCCGACCCGATACAAGCAGTCCAGGACGCGCGCGTCGCCGGGGCGTTCCTGGGGGAGCTTCCGGTCGGGCATGGTCAGAGCGAGTGATCCATGTCCAGCGCCGGGGCGTCGACCGAGGTCTGCCCGATCACGACGGCGGGCACGCCCGCGACGCTCGTATGGGCGGCGACGTCCTTCAGGACCACGGAACCGGCGCCGATCTTGGCGCCTTCGCCGATGGTGATGTTGCCGAGGATCTTGGCGCCGGCGCCCACGAGCACGCCGGAACGGATCTTCGGGTGGCGGTCGCCGCGCGCCTTGCCGGTGCCGCCGAGCGTGACTTCGTGCAGGAAGGAGACGTTGTCCGCGACGACGCTGGTCTCGCCGGCGACGAAGCCCGTGGCGTGGTCGAGCAGGATCCCGACGCCGAAGCGCGCGGCGGGATGGATGTCGACCCCGAGATGCTCGGAGACCAGTGACTGCAGGTGAGCGGCGAGCTCCTTGCGGCCGCCCTTCCAGAGGGCATGCGCGAGACGATGGAGCGAGATGGCATGGAAGCCTTTGAACCAAAGGTAAGGCACCAACGCATGCTCGGTCGCCGGATCGCGCTCGAGGGTCGCACGGATGTCGGCGCGCATCTGCGCGAGGACCTCCGGATCGGCGGACACGGCTTCGCCCAGCACGCGCAGGATGACGGGCAAGTCCTGGGCGGTCGGGGTGATGCGCTCGGCCAGCCGCTGGATCATGCCCGCGCCGAAGCCTTCCCGGTCGAGGACATAACGCTGCAACATCGTCGCCAGCGCCGGCTCGGTCTTGGCGACGGCGGCCGCACGGGCGCGCAGCTCGGACCAAAGCGAGGCTTCGTTGGCGCAGACCAAGGCGATGGAACGGGCGTCGGCCATAGGGAGGCTCATTAATTCGTGGTTTTCCGTCATTTTGGCAACCCATGAGTCAAAATCGCGTAAAAGCCCCCGGTTCGCCTGATTTACGGAACTTGGCGACCGCGAAGGGGTTGAAATCCTTGAATCATCCCCTACTGATATCCTCCTCCCCCAACACACCATGCGTATCCTCACCTCCCTCCTCGCGTGCCTCGCCGCAATCGCCTCGTTCGCGGCCCCCGAAGTCGGCCAGCCGGCTCCGGACTTCACCGGCAAGACCCTCGACGGCAAGACCGTCAGCCTCGCCGACTTCAAGGGCAAGACCGTCGTCCTCGAATGGTACAACCCCGGCTGCCCCTTCGTGAAGAAGTTCTACGACGGCGGCAAGATGCAGGAGTTCCAGAAGGAAGTCGTCGCCTCGGGCGCCGTCTGGCTCGTCATCAACACCGGCGGCCACAAGCTCGAGTCCGCCACCTACTACCCCGGCACCGTCATCCAGGACGCCAACCAGAGCATCGGCCGCGCCTATGACGCCAAGGTGACTCCGCACTGCTTCGTCATCGATGGCAAGGGCACCCTCGTCTACAAGGGCGCGATCGACAGCATCTCCTCTTCGAAGTCCGCTGACATCGAGAAGGCCACCAACTACGTCCTCGCCGCCGTCAAGGCCGTGAAGGAAGGCAAGGCCCCTGAAGTCACCAGCACCAAGCCCTACGGCTGCGGCGTGAAGTACAACAAGCTCTAAGCCGAAAGGCCGAGCACGACGAAGGGCGTCCGCAAGGACGCCCTTTTTGTTGCCTGCAAGTCCCGCCCTCAGGCGACGCCGGTCGCCTGCAGGATCTTCGCGTGCACCTGGTCGTTGCGCAGGTGCGGAGTGAAGAGCTGGGAACCCGGACCGCTGGAGCAGAACTCCACCATCTCGCCGGTGTGGTTGTTGCTGGTCCAGCCGATCGAGGTGTACTTCATGAGCGCGGCTGAGAGCGTCTTGGTCGAGGTGATCTTGGCGCGGTCCTCGGCCTTGAACTTCAGGCCCGTCGCCTTTTCGGCGGCCGCGACGAACTCCTTGGGGGCGAGGCCCTTGGTCTTGGCGCCCAGCAGCTCGAGCGACGACGTGAAAGCGGTCATGCGGTCGAACGCGGGGGTGGATTCGGAATAAGAAGGAGCGGACGTGTCGAAGTCTTCGCTGCCGAGGCCGTTGACATTGAAGCCGCCGGTACCGTGGTCGGTCGTGACGATCAGCAAGGTGTCCGGATTCTTATCGACGAAAGCGAGGACGGTGGCGATGGCCTCGTCGAAGGCGACCTGCTCCCGGATGGCGGCGGCGCCGTCGTTGCCGTGGGCGGCGTGGTCGATCCGGCCGCCCTCGACCATGAGGAAGAATCCTTCCGGGGCGGAGCTCAGGCGTCGCAGCGCGACCTTGGTCATCTCGGCGAGGGTGGGCGTCGAGGCCTTGAGTTCGGCCGAGTTCAGGCGGTCGATCTCGAACGGGATGTGGCTCTTGCTGAAAAGACCCAGCAGCGGCGCCTGGCCGGCGTCCGCAAGGAGCTGATCACGGTCGAGGGCGAGGCCGTAGCCGGCCTTAAGGTAGGCGGCCCGGAGGTCGTCGCCGAAATACTGCGCGCCGCCGCCGAGGACGACGTCGACGCCGCGCTCAAGATACTGGGCGGCGACGGCCTTCTGGTCAGAGCGCTTCTGGACGGTCGTCGCGAAGCCGGCCGGGGTCGCGTGCGTGGCGGTGGCGGTGGTGACGAGGCCGCAACGCTTCTTGGCGGCGTTCATCTTCTGCACCAGCGTGACGGGCTTGCGTCCGTCCTGGGTGATGTTGAGCACGCCGTTGTCGATGCGCTCGCCGATGCCCCAGCAGCTGGCGGCGGCGGCGGAGTCGGTCACGATGCCGCTGGCGGAGTCGGTCTCGCAGAGCGAGCGGACGACGGGACGCTCGGCATACATCCTCATCCAATGCGACGAGCGCTTCTCCGTGCGGGTCAGGTAGGTCTGCGCGGCGGTGAGCACCGAGAAACACATGCCGTCGGAGACCATGAAGATGACGTTCTTGGCCTGGCGCTTCGCGGAGTTGGCGGCGGCTTCGCGGCCGTCGGCGCCGAGGGCGCGGGCCGAGCCGGCCCCGAAGACGAGGCTGCCGAGACCGGCTAACTTCAGGAAGTCGCGACGAGAGGAGGAACGGGGCTGGCTCATGGTGCGGGTATAGGCTCAAAGGACCCAGCCGGGCAATCTCAGTTACCCAGGAGTCCGTGAAAACGGCGTGACGGTCAGGCCTGGGGGGCGGCCGGAGCGGCCGGGGCGGTCGGGACGTGCGCCTTGAGGCGACGTTCGGCGACTTCGGCCGACACCAGGGCCACGAACTCGGCCAAGGTCCGGTTGCCTTCGAAGGACTTGTCGGCGCGGGAGCGGACGTTGACCACGCCGGCTTCCTTCTCCTTGGCGCCCACGACGAGCATGTGCGGGACCTTGGACATCTCGGCACGGCGGATCTTGGCGCCGAGCTTGTCGGACGAACCATCGACGCTGCAGCGGATCTTGGCGGCCTTGAGGACCTCGGCCATGGCCTCGCAGTCGGCGTTGAGGTCGTCGTTGAGCGGGATGAGGCGCACCTGCTCGGGCGAGAGCCAGGTCGGGAAGTCCCCGGCGAAGTGCTCGATCAGGATGCCGACGAAGCGCTCCATCGAACCGAAGGGCGCGCGGTGGATCATCACCGGGCGGTGCGGCTTGTTGTCGGCGCCGTTGTAGGTGAGGTCGAAACGCTCGGGCAGGTTGAAGTCGACCTGCACGGTGCCGAGCTGCCATTCGCGGCCGATGACGTCGCGGACGACGAAGTCGATCTTGGGTCCGTAGAACGCGGCTTCGCCGGGCTCCTCGGAGAAGGCGACGCCGAGCGTGGCGGCGGCGGCGCGGCAGGCGGCCTCGGCCTTGTCCCAGTTCTCGGCGGTGCCGGTGTATTTGGCGGAGTCCGGATTACGCAGGCCGACGCGCACGCGGTAGTCGTGGAGACCGAGCGTCTTGAGGACGACCTTGACGAGCTCGAGACAGCCGAGGACTTCCGGCAGGACCTGGTCTTCGGTGCAGAAGAGGTGGGCGTCGTCCTGGGTGAAACCGCGGACGCGCGTCATGCCGTTGAGTTCACCGGACTGCTCCCAGCGGTAGACCGTGCCGAACTCGGCGAGGCGCACGGGAAGGTCGCGGTAAGAATGCGGCTGCGAAGCGTAGATGCGGATGTGGTGCGGGCAGTTCATCGGCTTCAGCAGGAAGCCCTGCACGGTGCCGTCGGCCAGGCGGTTGGTCAGTTCGCCGCAACCGCAGCCTTCCTTGGCGAGCAGCTCCATCGCCTCGCGTTCGACGAGGGGCGGGAACTGGGCGTCCTTGTAATACGGGAAGTGGCCCGAGGTGCGGTAGAGGTCCAGGTTGCCGATGTGCGGCGTGAAGACCTGCTTGTAGCCGGTCTGGAAGAGGCGCTCGGAGATGAAGTTCTGAAGCTCCTGGCGGACGATCGCGCCGTTGGGCGTCCAGAGGATGAGTCCTTGGCCCACCTTCTCGTCGATATGGAAAAGCTTCAGCTCCTTGCCCAGCTTGCGGTGGTCGCGCTTCTTGGCTTCCTCGGCGCGGGCCAGGGCCTGCTCGAGTTCGTCCTTGGTCGCGTAGGCGGTGCCGTAGATGCGCTGGAGCTGCTTGTTCTTCTCGTCGCCGCGGTGGTAGGCGCCGGCGACATGCAGGAGCTTGAACGCCTTCACCTGGGAGGTGTAGCGGACATGGGTGCCGGCGCAGAGGTCGACGAACTCGCCGTTCTTATAAAAGGAAATCGTCTCGCCGGCGGGGATGTCGCCGAGACGGCCGACCTTATAAGCATTCTGGCCGCGTTCGCGGATCAGCTTCTCGGCCTCTTCGCGGGTGCATTCGAAGCGCTCGAACTTCTGGTTCTCCTTGGAGATGCGGCGCATCTCTTCCTCGATCTTGACCAGATCCTCGGCCGTGAAGGCGTGGTCGAGGTCGAAGTCGTAGTAGAAGCCGTTGTCCGTGGGCGGTCCGATGTCCAGCTGGGCCTGGGGGAACAGGCGGAGCACGGCGGCGCCCAGCATGTGGGCGGCGGAGTGACGGATCTCCTCGAGGGGAGACATCTGCGGACGGGAGGACATGGCGGAAGACCCCACTCGCTAGGGCTTCCCGAGGCGAAGGGCAAGGACGGAGCAAGCCGCCCCACCCTTCAGGCCTTCTTCAGATCGTAGCCGTCCTTGCGGTCCAGCATCGTCCAACCGAGCGCGGTCAGGTCCTTGCGGAGCTGGTCGGCGGCGGCGAAGTCCTTGGCCTGCTTGGCGGCCCAACGACGGGCGCCCAGCGCGGCGACTTCGGCCGGGATCGCGACCTCGGCCTTGGCGGCGAAGAGCTGGAGGCCGAGGGCGAAGAGGATCTTGGCGAGACCGGAGACGTCCTGACGCGCCTGTTCGGCCGTCGGCTCGTCCTTCTCGGCGAGCACGGTGAAGACCTGACCGAGGCAGCCCGGGATGTTGAGGTCGTCCTGCAGGACTTCCCAGGCCTTGGCGAAGCGCCCCCACGAGGTCCGGATTTCCTGGGTCGCCGGCGCGACGAATTCGGCGCGGGTGAAACCGGCGGCGGCGAGGAGACGGTCGGCGCCGCGTTCGAGCTTGGCGAGGGCGGAACGGGAATCGTCGACGCCCTTCATGGTGAAGTTGAGCGAGCTGCGGTAGTGACCGGAGATCAGCGTGTAGCGGACCTCCATCGGCGAGAAGCCTTTGGCGACGAGTTCGTCGAGGGTATAGAGGTTGCCCTTGCTCTTGGACATCTTCTCGCCCTCGACCATCAGGTGGGCGCTGTGGAACCAGTGCGCGGCGAAGCCCTTCACGCCGGTGGCGCATTCGGACTGGGCGATCTCGTTCTCGTGATGCGGGAAGCAGAGGTCGATGCCGCCGCCATGCAGGTCGAACGTGGCGCCGAGGTGGGCGAGCGACATGGCGGAGCACTCGATATGCCAGCCGGGGCGGCCTTCACCCCAGGGCGAGGGCCAGAAGTTGGCGCCGTCCTCGGGCTTGCGGGATTTCCAGAGGGCGAAGTCGGAAGCCGACTCGCGTTCGTATTCGTCGGCGTCGTTGGTCTCGCCGGCGGAGTTCTCGGCCTGGGTCTCGAGCTTGGAGAAGTCGATGTGGTTCAGTTTGCCGTAATCGGCGCAGGTGCAGACCTTGAAGTAGACCGACCCGTCCTTGGCGACGTAGGCGTGGCCGCGGTCGACGAGGGCCTTGATCATGGCCACCTGCTGGGGGATGTGCTCGACCGCGCTCGGCTCGACGTGCGGCGGCAGGAGACCGAGGGCCTTGCAGTCCGCATGGAATTTATCGGTCCAACCCTTGGTGAAGGTGGCGAGCGTCTGGCCGGAGGCCTGGGCCCCGCGGATCGTCTTGTCGTCGACGTCCGTGATGTTGCGGACATGCTTCACCTTCAGGCCGGCGACCTCGAGGGTGCGCCGCAGGACGTCCTGGAGGGTGAACGTGCGGAAGTTGCCGATATGGGCCGGCCCGTAGACCGTGGGTCCGCAGCAGTACATGCCATAGAGGTCGCGACCGGGCTTCGGGAGCAGCGGCCGCTTCTCGCGGGACATGGTGTCATGCAGGAACACGGGCATAGGCCGTGGAGTTAGCGAACCTTGCCCCCGCTGGGCGAGTCGGAACTACGCCGTCTATCGCTGGAGCACGCGGACGTAATCGACCTTGAACTGGGCCGGGAAGCGGGTGTCGGCCCCGACCGGGCCGCCGAAGCCGCCGCCGACGGCGAGGTTCAGCACCAGGAAATATTTCTGGTCGAACGGCGCGGGAAAAGGCCCGCCGGACGAGTGCCATTCCTTCTGCTCCTGGACCCGGACCTCATCCACGAACCAACGGAACGCGTCCCGTTCCCACTCCAGGGCGAAGACGTGGAAACCGTCCGTGAAGTCGCCCTTCGGCAGGCGATACGGCTTTCCCTTGTAGATGTTCTTCGGCCAAGGGGCGCCGTAATGCAGCGTCCCATGGACCTGCTCGGGCTCGTGGCCCTTGAACTCCATGATGTCGATCTCCCCGCTCGCCGCCCAGCCGCCGTATCTCTCCTCGGAAGGCAGCATCCAGAAAGCCGGCCACAGCCCCTTCCCTGCGGGGAGCCGCGCCGACATCTCGAAACGCCCGTAGAGCCAGTCGGCCCGACGCTTGGTGCGGATACGCGCGGAGGAGTAGTCCTTGAGCACGCCGGCCAGGTTCAGCTTCTCCTTGCGGGCCTCGAGGATGAGGTGGCCGTCTTCGACGCGCAGGTTGCGCGGGCTATCGAGGTAGTACTGGAGCTCGTTGTTGCCTCCGCCGTGACCGTTCTCCTCGACCGACCACTTCGTCCAGTCGAGCTCCTGACCGTTGAAATCATCGCGCCAGACCTCGCGCCATTCGGCGGCGAAGGCAGCCCAGGGAATCAACAGGAGGAGGCTGGTGAGTCGCATGGGTGATGATGCCCGCCCGGGCTCGGCTTCCTCAAGGTCATAAACGGGCTTCCGGCTTGTTGACCGGTCGGAAAACCCCGATAAACCTTACCACTCACCCCCATGAAACTAGGCACCAAATCCCTGCACGCCGGCCAGAAGCCCGACCCGACCACCGGTTCGCGCGCGGTCCCGATCTACCAGACCACGAGCTACCAGTTCCGCGACACGGAACACGCCGCGAACCTCTTCGGGCTGAAGGAACTCGGCAACATCTACACCCGCATCATGAACCCGACGACGGACGTCCTCGAGCAACGCCTCGCGGCCCTCGAAGGCGGTTCCGGGGCGCTCGCCCACTCCTCGGGTCAGGCCGCCATCACCGCTTCCATCCTGAACGTCGCCGGCGCCGGCGACCACATCGTCTCGGTCTCCCAGCTGTACGGCGGCACCTATAACCTCTTCCACTACACCCTGCCGAAGCTAGGCATCCAGGTGTCGTTCGTCGACGGCGACGATCCCGAGAACTTCCGCAAAGCCGTGAAGTCGAACACCAAGGCCTTCTACGGCGAAGGCCTCGGCAACCCGCGCCTGAACATCTTCCCCTTCGCCGAAGTGGGGAAGATCGCCAAGGAACTCGGTATCCCGCTCATCATCGACAACACCGCCCTCTCGCCCTACCTGAACCGCCCGTTCGAACACGGCGCCAACATCGTCGTCCACTCGGCGACCAAGCACATCGGCGGCCACGGCACTTCCATCGGAGGCATCGTCGTCGACGGCGGCAACTTCGACTGGGGCAACGGCAGGTTCCCAGGCTTCACCGAGCCGGACATGTCCTACCACGGCCTGCCGCACTGGGAGGCCTTCAAGGCCTTCGCTCCGGCCGGCGGCGCCAACATCGCCTTCATCATGAAGATGCGCCTGCAGTTCCTTCGCGACGTCGGCAGCTGCCTCTCGCCCTTCAACGCGTTCCTGCTCCTGCAGGGCCTCGAGACCCTGCACCTCCGCATGGAGCGCCACTGCGCCAACGCGATGAAGGTCGCCCAGTTCCTCGAAGCCCATCCGAAGGTGAAGTGGACGAACTACCCGGGCCTGAAGTCCTCGAAATACCATGACCTCGCCAAGAAATACCTGACCAACGGCTACGGCGCGCTGGTCGGCTTCGGCCTGAAGTCCGGCCTCG
>Ga0315907_10003021_pt1 | contig 20379 bp, 20 predicted proteins | sample LakEriMetagenome_3_FD_203525 | JGI IMG/M metagenome (GOLD analysis project Ga0315907, IMG submission 203525) | Freshwater fungal communities from buoy surface, Lake Erie, Ohio, United States - Buoy 12 MA123 | ecosystem: Environmental > Aquatic > Freshwater > Lake > Lake biofilm | place: USA...
TGGTTATGATGTAAAATCTTTTAAAGAAAAACCTAGTTTATCTACAGCCGAATCTTATTTTAAAGCAGGTAACTATTTTTGGAATAGTGGAATGTTTTGTTTTAAGGCCGGAATATTTTTAGAAGAGCTTAAAAAATATGCCCCAGACATTTACCAGGATTCTTTAAAGGCTTTTCAGTCTTGTAAAAAAGATCATGTCCTGCGCATTAACTTCGAAGATATGAAGTCCATTAGATCTGAAAGTATTGACTATGCTGTCATGGAAAAATCTCAAATTGTAAAAGTCGTCTCAGCAGATATTGGCTGGAGTGATCTAGGCTCTTTCGATGCACTTTATGAAGCTCTTCCCAAGGATTCAACTGGTAATACAATTAACGAAAATTCTATTCATATGGGTTCAAAAAATAATCTTGTGATTGGTGGAAAAAGACTCATCTCTACGATTGATATTGAAGACCTCATGATTGTTGATACAACGGATGCTCTCGTGATTGCCAAGAAGGGTTCAACTCAAAAAGTTAAAGACCTAGTGGCCGAAGTCAAAAAAATCAACTTAACCATGACCAATTCTCATGTTACTGCCTATAAACCCTGGGGAACTTCAACAATTCTAGAGGAAACTCCGTTTTACCGAGTAAAGCAAATCACTGTGAGACCAGGGGCTAAACTCTCTTTACAGTTTCACCAACACCGCTCAGAGCATTGGATTGTTGTTCAAGGCACGGCCACTGTCACTGTTGATGATAAAACCTTTAACCTCCACGAAAGTGAATCCACCTTTATCCCTAAAGAAGCCAAGCACAGACTGGCCAATACTGGCGCCACAGACCTCATTCTTATTGAGGCCCAAGTTGGTCGTTATATTGGGGAGGATGACATTGTGCGCCTTCAAGATGATTATCAACGTAACTAATTGAAAATAAGAACTGAAACATAAAGGCTTCACTCCCCCTCTAGACGACTCTTTTATTGAGTTGCTAGATTGAGATAAGTCCAATTTTTGTGGGGTTTTATGGTTAGATCAGTTTTGATCCTCATTGCGTTTTGTTACATGGTAACGGCGCTCACGCGTTTTTAATGGGAACTGGTGAAATGGATTTCACCTCATACCTTAATTCAATTAATCAATTTCTTCCTTCTCGACCTCTTATAAAAAAACCATCTTTACCTTTTATTGTGATGATTGTTTCACCACATCCTGATGATGAGTGTATTACAAGCTCACTTGCTCTTCGATTAATGCATGAAAATAATGCTCACATTATAAATGTAGCCGTCACCTTAGGTTCAAATAAAAATCGTCAAAAATCGCGATTGAAAGAACTGAGTGCGGCCTGTGAATTTTTAGATTTCGAGCTCGATCTTCTGAGTGAGGATTGGAAGTTAAAATTAAAAGAATTAAGAATCTTGTTGGCCAAATACAGACCTCAACTTATTCTGGCCCCTCACCTCAAAGATCATCATCCCACCCACATCAAGACTGGCAAGCTTCTCCAGCGGGCCTTAAAAACATCTAAGTTAAAAACCCTTGTTGCTTGGACGGAATTTTGGGCGCCCATTGAAAAACCAAATTGCCTGATTGATGTTCCAGAGGAAGTTCTTTTAATGCAAATGAAAGGACTCACTTATCATGAAGGTGAAATTATACGAAATCCCTACCATCTGAGATTACCGGCCTGGATGATGGACAACGTGAGACGTGGTGGAGAGATCATTAATCATCCTGGCTCTGAAGTACCAACGGCTGCTTATGGAGTCCTCTATAAAATTGAGATCTTTAAAAACGATCGATTTACGAAAATAAATCTTCCAACAAATTTCCTATCACCTTTTGCAGACATCGGTCAGATATTTAATGAAATTTTACTCGCGGCATCTGGATCTAAGACTAAAGTAAAACGAGGATGAGATTTTAGAAAAGTTGCGGGACATGAATCATCATCATGATGGTTAAATAAATATTTAATGGCATCGGCCTTTGATGACCCAGTTGCTAGCATCAGCATCTCCCTCGCATCCATAATAGAAGCCACTCCCATACTGAGGGCCTCCACAGGAACATTTCCATTAGGAAACTGGGCTTCATTTGCTTTTCGGGTGGCTTCAGTGAGTTTAACAACTCTAGTTCTAGATTCTACAGATGATCCAGGTTCATTAAAGCCAATATGGCCATTGGTTCCAATGCCCAAAAGCTGTAAATCAATACCACCACTGGATCTAATTTTTTGTTCATACTCTTCGCCGGCTTTGTTTAAATTCACATGATCCACTGGTGGAAAAGAAAATAGACTTTCTTTCAAATTCAGTGGAGAGATTAAATACCGAGTGACATAAGATTTAAAACTTGAGGGGTGATCAAGAGGTAGACCAACATACTCATCAAGCATAAAAAAAGAATGGGACTTAATATCGAGTTGATTATGAACAATTTTTTCCACCAATTGTTCATAAACTGGCTCCATGGTCTTTCCTGTGGCAAGACCTAGGATAAGTTTGGCATGTGAATTTAATTTTTCTAAAAGTATTGAAGAAACAACATCAACAGCTTCAGAAGTCGATTTTGTAATAATAATCCGCATGGGACCTCAAAAGGATGTAAAATATTCGGATTCCGAATAAGTTATTTGAAATCGGAATGATTCTAGAATAATCCTACCAATCTATGAAATCAAAGATAAGTCTGCTCATTATTGAGGATGATAAATATACTCGGCTTAACTTACGAGAATTACTATTGCCTTATGGGGTTTTAGACGAAGCTATTGATGCCAGTTCGGCCCAGGAAATGCTTCGAAACAATACTTATGACATCGTACTAACTGACATTGAGCTCAAACAAGACAGTGGCCTTGATCTTATCGGTCAAATAGTCAAAAAAGGCTCTCATTGTATTGTGATCAGTTCGTTTGAGAGTGATGAGGTGATTGAGAAAGCTTATCAACTCGGGGCTTCTCACTACCTTTCAAAGTTTGATTTAAGAAAGCAGCTTCCCGTTTATATCGAAAAATTTATCCTCAATAAAAATGCAAGGTTAGAGAAATTTCTTCAAGAAGAATTTATCACCCAGGATAAAGATTCCATCGGGGCCCTCAGAGCTTTGCTGCAGGCAAATTTAAAAAATCAGAGCCTTTTTATCACTGGGCCAAGTGGGACGGGAAAAAGTCTTCTGGGAAAACTCATCCATGAAGTGACTCATCCAGAGGCACCACTTATTCATCTCAATTGTTCAGAAGTGAGTGAAAGTCTTTTAGAATCGGAACTTTTTGGTCATGAAAAAGGTGCCTTTACGGGAGCTGATCATAAAAAAGAGGGAAAACTAAAACAGGCCAATGGCGGGACACTTTTTTTGGATGAGGTCGCCACGATGCCACTTTCAATGCAACAAAAGCTTCTCAAGGCCATTGATGAAAAAACATTTTACCCCGTGGGATCCAGTACTGCCGTGAGGTCAGAATTTACTTTAATTTCTGCAACTTGCGAAAATATCAAGGAGAAAATTAATCAACGTCAATTCAGAGAAGATTTGTATTATCGATTAAATGGTTTTCATTTCCACCTAAAACCGATTTCAGAGCGTTCCAACGATATTGACCTACTCATAAGACATTTTCAAAAAATGTCACCTCGAAGATTTGTTATAAAACAAGAGGCCATAGAAGAATTAAAGAAATACTCATGGCCCGGTAATATAAGAGAGCTGAAAAAAATTTGCGAACAGTTCTCCCAAACAGCCGGCGGTATCATTGACATTGGTCTCATCAAAAAATTTATCCCCTCTGAAAAAGGCAACGTTTCCATCTATCCCATCGATTGGCAAGAGCTGGTCAGGGTAAATGGCTTAAAGAGCCTCATCCAAGAAATAGAAAAGAAAGCAGTCGAAGAATCCATGAAAAGAAATAAGGGCAAAATCACGGCCTGTATTAAAGAACTTAAAATCTCAAGCTCCGCTTTTTACAGAATCCTTCAGGAAAATAAGCTCAATTTATAAGTTGGCACGGTCCTTGCTCTTGGGTTTGGCAATCTGCCAACACATAAGGAGCAAAGATGAACAAACAACAAATAACTATTCAGCGATACCGCCAACTCTTTCCACAAGAAACACTTCGCGAAACTTCAAATCGCACAAACATCCAAATCACCCGAGTTTTCAGACTTCTTAATGGGAAACCAATGAAAGTTAAAGAGCTTGAGGCCTTTGAGAAAATCATCCAACACAAAATCGCTGAGAAACCAGAAATGGCAAAGCTTAAATCCTTAATGGATGAAGCTTTTGCCATTCTTTCACAATATGAACTTAATAAAATATATGACTATATCTCTAGAAAGAACTATCTCAAAAAAAATAGCGCCCTCGTGACATGTCTAGATGATAAAGAATTAATGCAAGCTTAGGAGATTTATATGAAAGGTTTATCAACTTTAGAAAGAGTTATTCTTGAAACGATTGGAATGGAAAGCTTAACAAGTGAAAAAATTCTCAGAGACTCAGGATTACATCCAAACGTCTGCTCGAATTTACTACAGTCATTAGTTATGAGGGGATTTCTCAAAACCAATGGAGTGGCTTACCAAATTAATAAAAAAATCCCTGAATTAATGATGGAGGAAGTTAACAGTAAAGACTCCAAGCATGCAGAGTCACTTGAGATGATAGAAGCCATCTTAGAAATTGAAAATAATAAATTTTTCAGGCTTCAAAAAATAGCTCTTGATGAAAAGGATCTAAAAATTTTTCATGCTATGCTGTTAAATTTGGATTCATTTCTGAAAGAAGCCCATCAAAAATCAAGCTCTCTTATTGCTTTTAAAAATAGGCAAGTCGTATTCTGGGGCTACACAAGCTTGGAAAGATTAATGAATCAACTCGTGGCAGGAGGACCACGATGAAATCATTAATAAATCTAATATTTTTTATTCTTCTTTTTAGCTGCGGCAAAACAACAAAAACAGACCCCTCTCTCTACCTCGATGATGACGGGGATCAAATCGTCAATCGCGATGAACAAACGAATCAAGATAAGTTGACAGCAAATATCATACCCTTAGAAAAGATCGAAGGAGAAATAGAATTTTATGAGGGAATCTCAAAACTAAAAAAGCATAAAATACTTTTCAGTAATAATTTAAATTTACAAGAATACTCTCTGAACCTTCTACTTAAAAACAGAGTTATCCTTAACCTTGAGAATCATTTCTCTGAATTCACAAGCCTTAAGGCCAATCTCGATACGCCCATCAGCTTAAATGACCAAAAAGAATTCAATCTAAGTATTCGATTTAAAACTATAAAATCTTTACCAAACAAAATTCACTTAATTAAACAGAAAAAAATCATTAGCTCTCATGACTGGAACAATGATTTATCCATCCCCATTTCAAGAGAAAATCTCTTGCTCTTTATGGAAGGTAAAGTATCTTTTTCAATAAGTTACCTACATGAAAATCTCCCCACTTTTTCAGAATCAAGATCTTCAACGATTCAGTCAAAAACCTATCGCATTTTCTTTAATGATGGAGCAAAGACACAAGTTTTTTATATATCCAAGAAGCTTACATTAAGTGAAGTATTTATTTTCTTTAAAATTAATCATGCTACTAATATTGATGATATCAATCTCTTTCATTCATTTGATGATCAAAACATTTTAAAATGGTGGGTCAGAATCTTAAATCAGGATGATCTCGTTTTTGTTTTTGATCATGAAGCTAAACTAAAACGTCACTTCTTAAATCTCTTTGAGATAAGAAAACAAGCCTTAGTAAGAAAAAATGGGTTCCCACAGAATTCTCTCCATTTCATTAAATCCCCTTATGCAAGGATGTACCTAGAATTTACTGGTATCAAAACGAAACTTAGTTTTGACACAAGAAAAAGAACTCATAAATCTGGTGGAGGCCACCAAGGCAGCTATGACAGATGTGACTACTATGAAACATTTATCTCAAAAGAAGATCATCATCCTATCCAGACTTTAGATTTTATTGAAGGATTAAATTTTAAGACCGACGGATCAGCGACAGAGCATCAATTGCAACTTAAAGAGTCTGACTCTCTTTGGGAGGTTGAGGTTCCTGCTGGTATTCAAGAGATATCTATTTATTTGAGAAATATCGATAAATCTTTATATCATAAGACTGGAGTGACGAAATCAGACTGTCTTCCACTTAAAACAACTGAAACAGCAACTGAAGGGATGTTAAATCTAGAGGTTAAAAGCTATGTTGAGAAGATTTAGGAAGAAGCCTATAATAGCTCATGGATTTAAATCTCATCACCTGTAATATTCGCTTTGATAACCCTGCTGATGGGGAGAATGCCTGGCCCCATCGGCGATCTTTTCTTTCGAAAACTATCCTCAAACACGGACCCTCAATCCTTGCTACTCAAGAGGGACGAATTCATCAACTAAGGGAACTCAAAGATTCACTTTCAACTTATCAAATAATAGATCCCCACAGGTCTTGGATTGCTGAAAGAATGTACCCTACTTTTTTTATTCAAAATTCTCAATTCGAATTTTTGGGAAGTGGGGATTTATGGTTATCAGAGACTCCTGAAATTGCAGGAAGCCTTTCATTTGAATCATCTTTTCCAAGATTAATGACTTGGACTCACCTGCAAATTAAGAATTCATTTGAAAAATTATTTGTAGTGAATGTTCATCTTGATCATATTAAGGATGAGACGAGGATAAAGCAGACTCAAGTCATGCTAGAACAAATTGATCGCTACTGGGATAAGTTCAGTCACCTGATTATCATGGGGGATTTTAATGATGCTCCCCATGGATCAGTAAGAAAATTGATTAACCAAAATCTTCCATTTCTCATAGACCCATGGAAGAATTTTAATGAAAAAGAAGAAACTTCTCACCATGGCTTTAAAGGTAAAGAGGAGAATGGATCAAGAATAGACTGGATACTCGTTCCTAACAAGCTTCGGGTTGAAAAGCTCATCATGGATAAATCTCACCAATCAGGAAAATATCCTTCTGATCACTTTCCTATTATTTGTCAGATTAAGCTTTAATCGCGACTTCCTGGCCCAGATGAAGATATGTCTCAATCCCATTTTTTGTATGATCAGTAATATCTCGGGAAGGTTTCCAAAGACCTTTTTCTCCAAGAACGATCACAGTAGAGCCGCCAAAGAGAAAATATCCTTTTTCTTCCCCTCTTAAGAAAGGCTTAGTCCAGCGATGACTCTGAACTATTTTTCCAACACAAATCGCCCCAACTTCTATATAGGCAAGTCTTCCAAAATTTTCGGTTTGAAGGATTGAAACGTATCTTTCGTTTTGTATGAAAATTTGATTTTTAAATTGGAGTGCAAAGGGATTAACAGAATCATAAGCTCCAGGAACTGAAAAATGCTCTAAGACTTTTCCATTATCTGGATAATGATAGCGGTGATAATCAACCGGACAAAGTCGAGCTATTAATAGAGGACCACCCTCAAATATTTTCGCCACCTGATCATTACCAACGAGATCTCTGGCCAAGAGATAATTTCCCTTAACAGGGTACTTCAACTTTTCATCAACAGCATCAAATCCAACGTAGCGGGCCTCGGCGAAAGCGGCCATCTTGTTTTGATCTGTCACAAAGGAGCGCTTTCCACGCTTAAATTTTCTAATAAAAAATTCATTAAATGTACGGTATGAATCCCTTACATCTAAACCAGGGCGTGTGCCGGCCTCATAATCATCAATAGGAATATTAAATTTTTCAATAAACGGTCTAACTTTTCTATGGCTTGAAGGAAGGTCTTGAAAAGCACCATAGGCCTTGGAAAAGTACTTATTATTAAAGGCCATGCCGAGCTTTTTTCCCGGAGCAGAGCGGTAGAGAAATTTGATAAACTTATCACCATAAACTTTTTCGACTTCGGTTTTGCCCGTCATGCGATTAAAGTATTTAATTTCAGGTGTATTGCCGTCCGTGGTCATAAGGATTCCTCTTGGGTGATTTAACTAAAAAGATTATACTTGGCCCGCTAAGTACAGTCAAAGTTAGGAGTTATCATGAAACCGATTTTTTTGATGATCTTAATACTATTCTCTAAGACCGTTTTGAGTGCTGATCTTTTACCAGTGGAATCTAAAACCATAGAGATCTACCGCAAAGTGGTTCCTTCAACAGTTAACGTTTCTAATATTAAGCTCTCTCGTAATTTTTATTATGGTGAAGTTGAAATCCCTCAAGGTCAGGGTTCTGGTTTTGTTTGGGATAATGAGGGTCACATTGTTACAAATTTTCATGTCGTTCAGGGTGGAAATTCTTTTGTTGTGACATTTCATAATGACCAAAAACAATATCGAGCGACCATTGTTGGGGCCACACCTGAAAAAGATATCGCAGTCCTAAAACTTGAAGAAAAACCTGCTAAACTTATTCCTGTTGCAATTGGAACATCTAAAAATCTTCAAGTCGGTCAGTATTCTTTTGCCATCGGCTCGCCTTTTGGCCTTGATTACACTCTTACCACTGGTGTTGTAAGTGCTCTAGGAAGAAAAATCGAGGGTGTTGGTGGAGTCAAGATTTCTGATATGATTCAAACCGATGCCGCCATCAATATGGGAAATTCAGGCGGACCATTACTCAACTCCTCAGCAGAACTTATTGGGATGAATACTGTGATCTTTTCAACCAGTGGCTCAAGTGCGGGTCTGGGTTTTGCGGTACCAGCAGACACTATTAGTCGAATTGTTCCTCAACTCATTAAACATGGAAAAATCATCCGCCCAGGTCTTGGCATTTCAATTGTCCCGGACGCTATGAAAGTTTTTCGTTTGCAAATAAAAAAAGGGATTGTGATTTCCCATGTCGATGAAAAAGGGAGTGCAGCAGCTGCTGGACTTAAAGGAATGACTCAAGATCAATTGGGTCGTTATTATCTGGGGGACATTATTCTTAGTGTTGACGGGCAGGAAGTGAACAGTCTTGATGATATTTACCAGGTCTTAGATAAAAAGAACATCGGCGACACTGTTGATGTTAAGTACCGCCGAGAAGGAAAAGACTTAAAAGTTAAAATTAAACTAAAGGCGATTTAAGTTTTCGATCGCCTGAGAGATTGTTTCATTTTTCTTCGCAAAACAAAATCTTAAATACTTTTCTCCTTCAGTTGATTTTAAATAAAAGGCCGAGGGAGGAACAGTAGCGACTTTATGGTCCTTAATCAATTTCATGGCAAAATCGACATCATTTAATTTTGTGTGTTTTGTAATGGGAACCATCATAAAGTAAGTCCCCCTTGGAATTGAGAATTCAAAACCAAGCTTTTTTAATTCGGCGTAAAAATGATCCCTCTTGCTCTTATAGAGTTCGACAAATCCTGGGAGATAATCAGGCAGTCGCTTAAGTCCTTCAGCAACAGCTTCCTGCATCGGTGTTGAAACAGCAAAAGTCACATATTGATGAACCAATCTACAAGCACGAGTGACAGTTGGATTGGCACAAATCCAGCCAATTTTCCATCCTGTAAGACCAAATGTTTTTCCTGCACTAGAAACAGTTATCGTGCGATCTCTCATCCCTTCCAGAGTCGCCGTGGGAATATGTTTTGCCCCATCAAAGACGAGGAATTCATAGACCTCATCAGAAAGAAGATAAAGATCATTTTTGATCGCCAATTCACTCACGGCCAGAAGCTCAGCTTTGTCCCAAACTTTACCTGTAGGGTTATGGGGATTATTTAAAATCAAAAGCTTTGTCTTTGGAGTGATGGCCGCTTGTAATTCTTTCGTATCAATAGAAAAGTCGGGAGCGTGCATAGTGACAGGGACGGGTATACCACCGGCCATTTTAATTGAAGCCACATATGAATCATAAAAAGGTTCAAGTACAACCACTTCATCTCCAGGATTAATCAGTCCTGTGATAACCAGATAAATGGCTTCAGTTGCACCAACTGTCACAGTTACTTCAGACTCTGGATCGTAATTTAATCCATAAAATTTTTTATAATAGTTTGAGATCTCGTTCCTGAGATTTGGAGTCCCGTGAAATGGAGCGTATTGATTATGACCTTCTTGCATTTTTTGAAAGGCAATTTGTTTCATCCAGTCAGGCCCATCAAAATCAGGGAAGCCCTGGCCGAGATTAACAGCTTGGTGTTCTCTGGCGAGGCGAGATATAACACCAAAAATAGAATCCTTGAAATCTGCAATCCGCAAAGCCGTATCTTTCATTTGATAATCCTTGATTGGATAACTTTATATCATTCAAAATAAGACTATTCAATTTTTTGAGAAACTTCTATGTATCCCATATGCTTTTTAAGCTTCTGGACATACGTATTAAAATCGGCATTGGCAGGATCATCTGAAGACTCAAGAGCACCACGTCGCCCTTGATAAATGTAGCCTAAATAATCAACTAGATTTTCTTTGGTAATTTTCACTTTTTTTGGATCTTTGGCATTTTGTTTAGCAATGTTTTTTAACACTTTTACTGCATCCACAAGATAGGCCATGGTGGCTACCGCCGAGTTTTTTGGATCTCCTAAAGTTGATTTATTAATGTTTGGATATGATTTTTTCCAATCACCATTTGGAAGGTCCTTAATTTGAGTGAATCCACGGGAGGTATTGAGAACAGACTCATCAAATGGATTTTGGCCATTGAACAATCTTTTGGCGGCTTTGGCCAGGATGACGTCTGCTTGATCATATTCTTTTATCCAATATTTTGTACTACGACCAAAATCTGACTCATTACCCATAATTCCATAGGCCACAGAGGCGAGATCATTATAGTCATCATTAGACAGATTAAAGATTTTCATCAGCTGTGATTTTTCAGTTTCCAGTGCTTTAACGAAAGTTTGTGAATGAGTCGTCTTACCCTGCTGATTAACAATTCTAATATCAATGGGATGAGAATGACTTTTTATTGGAGAATAATTATAGCTTGTTGGATCAGCAACTGAAGTTGTTGAACTAAAGGCGAGCTCACCATCTTTAACGATAAATTTATGATGAGACTCCTCTGGCAGAACAAAAACCTTGCAGCTTGGTTTTATCCAGTCTTCTAATTTCAAAAAATCAGATTGCTTTAAATTGACACAGCCTCCGGAAACTCTTCGATCAGAAGGATTTCCTGTACCAAAATTATGATAGCGAGACTGTAAATTATTAGGGACCTGGTGAATGGCAAAAACTTTTTGCCCCTCAACTTGTAAAATATTATTACTGTATTTATTTTTTAGATCATCGTTCATTTTAGGCTGACCAATGGTAAAAGCTCCGGCCCCTGTTGTCCCGCTCGCCAGATGCTCACGATCGGAATACTCAGTCCATCGAGTTTTAGCATCTGAAACTTTTTTCCCGACTAACACTTCACTCGAAAAAACTTGAGTCCCTGAGAGAGTATAGACAGTAATATTCGCATTTTTCTTGTCTACAATAGCATAGTGCTGACACCCACCGTCTCTTGGATGATCTCGATGATAATTAATAATCGTTTCTTTGTCTGAGAGGCTTTGATACAGAATTCTTCTTTCTTTATCAATCTTCACATCTTTATTACCGGCAATACTTCTAAAGGGAGAACTCAACTGACGACCAGTTTCAGTATCATAAACTTGATTTTTGACGACAAAATGAGGCTTATTGTTCATGAGGGAATTTGCTCGGGCGACGAGGTAGGTTCGCTCTAGTCCCTTATACCGAGAAGGATCATGTTTAGTCCCCGTTTTCGTCGTCATCACATGGCCAATCGCCCACTCTGCTGAAACTTTCTCACCTTTTAAATTATAGAGCGTATTATTATAAATTAAAGTACGGTCCCCATTAACTTTTGCCATCATTTGTTTCACGGCGAGTTTTGGATCAGACCACTTAAGAGTTTTTTTAAATTCTGCTCTCGCTGCTGGTGGAATTAATTCCAGTGCGGATTCCGGTTTAAGATACTTACCTGTTTTTCTATCGTAAATCTTATCATGATAGACAAAGACTTTTTCATCAGCGAGGATGGCATCAGACATTGATTGCACAAAATCTGTCTCTAAATTTTTCCAGTTTTCAGCTTTTCTGCCCTGACCATCTTTTACAATAATATTGATGGGGTTCTCAATGACCATCCCCGTTCTTGAAGTGTAGTAAGTGGTCACAGGTGAAACAGAACTCACTTTAACTTTTTGACCGATCACTGTTTGTCTTTGTTTCCCTTGATTGGGAATTGAGACTGGAGACGTCCCTGTTTTTAACCATAATTCGCCATAAGTTAGCTCATCGAGAATGAGATCATCACTTAAAAGTTTCTCCTCTAAGGATGTCCAAAAAATATTTTGCAGATCTTCACTATGACCAAAGAGCTCAGAGAATTCATTTTTATCACATATGTCAATGTCAGTGCATTGAGATGGTAGGGAGATCTCATTTAAGAAATTATTTAATCTTTCTTGCATGGACTGGAGGTTCTTTTCAAGTCCCGACAATTTCATTTCAATACTTAATTCTTTCTCTGAATGAGATTGATCTTTTTTATAAGAAGAGTTTATTAGTTTAAGAAAATTCAGCATCCCCCCTTCAGATTTAGAATCAAGCATGCTGGTTTTATAAATCCCGTTGGTGGCACTTCTTTTTTCAAATTTAGCAATGGTATGGAGGATTTTTAAATCTGATGCATTGAGGATGTAGGACTTATCAGATTCCGGAAAATCTTTGGCCAGAATATCTTTCAGGTAGGGAGCAATTTCTGACAGAGTTGTACGAGAAAGTGGTTGGGATTCAAAAGCATCTCTGGCCTTTATAAATTCTGGGTCAGTAGAAGTGTATTTTTCATCTAATAGAGTCAGTATTGTTCTTTCAACATTTTCAAGTGCTTCAGATTGATCTGACTCTTGCGCCTTTAAATACGCCCATGCCAAACGGTGCAGAGTTAAATCCCCTTGTAGCCTCAGAAATTCAGATGCTTCGGATTTAGTGATTTTTGATGCAAATAGGGTTTTGAGTGCAGACTCACATTCACCATTAACTGATCCATAAACTGGCGGTATGAAAAGCCAACAAAGGGCCAATATGAAAGACCGAAAAAGCATACTAGACTTGTCGGTTAATCACTCTAAAACTTTAGCTATTCCTTAGGATCCATGGCATCTCGCACTCCCTCACCAATAAGTGAGAGCATGGTAAGTGTTAGAAAAAGCGCCAGGGACGGATAAATGGCAAGCCACCATCCCTCGGTAAAATGCTTTTGAGCTTGGTTCAAGAGCTCCCCCCAGCTTGGAGTGGGAGGGGTAAGACCAAAACCTAAATAATCTAAACTCGCCAAAGAGGTAATATTTCCAGCGAGGACAAAAGGGGAGAAAGTAATCAATGGCGATAGAGAATTTGGCAAAAGATGTTTAAAAAATATGCTCACGTGGCCTGCACCCAGGGCCTTAGCAGCTTCAATGAATTCTTTTTTTCTATTTTTTAAAAATTCACCGCGAACATAATAACTTATTCCAATCCATCCAAATAAACTTGAGAGCACGACAAGTAGGATAAGTGTCGGTTTAAAGATAGAGATAATAATAATAAGTAAAAAGAATTGGGGTACGGTTGAGAGAATTTCAACAAATCTCTGTCCCCAAAAATCCAATCTTCCACCAAAATACCCCATCACACCACCAACAATTGTCCCAAATGAAAATGTCAGCAACCAAACGAGAAAAGAAAAAGTGATCGAATATCTTAATCCATACAGAAGTCTGGTTAAAATATCTCGTCCCCTATCATCAGTGCCCATCCAATTATCAGAAGTTGGTTCAGAGGGGTAAGATTCAACTTCTTTATTTGACTCATAGGGATTCCATTGGATGATGGGCCACAAAGCAAAATCACCACGATCAGATTCAAGTTCAAGGAGCCTATAATTGGCAACGAGTGATTCAGCATCACCAAATTCGCTGGGATGATAATCTTTCAATACTGGAAAATAGAATTGATCTTTGTACCTAAGTATAAGCGGATGGCTATTGGCCCAAAACTCTGCCGTAAAACTAAAAGCACAAGAGATCAGCATCAGCCAAGAAGATATAACGGCAAGCTTACGTGACTTAAATCGCCGCCATTTTTTCAAAGTCGCATCATTACTAATAAATTTCTCTATCATGTAAAATCAATCCTTGGATCAACGAGGACGTAGGCGAAATCAGATAGAATATTTCCTAACAAATAAAGTCCACTCTGAATAAAGACTAGGCCCATAATCACATTATAATCTCTTGAAAGAATGCTCTTATAACTGAGAAGGCCAATACCATCGAGCTGAAAAATTGTTTCTAATAGAAGTGACCCTGCAAAGAAGACAGAAAGAAATCCACCTAAACCAGTGACAATTGGAATCAAAGCATTCCGTAAAGCATGCTTCATATAGACAACTTTCTCACTTACACCTTTCGCTCGAGCAGTACGAATATAATCCTTTTTAATTTCTTCAATGAGAGAATTCTTCATCAGGATTGTTAAGCTTGTGAAGGATCCAATGGTGTAACAAAGCAATGGTAAGAAGAAATGATGAATACGATCACCTATTTTCTCCCAAGAGGTAAGTTCATCAAAAATTTCTGATTGAATACCACCTATAGGAAAAAATTCAAAGAAACTCCCACCTGCAAATACGACGATGAGTAATATAGCTAACATAAATGAGGGGATGGAATAGAAGACGAATAAAATAAAACTAGTCGCAATATCAAACCCACTACCATGCTTAATCGCCTTGAGAACACCCAAGGGAATAGAAATTAGGTAGCTTAAGATAAGAGAAAGAATACCAAACTGCAAAGAAACGGGGAATTTACTTACAATCACATCTAAAACAGGTTCCTCATAGGTGAAACTCTCTCCCAGATTTAGAGTTGCAATATTCTTGAGCCATAAAAAATATCGCTCATGAATGGGGCGATCAAAACCATACTGCTTTTTCAGCGCCTCTAAAATTTCATTAGAAACACCTTGCTCTGAACCTCTGGATGAGGCTTGACCAGAGCTACCACTGTCACCACTGCCACCAAATCTCATCTGTTGGATCTTTTGCTCAATCGGCCCACCAGGTGCCATATTGATAATAGCAAAAACAACTATGGTGACCCCAATGAGTGTGGGTAAAAGAATGGCAAGTCGTCGTAGAAAATATTTCAACATATTATTTTAAGGTCCAAAATTGCTGGCCGACACCATATTTAAAAGATTCCCTCGGCTTCTGAACTCTTTTTGTATGGGCATAAAGTGTGTACTTGCTATTAAAAAAGAAAATATAAGGGTAATCAGCAGAAATAAGTTCATGAACTTTTTTTAAAATCGGAATTCTTTTTTCTTTCTCATAAATCTTTCGGCTTTGATCTATTAAAAGATCCACTTGTTTATTTGAGTAACTCACGAAATTAGAACCAGAACCAGCGATGGATGATGAGTGCCAAATTTGTTTTGGATCCCAATCTACTCCTCCTCCACCCCAGGCCAAGCGAACAGCATCAAAATTTCTTTCATCAATTAATTTTATAAAAGAGTTCCATTCAACATTCTTTAAATTAATCTCAACACCTGCTTTGCTCGCATCTTCTTTAAAGACAGTGAGGTATTTCATCATATCTTGAATGGGTTCAAGGATTGTGAAAGATAAATTAATTTTCTTACCATCAACAACCTTATCTAAAATTCCATCTTTATTAGAATCTTTCCAACCAGCAGCGGAAAGTATTTTTAAGGCTCCCTGTGGATCATAGGGAACTGCTTTCACATCCGTGTTGGCATAATCTGACTGAACATAAATTGGCCCTGTCGCCGGTTCAGATAAATTGTATTCAAACTTATCCAGCATGAGAGGACGATTAAAAAGCATGCTCATGGCCTTACGAACTTGTACATCTTTTAAGACAGGATGCTTTAAATTAAATCCAATAAAACTAAATCCCTTCGGAGTTTTGTTTTCTGTTTTAACTTTGACAATTTTATCATCCCAAACTCCTCCCACAGTCTTTTTAACAAATCCATCAGGTCGTAAACCTAAAAAATCAATATCACCTTTTTTCAAAAGTTCGAGAGAAACATTTTCTTCAGCTGAAAATCTCAGAACAATTTTTGGGACTGTCCAAGATTGTTTTTCAGCCTCAACTTTTAATCCCCACCATTCAGGGTTTTTAACCAGGATAATTTTTTGACCCTTTTCGTACTTGGTAAACATGTATGGACCAGTTCCATGTATGATTTTCCCGAAGTCCTTTTTATTTTCTGAATTACTATAGAAATGTTTTGGTAAGACCTGGATTCCAGCACAGACATCAAAATTTTGAAAATAGTCATCTTTAACAATGAATCGAATATTAAATTTGTCGATAACCTTAACTTCTTTAATGGCTTCATAATATGAGCGCATTTGAACGGCTTTATAGTCATCACTAAAAATGACATCATAAGAATACTTAATATCTTCGGCCGTTAGTTCTTTACCATCATGCCATTTAACATTTTCTCTTATTTTAAAATCAAAGATTTTTTTATCTTCAGAAATTTTCCATTCAGTGGCCAGAGCTGGCTTCCATTCATAGGTCTCAACATCACGGTCAAGTAAGCTTTCAAAAACATAACCATGCACTGCTGATGAATAAGCATCTACAGATGAAAGTGGGCTTAGAGTTGTTGGCTCTCCACCAATATTTAAATACATTGACTGAGCTGATTTTTTTGATTTCCCCTGACAGGCCATGAGCCCGAATAAGATGAATATGAAAACAAGCTTATGGCCTGTTGATAACATGGAAAACTCCTTCATTTATTTTTTTATGTATAAGGCCGGATCAAGGGACCAACGATCAAGTTTTAGGTTATGGTCCTCAACCCTGTATGCTTCAATTTTTGTATCAATTTCATTTACTCTCGCCTCTGCATTTTTAAATTCAGTAAATGAAAATGCTTTGTCCTCTTCCAGAGAAGCGAGTTCTTTTTGCCATTCAATTTCTAGTTTTTGTCTTAGAATTTCATAGCGCTTATTAACAGTGTCCACTTTTTCCACAAAACCATCCAAATCTTTACGATGACGCTCTTTTTTTGTGTTCATCGCCAGACGTTTTTTTAGAAGTATTTCAATTAACTCTTTGGCCATTTGAGTAGTTTGCTTAAGATCAGTACTTTCAAAATGTAAGTATGTACCCGTTGTAAAATGAACCCGCTTAATACATTTATCATAATCAGGAATTCTTAAGAGAAGGTAATCATTTGTTCGTCCTTCTACATAACTAATACACCGATGATCAGGGTAAGTTTCATTCCAAAAATCAATCCGATCTCTTCGGTTTAAAAATTTTATATTGGTAAAATCTGTTCGAATCCTCGCCAGTTTTGCCGGTGGATTCAGTCGTGAGATTCTTCCTGAAAAAATGGGTTCTGACTCATCTTTTACAGACTCTCTTGTTTGGGCCCAAAGACTTGAGACCATATGACAAATAATTAAGATTATTAAAACTTTGGACATATTTTTATTATGCCATGGACTCATTTTTTTGGAAGGAATCAAAGATTTTTTTTAATCAGCTAGTTTAGTCAACTATTCCTTTTGAAGGATGATACTTGATCTATATTCTTTCTCATGTAAGGGTTCTTCATATTTTAGAACTCTCATGCCAGGAAAAAGCTTTAAAAGTTCTTGCTCCTTCAGGTAATGATCAGCATTTAAAATACCTTTTCTTGACTTGAGTTTCTCTTTCTCTCTTATGGTGTAAGCCTCATAGATAAGAATACCGCCAGGTTTAAGCCAATTCTTTATTTTATCTACCATGCTTCTATCGACCCAATAAAAACAAATAATCGCATCAAATGAGGAGGGAGGAATTTTATAATCTTTAAGAGAGGCGACCACTCCCTTGATTTTTACTCCAAATTCTTGCGCAAGAAGATAAGATTTTTTAACAGCAACTGAACTTAAATCAACACCAGTAACATTATAGCCCTTTTGGGCCATGAAAACAGCATTTCTTCCCTCACCCATCCCCATATCAAGGACTGAGCCCTGAAAAGGAATGTAGTGATAATTTTCTGCTAAAAAAGGGGCGGGAGACTTTCCATAAATAAAAGTTGATCGAGCATATTTTTGATCCCACTGAGTTTTAGTATCTTGAGACTGCTTAGTCCCAGAAAGTTGCTGAAAACGAGTCCCTGAAATAGGCTCTCTTGCGAGGGCAGATAAATTCATCATCATCAGAATTATGATTAAAGTCTTCATTCAGGCAGTGTTTCATCTTCTGATGTCATTACAAATTCATCGGCTGCTGAAAAAGAAGGTTGTGATTCACCTTCAATGCCAAGTTCTGCATCTAGATAGAGATTTAAAGTTGCCAGTAGTTTCTCCATTCTTCTTATTTTTCGATCAATATAATCTTCAACCGTGTTTGGCATATCCTCTGTCTGAAAAAGATACCACTTCATCTCTTCAACCGGAGTATAGAACTGATCAAGTGTCGTAATTAATTCAGTACTACAGTGAACTAAATTCTCTAAAGATGTTTGTTCATAACGATTATTAAAGATCATGGGAAAATGTTCTCTGGTTCTTCTAAGAGCAAATATTTCCAGATATTCATTCTTTCTTTGTTTAATTCTTTGAAAGACGTTATTGGCATCAATTTTTAGCAACATTAAAACTCTTTGTGTGTGCTCATCATTTCTACTTTTCAAAGAACACCTCCCTCAAGAGTTGCTCTTCTCCCTCCTGGCCATACAGTCTTTTCGTCATTTTTTAATTGATGAAATTTCACAATTGTCTGTGATAGTTCTTTGGCACTCAGTGGGTATTTCATGAAAAAATAATTTTTTTGAAGACTAAACTTTTTCTGATCATTTAATTTTGAAAAGCTACAAAGATGAATAAAAGTCAGCCTTTTAGACTTTAAAATGAATTTAAGAAGACTACGTACTTTTTGATTGTAAGCCTTAAATTCTTTGACGTCCGAAACAGAGCAAAGAACAACAACCTGATCCTGTCCTGATGAAGCTATCAAAGATTGAAGCTGATCAACTTTAACCGGAACAAGTACAAATCCCTTTTTTTTAAGATGCTCATTGAAATGATAAAATGCTTTAGGAAGCCTTTCATCAAAGGTTAAAAAGAAAATAAAAGAAAGGTTATTTTCGTCATTCATAAGCTCCTTATCGGAGTTTAAAAGAGTGACTTAAACCAATTAAAAACTTTCCTGACAAAAGTGATCAACAGCCCACTTAAGAGAGAAAGTAGACCTGAGTTTGAACTAAGGCCGCTTGTCGATGCTACCGCAACTGTCCCACAATTTAAAGGTTGAGTCGTCTGCATTTCCTTATTAAAAGCGAGTGGAGAAACGTACCTTGTTACTTGGCGATGTTCAGTTTCATAGTATGCCGCCTGCATACCTTCAACATCATCTTGATGTAGCCCAGAGTAAAAAGCCTGAAGAGTTGGCGCCATAACGGCCTCGTCTACATTTGAATGATCAATGCCCATGGTGTGTCCAAGTTCATGGGTCAACGTCGTTCTAAGATATGTTTGGTTATGATTAAGGACATGATTTCCATTAATAACAATTTCTGTTTTTGCGAAATAAGGCCCATCAGTATACCGAATGGCCACTGCTAAAACTGAACTCGGATCCATTCGAGTTTCAGCTGCAAAATTTGTAGACCAGCGAATAATATTTGTGCTGCCAGTTTGCAAAAATGTCCAAAGCGAGAGGCCGGATCTTGATTCCCATTCTGAAATCGCTGTTTGTGCAATATTTTCTAAGAGCCTTTTCCTGTCAGCATTCGATTCAACCACCATGATATTTATAGGTAAAGAAACCCAATAAAAACCATTCATAAAATCTGAAGTTAATTGGTACGCCCAGGCTTGAGTCGATAAGCAAAAAATGATAATCCATTTACGCCACATAGTTTTCTTCCTGAAGACTTGAGGTCAATTAAATTTTTTCAATCCAACAAATGCGACCATTTTTAACTTGAACGCGATAATCACTACCTTGTTCCATTTCAAAAGGTCCGTGGGCAAGCATTTCTATGGCGACCTGTTCTGGAACGTCACCTTTAATAGTTGCTAAATTTTTAAAGATAACTGTTTGTGTCTCAAAAGCACTTCCTGGCCCTACACTCTTGATAATTTCCTGCACACTTGCCTCAAATTGTTGGGGGCAATCAACTTGACTAATTGTGACAGTCGCAAAACTTAAAGTTGAGACTAAAATGGCCATCACTAAGTAGCTCATGCCTTTCTCCTTGGCATCGCTCAACCAGGCTTCCGTGCCTGATCTTCGTGAATTCATCATTGCATGGATTATGCCAATCACGTAGATGGTCAAAAAAGGCCAAAAAGTGATTAAAGAAGATTGCTCAGGGACAAAAGGTTACTAGAAAGGCCTAAAGACAA
>Ga0315907_10003022_pt1 | contig 20355 bp, 19 predicted proteins | sample LakEriMetagenome_3_FD_203525 | JGI IMG/M metagenome (GOLD analysis project Ga0315907, IMG submission 203525) | Freshwater fungal communities from buoy surface, Lake Erie, Ohio, United States - Buoy 12 MA123 | ecosystem: Environmental > Aquatic > Freshwater > Lake > Lake biofilm | place: USA...
TAAACCTCAGAAATTAGCTGTAATCGGATCAACTTTGCGAAGTTGTTTGTGGTTAAAAGTTGCCCATAAATCTGCCCATATTTGCCCATCGATTCCCCATAAAAACATCTAAATCTGCGACAGGTTATGTAACAACTTGTACAAACATTTTTAGACAAAGTAAGCGTGAATTGAGTTCACGAACTTTAAAAATAAAGAAGAGTCGCCCTATAAGCCGGATCCTGTGTTTCTTGCGAAACGATCACCATCCATCTAGATCTGCAATTGCTTACAGATTCAAGCAACCTACCTGATGACTCGAGCGAGCAGCTCTCAAGCGCCATCTTTTTGGTCTTGCTCCAAGTGGGGTTTACCTAGCCAATCACATCACTGCAATTGCTGGTGGTCTCTTACACCACCGTTTCATCCTTACCGTTATTGCTAACGGCGGTTTATTTTCTGTGGCACTTATCCCGCGGATTGCTCCGGGTGGCTGTTAGCCACCACTTTGCTCTTTGGAGTCCGGACTTTCCTCGGTATTTTCATAACGCGGTGATCCGGGCGACTCTTCAGTGCACTAATAATACGGGAAATTTACGAATGGACTGTCCAATTATTTTGTGAACCTTACGCTGGCTAATAGGCTCTACAGCATTAACGCACGATTAGCGGAGGAAACATGACGCAATCACCTTTCTTGTTCATGAAAGAGAATTCAAAAACTGTTCTTTGGAATGACTCTGCGGATCCGAAAGAGTTAAAGGAAGCCCTTACTTGGGGAATCGTTGGTGCAACTTGTAATCCGGTTATTGCGCTTAGCGCGATAAAGGCCGATAAAGATCATTGGATTGGTCGCATTAAAGAATATGCGAAGGCGAATCCAACTGCCACTGATGATGAAATCGGTTGGGCAATGGTTAAGGAACTTTCAATTAATGCAGCGAAGTTACTTGAAGGTGAATTCGAAAAATACAACGGTCGCAACGGTCGTCTTTCAATACAGACCGATCCCCGTAATTTCCGCAACGCTAAGGCGTTGACTGAACAGGCTTTTGAATTTTCCAAACTTGCAAAGAATATTATTGTAAAGATTCCGGTAACTTCTGAAGCGATTAGCGCATTTGAAGAAGCTACTTACTTAGGTGTCAGTTTGAATGCAACAGTTTCGTTCTCGGTTGCACAAACTATTGCGGTTGCCGAAGCGATCGAACGTGGATTGAAGCGTCGTGAAGCCGAAGGTTTAAATATTTCTCAGATGGGCCCGGTCTGCACAATCATGGTCGGTCGGGTTGATGACTGGGTAAAGGTAAGTGTTGAAAAAACTGGAGTTTCTATCGATCCTGCTTCACTTGAATGGGCTGGCGTTGCAGTATTCAAGAATGCACACAAGATTTACAAAGAGCGCGGATATCGCACTCGCTTGTTGTCTGCGGCGTTCAGAAACCATATGCACTGGAGCGAAATTATTGGTGGCGACGCAGTTATTTCCCCACCGTTTGCCTGGCAGGTAAAGGCAAATGAGAGTGGCATCATTCCGAATCCAAATAGCGTTGAAGAACCAATGGATCCAAAGATCTTGAACCCGATGCTCGAGAACATCCCAGAATTTCGGAAGATGTATGACGCTGATGGTTTAAAGGTTGAAGAATTCACTAACTTTGGTGCGACGCTTCGCACTTTGCGTGGATTCCTACAATCAGTAAATGATCTCGAGAGTTTTGTTCGAGACGTTACCGTCCCAAATCCAGATAACTAAAAGTAAAAAGCAGATCTTATCTAAGGTGGCTACGCTCGCTCATTCCTCGAAGCGCACGCAAGCCATCTGAAGCCCAAGTATTTATTGTTGTAATACTGCACGGCAGAACATCAAGATGATAAACGCTCTCAAGTGGTGCACCCAGGACCGAGGCAACCAGGGTTCTAATTACATAATTGTGTGTAACAACGATAATTGTTTTCCCCGGATGTTCTAAAGCTAAATTAGATAGCGCTAAGTCAGAACGTGCTGCAACATCTTCGTATGATTCTCCGCTTGTGCCAGCAATAGCGCCTGTGCTTGAAACCCAAGAAAGCCATTCATTTGGATAAAGCTCTTTTACCTGAGGAATTGTTAAGCCATCCCATTCGCCAAAGCCGGCTTCGCGCCAAGCTTCATCATAAGTAACTTTTAATCCTGTCGCTTTAGCAATCGCATCTGCAGTCTGCTTTGTGCGAACCATTGGTGAGGCGATAATTAAATCGGCCTTGCGTGCAGCAAGCTCTTTTCCAACAGCCTCTGCTTGCGCGAGACCTTCGGCACTCAATTCAGGATCTGAACCATCGCCACCAGAGAATCTGCGTTCTGGCGTCAGAATAGTTTCACCATGTCGAACAAAGTAAATGACTGTTGGCTTCTCACTAGAAACTAAACGTTCAATCAAGAAGTTCTTCTGCATCGGTGCATTAGTGCTGACATCGCCATCAAGTGCTTTATTTGCCAGGCGATCAGCGTGCGAATTCTCGTCGCGAGGAATCCACTTATAAGTGACTAATTCATGTGGATGCGCATCTCGTGCCAACTTGGCAAGCTCTCGCATATCAGGATGTTTAATCTGCCAGCGACCTGACATCTGTTCAACAACTAACTTCGAATCCATTCTGGCTTCTACCGTTGCAGTTGGATCAATCTCATTTACCTTGCGAAGCGCAGCAAGTAATCCGTTGTATTCAGCGACATTGTTTGTTGCAACACCGATTGTTTCAAAAAGTTCGTGCAAGATCTTTCCGTTTTCTGAAACTACAGCACCGTATGCCGCAGGACCTGGATTACCCCGTGATCCGCCATCAGCAGAGATAATAAAAGCGCGGGCCATTTAAATTCGCACCAATATTCGTCGGCATTCCTCGCATCGCAATACTTCCTCAGAATCCAAAGATTTAATGCGCTCCATCTCAACTGCATTGATTGCAAGTCGGCAGCCATCGCAAGTATTTCCGATTAGCAATGCGGCTCCGACTCCCCCGCCATTGCTCTTAACTTTTTCATAAAGTTCTACTAACGCGGCATCAATCTTGGGAACCAATAAAGTCCGCTCGGACTTCTTCAATGCAATCTCACGATCAAGTTCAGTAACCGCATTTTCAAGTCGAATATTCAATTCAAGTTCTAGCTTCTTCAAGCCCTCTTCATCGCTCTTGATTGTCGCCACTTTTTCTTTGGCCGCATCAACAAGCATCATGATTTCAAGTTCGCCATCTTCGAGTTCGGCTTTACGCTTTGAAAGTGTGGCAATCTCGTGCTGAAGCTGCTCTAACTCTTTTGGCGACGCACTTCCGCCGGACAAGCGAGCCTCATCTTTAGCCATCCGATCTACAACAGATTCCACATCAACTTCGCTTCGACGTAAATCAATAGTCACATCGGCTAATTCGGATTCAGCCGCTGTCAGTAATTCTGCACTCGCTGCGAGACGAGCATGAATTGCGGTTAGCTGTTCGCGTTCTGGAAGTGTCTTTAACTTATTCGAGGCCTGCATAATTGCCGAGTCAATGCGCTGGAGTTCAATCAGATTATTCTGGTCAGAGACAGAGGCTTTCATTTCAGCACACCTCGCTTCCGAACTTGAAACTGCCTAATGTAATTGTATTTCCTAAATTTCACCCTAATCCTAAAGGGCGGGTGCTGACAAAACCAAACCCCTTTCGCTTTGAGCCAAAAATGAACTTTTCAGCCTAACTCTTGACTATTTTCCACTGGGTTAATTACTTTGAGACTGTGAGGAAAAGCCCATATGTATTTTTGGTGGTATTCCTTCTGCTCTTTTCAACAAATTCATCCGCTGCGTCTGCAGCCACCAAGCCTGGCACTAAGTGCAAAAATCTGGGAGATAGATCTGTTGTTGGAAAAACCACTTATACCTGTCTGAAATCAGGTAAAAAATTAATCTGGACTAAGTCAGCTACTCCATCTAGGACTCAAGCCCCAAAACCAAGCCAGTCGCCGCAGAATACTCCGACAGCGCTCTTCGGCTCTCCCGAGCAGACTTTGGCCTATGAGAATATGAAAAAATCAATGGTTCCAAAGCCGGTGGGAGATTTATTCAGATTTCATTATTCCCCTAGTGCAGTAAAGAGTTTTAGAGATTACTTGGAAATTGAATTAAGAGACTCGATGAAATATTGGACGAGTGTTTATGGCAATAAAGAGCTATTCAATGTTTTCTATGGGACCGAAATTGACCTTGATTGGTTGATTGAAGCCTGGCGTCCATACGGTTTTGACAGCAACAAAGGCTTTGCAGAAGATTTTCGAGGAAGAATAAAACGAGAAGGAAATCGTTTAAATGCAGGGGCGGTCCCATCACAACTAGATTCAAGTCATTTATCGATCCTTCGCCACTCTTCGCTACCAACGGACGTTAGTTCGTTTTTGCCTCATGAAAATGTTCACATCGTCCAACAATTTGTGAGCAAGTATCAAACTGCAAAAATGCCTTGTTGGTTACGCGAGGGGAGCGCAAATCTTTTTGGTAATTTTATATTTGCTGAAAAATATGGACGTGGAATCTACAACCAGGCGAAGCGTGGTGACATGAACAACTACTTATGGGGAGCTAGTGGTGTTGAGCTTCGAAATTTCAAGGAAGCCGAGTGGTTCACTCACTTAAAGAGCCTGGAGGGTAATTTTCAAGGGGGGTGTGATTACATAAACCGTTTTGCATACGGAAGCGGCCTGCTGCTCTCAGAAATGTTAATGGCCGAAGGCGGATTCGACAAGATGATGGATTTTTGGCGCGCATTTGCCTCAGAGAGAGATTGGCGCATCTTATTTAAAGAAATTTATGGCAATGAACTCGATAATTGGTATCGTGAAAAAGCCATTCCGTACTTACTTCGAGAATACGCGCGAGTCGGAAAATAATCCTGGTGGGCGGTGAGGGTTTCGAACCCCCGACATCCTCGGTGTAAACGAGGCGCTCTACCACTGAGCTAACCACCCAAAACTTACTGCCGCACTCTACCCGCAGATTGGCAGTATTAAAAATTCACCGCTTAAAAATTAAAGTGCTGCGAGCGCAGCCTTGTAATCTGCCAAGTTACGCGCATCTCCTAGGCCATTTACTACCTGCCAGCGGAGAATTCCAGACTTATCAATTACGAATGTTCCACGAATTGAGCAACCGCGATCTTCGTTGAACACACCGTACGCCTTAGCAACTTCACCATGTGGCCAGAAGTCAGCGAGTAATGGGAATTTGTAACCCTCTTGTTCTGCGAATGCTTTGAGTGAATACATTGGGTCGCAAGAGATTGCTACTAATTGAACGTTCTCATTCTGAAATGCACCAAGGTCATCGCGAAGTCCGCAGAGCTCGCCGGTGCAAAGACCTGAAAATGCGAATGGATAAAACACGACTACAACGTTCTTTGAACCTTTAAAAGAAGAGAGCGAAATATCAGCGCCATGTTGATCTTTTAAATTGAATCCTGGTGCTACTGATCCGATTGCTAATGACATCTGCTCTCCTAATTACTTACGACTGGCTTTTCTGGCAACTAATTTGGTTGCTGTCCAATCGTTTCCGATTGCAAAGGATACCGTCTGGGCCAGGCCTGCGATTGGTGCGGCCTCTTGAATATCACTTGGCTCTACGTGGCCATCGCGATTAACTTTTGGGGTCAACAGCCAAATTGGGCCGGTCTCTGTTAAATAGGTAAGCCCATCCATCAAATCATCGACGAGATCACCATCACCATTGCGCCACCAGAGTATTACTGCATCTACAACTTCAGTTGTGGAATCTTCAATAAATTTTGTGCCAGTTCGCTTTTCAATGGCACTGCGAAATTCGTTGTCACAGTCGGAATCGAGACCGACTTCTAGAATCAACTCCCCTGGTTCGAGAGCGAGACGTTCAACTATTTGATCGACCCCCATCGGGGCTATTCCTCCTAATTCGCTTTTGGTGAATTCCCAGTAGGAGAAGTCCACCGAACCTTCGCCATTTACGCAAGAGGAAAAGCGACCTGGGTGGAAAGTTCATGCCAAATTCGTGGAAAGATACTGCCATGAGCACAAATGACCAGGCCCCTGACCATTTAATCGATCAGCTTGTCGATACCGATCCACAGGAGACAGCTGAATGGACCGAGTCCCTCGATGCCGTTCTAAAGAATGCGGGCCCGGTTCGTGCCCGTTACTTGATGCTTGCGATGCTGGATCGCGCAGGTGAAAACAATCTTGGCGTTCCTGCGCTTCGCGCAACAGATTACATAAACTCAATTCCACCAAAACAAGAACCAGAATTTCCTGGCGATGAATTTATTGAACGTCGCATCCGGGCATTTATTCGTTGGAATGCCGCAGTCATGGTGCACCGCGCGCAACGTCCTGGTATCGGTGTTGGTGGACATATTTCGACATACGCATCTTCAGCTTCACTTTATGAAGTTGGTTTCAACCATTTCTTCCGCGGTAAGGACCATCCGGGTGGCGGAGATCAGATTTTTTATCAAGGCCATGCAAGCCCAGGTATGTATGCCCGTGCATTTCTTGAAGGTCGCCTAACTGAACATCAAATGGATGGTTTCCGCCAAGAACTTTCACACGAAGGTGGTGGACTTTCTTCATATCCTCATCCACGTTTGATGCCAGAGTTCTGGGAATTCCCAACAGTTTCGATGGGACTTGGTCCAATAAATGCTATTTATCAAGCACGCTACAACCGCTACTTACATGGTCGTGGAATTAAAGATACAAGCGATCAAAATGTTTGGGCATTTCTTGGCGATGGCGAATGCGATGAGCCAGAAACTCTTGGTGCAATCAGTCTTGCTGCGCGCGAAGGTTTAGATAACTTAACTTTTGTTATTAACTGTAATTTACAGAGACTTGATGGACCGGTTCGCGGAAATGGAAAGATAATTCAAGAACTTGAATCGATTTTCCGTGGCGCTGGCTGGAACGTAATCAAAGTTGTTTGGGGTCGCGAGTGGGATGAACTTCTTGCAATGGACCGCGAGGGCGCACTAGTTGACTTAATGACTAAGACCACCGATGGCGATTATCAAACTTATAAGGCAGAGTCCGGTGCTTATGTTCGCGAACATTTCTTTGGACGCGATCCACGCACTGCTGCGATGGTTGCTGATTGGTCAGATGAAAAGATTTGGGCGCTAAAGCGCGGTGGACATGATTACCGCAAATTATTTGCTGCATACAAGCAAGCTTCAGAACACAATGGTCGTCCAACTGTAATTCTTGCAAAGACAATTAAGGGTTGGACTCTTGGTTCGCACTTTGAAGCCAGAAACTCTACGCACCAGATGAAGAAGATGACGCATGAAGATCTTCTAGCATTCCGTGACACCTTGTTTATTCCGCTTACCGATGAGCAAATCGATGCCAAGGCTCCGCCTTATTTCCATCCTGGTGTTGATTCACCGGAATACAAATACATGATGGAACGCCGTAAGGCACTGGGTGGCTCGATGCCATCTCGTCGTAAGGATTCTGCGCCACTTGCGCAACCGCCTATTGAAGCTTTTGATGCAGTTACTCGCGGTTCTGGCCAACAAGAGATTGCAACAACAATGGCATTTGTTCGCTTGCTAAAGGATTTAATAAAAGATCCGGGCATCGGCAAGCACTTGGTCCCAATCATTCCGGACGAAGCTCGAACCTTCGGTATGGATTCATTGTTCCCATCTTTAAAGATTTACTCACCTCATGGTCAGAACTACACATCAGTAGACCGTGAACTGATGCTTTCTTACAAGGAATCAACCTCTGGCGTGATTCTGCACGAGGGTATTAACGAGGCCGGATCGACTGCATCATTTACCGCAGTCGGAACCTCTTATTCAACGCACGATGTTCCAATGATTCCTATTTATATCTTCTATTCAATGTTTGGTTTCCAGCGCACCGGAGATGCTTTCTGGGCTGCTGCTGATCAGATGGCGCGAGGCTTTGTAATTGGAGCAACTGCGGGACGAACCACGCTAAATGGTGAAGGTCTGCAACATGAAGATGGACATTCACATCTTCTAGCCTCAACCAATCCAGCGATTGTTTGTTACGACCCAGCGTTTGGATACGAACTTGGCCACATCGTTCGCGATGGCTTAAAGCGGATGTATGGCGAGAACAGCGAGAATATTTATTACTACCTAACTGTTTACAACGAGCCATATGTTCAACCAGCACAACCTGATAATTTGGATGTTGATGGCCTGCTTAAGGGAATTTATCTTTACTCTCCGGCACAGCGCGGCAAAAAGAAAGTCCAACTTCTAGCTTCTGGCGTTGCCATGAACTGGGCAGTGAAGGCGCAACAGCTTCTCGCCGAAGATTGGGGCGTTGCAGCAAGTGTTTGGTCGGTAACTTCTTGGAACGAACTTCGTCGCGATGGTTTAGCGGTCGATCGTCATAATCTATTAAATCCAGATGATAAGAAATCTGCTTACATCACAAAGAAATTGCGTGGCCAAGATGGTCCAGTAATTGCAGTGAGCGATTTCATGCGTTCGGTGCAAGATCAGATTTCACCTTGGGTTGAACAAGACTTCTATTCACTTGGGACAGATGGCTTTGGACTTTCAGATACCCGCGGTGCGCTGCGTCGCCACTTTAAGGTTGATGCCGAATCAATTGTTGTTGCAGCACTTTCAAGACTTGCCGAAGCCGGCGAGGTTAAAGCGAAGGTTGTCCAACAAGCTCTTGATAAGTATCGTCTAAACGATATTAGCGCTGCAGACCCAGGAAATACTGAAGGTTCTGGCTGAAATTAATCTTTAGTATCTTTTCCAAGGTTCGCGAATTTGGCTGTTGCTAAAAGCATGAGTGCTGGAATCATTAAAGCAACTGTTACGGATGTTGCCTGAGCAACCCAGGCGATAATCACTTTTGCAATGAACGTTGCGATAGTTTGAGTAAGTCCTAGTTGCGCAACGACCACGCTACTTGGAAGTGAAGTTTTTCTAAAGGATATAGCGAAAATTGTTGGTGCAAGAATTGATGAACCAAATCCGGCTAATGCAAAGCCGACTAAAGCAATAATAAAACCTAGGATCCGATTGCTCTCAGAGATCCAGGTTCCGAGCGAGATACAAACTGCGAAACCAACGCCACCCAGAATCGGCAACTTAGTGATTAATTCGCGCTCACTCCACCTGGCAGCAAGCTTTTTCGCATTAAATCTTAGAATAATCATTGCGCTTATAAATACGGCATAGCCATAGATACTTGATGATGCACTCATATTGATTGTGTCTTTGGCGTAAATAGCAGACCAGTCCTGGATTGCGAACTCAATCTGCATCGCCAGGACCATCGCAAGAACAATTATTGGTTGGAATTTGAAAGTCTTTGCAATTCCGATTGGTGAAAGATTCGGAAAGGCATCAGCCTCTTCATTCTTTTTAATAAAATATGGCGTCGACTTAACTACCCCATACATAGTAAATGCCCACATGATGGCAACGACAACGCCAATGTGCCAAGCCAGGGTCACATAAGGCGTAATAACGATTGCAAGAATCGAGGTTAAAAGCGCACCAAGGCTCCAGAGACCATGAAGTTTGGGAAGAATTAACTCACCAACCTCTTCCTGTCTATGAATAGCCTGCGCATTATTGGCAATGTGAAATGAGACCCAGAAAAATGCGATGAGAATATTTATTACTAACCAAAGAATCGGGCTCTGGATGTGTGGCACTAATCCCAATGAAACAAATAATCCCGTGGCTGCAATAGTAACAATTGGCTTAACACCAATCGAATGAACTAAATGACCAACCAGAATAAATGCAACTACGCCACCTATGGCGCCAAGGCTGAGGTAGGTTCCGAAGGTTCCATTATTGATGCCTAACTGGTCTCGGATTTCTGGAAACCTTGTGGCGGTAGACATGGCACCGATGCCGAAGGGCCAAAATAGTAAATTTAGCGCTCTGCGCTCCTGCTTAGAGAATGTAGTTTTCAATAGAGCGCACTAGCTAATTCTTTGCGGGCGCTAATTAGATCGGGATCAGCCGGATCTACTAGTGAGAACAACTGCAATAAATGTTCGCGGGCAATCTTCTTCTCGTCGCCTTCACTTATCTTCACTAGCCGAATCATACGAGTAAAAGCCTCTTTATTTAGCCCACTAGCAATTTCAACATCAGCTGCTTTTAATTGAATTGTTACTTCATTTGGATTCGCACCAGCAAGAGTCATGACTTCATTCGGATCTAAATCTTTCACCCGGATTATCAATTCGGTTTGTGCCAACCCAAGTTTTGCAAGCGCATCTCCGGGTTTGCGAGCCAACCACTTTTCATATTGCGCTTTTGCACCCGCAAGATCGCTCTTCTCAAGTGCCTCCATCGCCGCAATTTCCTCAGGCTCCATTGGAGTTTCTATAACTTCAGATTTTTCAAGCGCCTGCCCAACGCCTCGTTCGGCGGCTAAGCCAATAACTTTATCAATCACCAATCTGATTTGTTCTGGCGTAGGAACCGCTTCGAAAAGTGGGACCATCTGCTCTTGGATGATTGCAATCGCAATTGGAACAGATTGAATTTGAAGCGCTTGGGCTACCTGAGTTTCGACATCAACATTTACAGTTCCCAAAATCCAAGCCGGTTCGCCATTCTCTAAAACATCTGCCGCTTGATACTTGCCCATTATTTCGAGAAGTGAAACTGCCTGCGTGCTCCGAGGCGACCAGCAAATAAGGATTACAACTTTTTGATTAGATGTGGGGAGAATTTCACTAATTAAATTCCCTTGATTAACTTCAATCCCAGGCGTTGCAATTGCTTCTGGTGCGGGCTTTCCTAAACTGCTTAGGTCCACTGCGCTGGCAAAATTCTTTGGCAGTGGCGGCAAACTCATGCGCCAATCTTACATAGATTTAGCAGGATTTATTTTGATGGTGGTTCGTGAATGCCCGGAACTGAAACTCCAACATATGTTCTAAATGGCAAGATATTTTCGATGTAATCCTTGGTTGCGAAATCGAGACCTAAATCATGCCCAGCTTGTTCTCCGAGATACCAGCGGTGTTCCAGAATTTCATGGAACATCTGTGCTTGCTCGACTCGATCTTGTAATTCTCGTGGCACTTGATTCATAACGTGGTGATAAGTATCGCGAAGCCATCTGCGGGCGCTGTCATGGACTGGTGGTTTAGGTGTTGCTTCCCGACCGCGGAAGCGATCAAAAGATGCAAGCAATCTCTTGGCCTGCAGTTCTTCGGCCTGAATTCCTAGTAGTTCAAGTAAACGATTTTGGTGGTATCCGGCTGCCACAAGTTTAGGTTGGAATTTTAATTCACCCTTATCGCCATTAATCGAAACTTCAACTTCTTCAACCGCGAAACCTAAATCCTGAAGTTGGCGCATTGCACCTTCAACCGCGTGGCGATCATTTGGATCAAGGATTTGTGGTTCACGAAGCGCCTTCCAAAGTCTGCGATATCGCTTGATTACGCCTTCACTTGCTCTCACTGGATCCATATCGGCAGTCAGAACTCCGGCGATCTTTAAATCTTCGAGTTCAGCCGCAACGTTAAATAGCGAAATCTCTAAGTCATGCTCTCTCTGGCCATCAGTTAATCGGGTTTGAAATTCTCCAGTTTCAGCATCAACAAGATAAGCCGCAAATTGATCGGCATCGCGTCGGAATAAGGTATTTGAAAGCGAACAATCTCCCCACCAAAATCCAAGAAGATGTAGTCGAACCAATAACAATGCAAGTGCGTTAGCCATATTAGTAATTTCATGTGGCGTAATTTCGCCACTAAGAATTACTCGGTATGGCAGTGAGAAAGGAAGATAGTGCGTTACTAGCGCGGCTGGTAATTCGTTGCCTTGCTCATCCGTGCGATTCTCAATCACCGCTACTGGTTCCACGCACGGGGCCTCGCGGTTATTTAACTCACGAAGTAAGGCATATTCCCGGTTTGCAAATTCTGGAACTGTCTCTTTAATAGCGAAAATAGCTGAATCTTGGCTCTGATTAACTTTTATCAAACGCACAATATGCCGAGAAATACCACGCATATCTGTAAGTGATGAATCTTCTGGCCACTCTTCAAGCTGCTTTGACCACGGCATTTGAGCAAGGGAAGACATCTCCTCTGCTAGTCCAGTTATTCGTAGGTCAGCCACGAGGCTATTCTCTCCTATTTTTTCTAAGCGCGACGTTAAAATAGCGCCATGGCAAAGTTAAAACCAATCATGAAGCGACCTTCTCTAACCAGAAAAAAACGAGCAGTTGCTCCTGAAGACTTTGGAAAAATCGGTGAGCCGCTAAATCACTCGCACCCCTTCTACTTTGGGTTTGTGGCGGCATCTGGCGCGATAATTGCCATCACACTTCTTCGAGCATTCGCCTCGGCAAGCCAAGTCTTTGTTCTAATTATTATCTCGCTCTTCTTTGCCATGGGTCTAAATCCAGCAGTTTTGTTTATCCAAAGACTCGGCCTAAGCAGGGCTAAAGCTGTAGCAGCAACTGTCTCACTAGTTATTGGCTTTGTTGGAGTATTCATTTGGATTGCAGCACCGCTGATAATTGATCAAGTTAATGCCTTAATTAATAATGCACCGCAACTTATCTCTGATCTAAAGAGTAACTCCACCATTAATGAATTGAATAACAATTATGGAATCGTTGACACGGTTCAAAATAGGGTTGAAGCCTCAATCAAGGATGGGAAGTTTGTAATTGGAGCATTTGGCGGAGTTCTTGGTGTCGGAAAAGCATTCATCTCTGGTGTTTTTTCGATCTTAACAATTTTGGTATTAACCCTTTATTTCCTAGCCGCGCTTCCAACACTTACCAAAGATGCGTATCGCCTAGTCCCAGCTAGTCGCCGTGAGCGAGTAGCAAAAATAAGTGATGCGATTATTTTCAGAGTCGGTGCCTTCGTAGGTGGGCAGATCACAATTTCGTTCTTCGCAAGCGTCTTTATCTTCATGCTTAGCTTTGTTCTTGATTTGCCATATAAATCCGCTTTGGCTCTTGTGGTTTTTGTCTGCGGATTGATTCCGCTCATTGGACACTTCATTGGAATGACGATTGTTACCTTAATTGCTCTTACAGTTTCACCTCTGATTGCAGCTATCGCATTGACCTCTTATATAATTTATGTTCAGTTCGAGAATTACATTCTTACGCCTAGAGTAATGAAGCGTGCGCTTTCTATTCCGGCCCTCGTAACAATTATCGCTGCTCTTATCGGAACTTCACTTCTTGGTCTAGTTGGTGGAATTCTTGCAGTCCCAATCGCTGCCGCAGTCCTGCTAATTCTTGATGAAGTGGTTTATCCGAAGGCTGATAAGAATTAAATCTCGGTTGGCAAGGGCAAACTTTGTGGTGAGAGAATTTCAGTAATCTCACTTAAAACTCGATAGACCGCAGGTTCACCAACCCATAGATGTTTTGCATCTGCAACGTTTATCAGTTTAATTTGTGGTAATAATTTAAATGCAACTGCAGCTGCTTCGGGTTTTAAATAATCATCGAACTCAGGAATCAGTGCAGTAACAGGGCGCCCATCATTGGCCCAAAATTCTAAATCGCTTACTTCAGAAGTTCTTAGCGGTGGGCTGAGTAAAACCAAACCTTTAACTCTTGAGTCTCTTGCAAACTTAAGTGCTAGATCAGTTCCAAATGACCAGCCCAATACCCAGAGTTTTTCTACACCTAACTCATTAAATGCGAATTCAATCGCTGCTTCGACATCAAACTTCTCAGATACACCCTCACCGAAAGTTCCATCACTAGTGCCAGCTTCCGATGTGGTTCCTCGAGTATTGAATCGAATAACTTCAATGCCGGCCATCGCGGGCAATCTATTTGCTGCTTTCTTGTAAACGTGGCTATCCATCATGCCGCCAGCAGTTGGCAGCGGGTGTAGGCAGAGAATCGAGGCAACACGGTTTCCAATCGGAGTTGCCACTTCCCCAATTAGATTTAGGCCATCCGCAGTTTTAATGCTGATTGATCTGCGATTTGCCGGCAACACAGTGCTTGGGCGTATTAACTCTGACACGAAATAAGTTTAGTCTTACGCAATGGAAACTCTTACAACCTCGAGCTTTGATAGCCACAATCCAGTCGATGGCACAGTTCTTGCCAGTTATCCCAATACTTCGGCTGCAGATGTAAACGCAGCGGTCGAACGTGCCCGCGCCGCAACTGTGGCCTGGCAAGCACTTGGTTTTCGTGGACGTCGAAAAGTTCTTCTGAAGTGGGCATCTCAAATCACTAAACAGGTTGATGAGATTGCCGAAATAGTTCGCGCCGAAACTGGAAAACCAATTAGTGATGCAACGCTTGAAGCAACTCTGGCACTTGGTCATTTAGCTTGGGCCGCAAAGCATGCAGAGAGCGTCTTGGCGAAACAACATCGGCCTTCAGGATTGCTGATGTTCAATATGAAAACGAATGTAACAAGAGTCCCAATGGGAGTCGTTGGAGTTATTGGTCCATGGAACTATCCAATCTTTACTCCGATGGGATCTATCGCTTACGCACTTGCCGCTGGAAATACAATTGTGTTTAAACCGAGTGAATTCACGCCAGGTGTTGGACGCTGGCTTGCAGATAGCTTTGCAAACATTGCACCCTTCGCCGATATTTTCACTTGCGTAACTGGCTTACCTGAAACCGGAAAAGCGCTAACTGAATCTGCCCTGGACAAAATTTCATTTACTGGTTCAACTAGGACTGCAAAGAAAGTTGCTGCTGCTTGTGCCGAGCGAATGGTCCCCGTAGTTCTTGAATGTGGTGGCAAAGATCCAGTTTTGGTTGCTGCAGATGCTGATATTGATCGCGCCGCTGAATATGCGTTGTGGTCTGCAATGTCCAATGCGGGACAGACTTGTATTGGAGCCGAACGGGTATATGTTGTAAATGAAGTGGCCGACAAATTCATTGCAAAAATCACCGAGTTAGCAAAAGATATTCATCCAGGCAAAGATGGAAATTATGGCCCGGCCACGATGCCATCGCAATTAAATGTGATTCAAAGCCATATTAATGATGCTGCGGCAAAGGGAGCAAAGTTTGTAGTTGGTGGCGTTGATTCAGTTAAGGCGCCATTTGTAGAGCCAGTGATTATGGTTGATGTTCCAGAGAATTCAACAGCCGTAACCGAGGAAACCTTTGGCCCCACTCTCGTAATCAATCGCACTGCAGATATCGCTGAAGCGATTCGTTTGGCAAATGCAACTAGATACGGACTTGCTGCATCGGTCTGGTCTAAACGAAATGGCGAGAAAATAGCTTCCCAACTGCACTGTGGAATGGTTTCTGTAAATTCAGTAATTGCTTTTGCTGCAATTGCCTCGGTCCCATTTGGTGGTGTTAAAGATAGCGGATACGGTCGAATTCATGGACCTGAAGGTTTGCTGGAATTTACTTATCCAAGAACAGTTGTTAAAACTATATTTAACATTCCAATTGTTTTTACATCATTTGGCAGAACTAAGTTTGCGGATAAATTTATTAAGTTTGCAATCAAGACCCTGCATTCCAAGGGTATTGGCTAGTAACGTGGAGCGCCTTTAGATCTAAGTGTTCTAGGTTTGCGATCATTTCGCTTAGTCCAACATGCAGTGTGCCAATGTCGTCTTGATTCAACATCTTCTTCTAGCCAAGCAACAATATGAGGTGTTGCGGTTGGAATTACTTGATCACATCCGGGACAACGATATGGTTTTGTAGAAGTAGAACCAGTAATTTTGCGAACTCGAAATACACCCTCTGAATGCTCTTCGATTGTTTCACTCGATAATGAGATGTCGCGCTCTTCCTCGTCGTTGCTGGCCCGTTTCTGGGACCTTTTAGGATGGTTTCTACGCGGACTCACAGCCTTATTCTCTCGCGTGCATTCCGATATTCCCAACTTTTAGGGCAGGATATTGACGTGGCAACTGAACTAGCAATTTCCGTAACCGGCCTTAGAAAGACATACACATCGAAGGCCAACGGATCTAAGGATGCAGTTGCTGGAATCGACCTTGAAGTTTCAAGAGGCGAGATTTTTGCAATCCTTGGCCCAAATGGAGCTGGCAAAACAACCACAGTTGAGATTCTTGAAGGCTACCGCGACCGCGATGGTGGCGAAGTAAAAGTCCTTGGCCAAGATCCTGCAAAGCTCGGTAAAGATAGTTGGGCTTGGCGAAATCGAATTGGAATCGTTCTTCAGTCAACTAATGATGCTCAAGATTTATCGGTATCTGAAACTGTTAAGCACTTTGCAAATTATTACTCCAATCCCCGTGATCCCGAGAGCGTGATTCGCGATGTTGGTTTGGATGAGAAGAAAAATGCCAGAATCGACACACTTTCAGGCGGACAGCGTCGCCGACTAGATGTCGCCCTTGGAATTATCGGTAACCCAGAAATCCTCTTCCTTGATGAGCCAACTACCGGGTTTGATCCCGAGGCGAGACGAGCATTTTGGGAGTTAATTCGCAACCTACGCGATGAGGGCACAACAATTCTGCTTACAACGCACTACTTGGATGAAGCTGAAGCGCTGGCTGACCGCGTTGCAGTGATCGTCGATGGAAAGATAGTAGAGGTTTCTACGCCAGAGAATCTTGGTGGCAGAAATACTGCAAAGGCGCGAATTAGTTGGCTCGAAAATGGGCAGAGGCAAGAGATTGAAAGTGATTTTCCGGCAGCCGAGGTTACGAAACTTGTCGCAAAGTTTGGTGGCGAAGTCCCTGAACTCACCGTAATTCGCCCATCACTCGAAGATATTTATCTCAAAATGATTGGTCAACCATGAGACCCGGAATCATTAAAGTTGGCTTTCTACGTGGTGGCCTAGAGATAAAACAATTCATGCGCCAACGCGAATCAGTAGTTTTCACACTTCTATTTCCAATTATGTTGTTATTCATCTTTGGTTCAGTTTTCAAAGGAGATCTGGCTCCAGGAGTAACCTTTAGCCAATACTTTGTTGCAGGAATGATTGCATCCGGTCTGGTCAATACTGGATTCCAGCAACTTGCAATCATGATTCCAATCGAGCGAGATTTCGGAACTTTAAAACGACTTCGAGGAACTCCAGTCTCGCCAATCTCATACTTCATTGGAAAAGCGATTCTGGTCTTTGTCGCAATGGTTGTTCAAGTAGGCGCCTTGATGGGCTTTGGTGCTGCGCTCTTTGGTTTAGATCTTCCAAACACGGCAGATCGTTGGCTCCGATTTGGGTGGCTCATACTTCTTGGAAGCATCTGCGCAACAATTTTAGGGATTGCATTCTCTGCAGTTCCAAAGAATGGTCGTGGTGCATCTGCTGTTGTATCTCCTATTGTGATTATTCTGCAATTCTTTAGCGGCGTCTTCTTTGTTTTTACAACGCTTCCACAATGGATGCAGCAATTTGCCGCGCTCTTCCCTTTGAAGTGGCTTACTCAAGGAATGCGTTCAGTCTTTTTACCTGAAAGCTTTGCCGCCGAAGAAGTTGCGAAGAGCTGGGAGATCCCACAAATCGCAATCGTTCTACTTATTTGGACTGTTGTTGGAACACTATTAGCCCTGAAGACGTTTAGGTGGTCAGATAAATGAAGAAACTAGTTTCGATTTTGATTTCAATCTCGCTACTCATTCCTGCGCAGGCAAATGCTGAAACAACAACCTCGACGCCTAAGCCCGGTGCGAGTAAGGCCAAGGTCGATAAGAAACCGATAGTAAAGAAGGAAAAGAAGGAAAAGAAGAAAGTAGTTAAGAAAAAGAAGAAATTACCAGCGAAGAAGGCGATTAAGTGGCCACCTCCGGGTTTTGAAAAGAAGGCGGGCTTATATGCAAAGACAGCTTCTCCAAAAGAACTTCTTATTGCCGGGACTGAGAATAAGTACATTCAGAAGAACTTGATCAAATATTGCGATGAAGTTGCCTGTCTAGGAATTTTTGTTGGTTCTGAAACGGGTTGCGACTGGTGGGAAGTTAGTTCAAATGTTCTTGGCATCGACCCAGCAGATCCAACACAGCGAATTATTTATGGTTCACTAACCACTCTGGTTGCTGGCTCAAAAGCCAGGACTATTAAAACTATTCTTCTAGTAAGCGATGAGCCGATTGCCGATGGCTTAGGTATCTCTGCATACACGGCAAACTGCCGGACCGGAACCCCAACCCAGAAGATTCCTAGTAATACTTATACGAAGAGCCCTAACAGAATTTAGCGGTTTGCTCCTGGAACCCAGAGCACGTCGCCCTTTTCCTTATTCTCAAAGCGCGCAAGAACAAAGAGTAAATCTGATAACCGGTTGAGGTATTTAGCAGTAAGTGAATTTACACCGCCACCAAATTGATGAATTGCGTGCCAAGTATTGCGCTCGGCTCGACGAGCAACTGTGCGAGCTACGTGCAACAACGCAGCTGCCGGGGTTCCGGATGGTAGAACGAAACTGCGCAATGGTTCGAGGCTTTCATTATAAAAATCTATTTGCTCTTCTAAATATGTGACTTGCGATTCAATAACGCGTAGTGGTTCAATCTTTGGCTCATCAACAACTGGTGTGCAGAGATCGGCTCCGACATCGAATAAATCATTTTGAATCCGGATTAATAACTTTGTGATTTGTGGATCTTTAATCTGACCAAGAGCCAGGACTACGCCAATCGAAGAGTTCGCTTCATCAACGGTGGCATAGGCTTCTAATCGCGGGTCATTTTTTGATGTTCGGCTCATATCCCCAAGTGAGGTCGTTCCGTCATCGCCAGTTTTTGTATAGATACGCGTTAGATTTACCATGGGTTGAGCCTAATTCAATCACTACGATTAGACCACTCGAAACCCACTAGTCGGAGGTGATCACCGTGGAAAGTTCTAATGAATATTTCCAGATTGTTGGTGGCGCGCGCCTTGTGGGCGAAGTCAATGTTCATGGCGCTAAGAACTCGGCCCTTAAATTAATGGCCGCCTCCCTCTTGGCAGTCGGTGAAACAACAATTGAGAATGTTCCGGATATTGCTGATGTTCATATCATGGAAGAGTTGTTAACAAGGCTTGGGTGCAAGTGTTCTTATGATCGCGAAGCATTAACTGTAAAAATTTTGGTTCCAAAGGTTCCCGGTCATCGCGCAGATTACGATTTGGTTCGCAAAATGCGGGCTTCGATAAATGTTCTTGGTCCACTTGTAACCAGAGTCGGTCAAGTTGAAGTCGCACTTCCTGGTGGCGATGCCATTGGCTCTCGTGGTATCGATTTCCACATCAAGGGTTTGATTGATCTTGGCGCTGAAGCTCACTCTGAACATGGATATGTAATTGCTACTGCACCAAATGGACTCACCGGTGCTGCCATTTCTCTCGACTTCCCAAGTGTTGGTGCCACCGAAAATATTATGACTGCCGCAGTTCTTGCAAAAGGCGTGACAACAATCGATAACGCAGCCCGCGAACCCGATGTTGTTGATCTTGGTGAATTTCTAGTTTCAATGGGCGCAAAGATTGAGGGCCTTGGAACCCCTGTAATTACAATCACTGGCGTAAAGGAATTGCAGCCAACAACTCATGCAACTCTTGCCGATCGCATTGTCGCCGGCACCTGGGCATTCGCAGCTGTAATGACACAAGGTGACATAACAATTCATGGCGGTAGGGCTGATCATTTGGAAGTTCCGCTAGATAAATTGGTAGCAGCAGGTGCGGTAATCACAACAACTGCAGATGGATTTAGAGTTCGCATGGATAAGCGACCAACTGCAATTGATGTTGCAACACTTCCCTACCCTGGTTTCGCAACTGACCTACAACCCTTTGTCATAACCATGAATGCAATTGCTGAGGGAAATTCAATTGTTACTGAGAATGTTTTCGAAGGTAGATTTATGTTCGTTAATGAACTCCAGAGATTAGGTGCGGATATCCATGTCGATGGCCATCACGCGTCCATAACCGGCAAAAAACAACTATCTGGCGCTCCTGTCGCGGCTACTGATATTCGAGCTGGTGCGGGTCTAGTTCTTGCCGGGCTTGTGAGTGATGGGATCACTACAGTAGAAGATGCATTCCATATTGATCGCGGATATCCAGGATTTGTTGAGGCGCTGGTAAAGCTTGGCGCTAAAGTTTCTCGCCATATTTAAATCTTACTGGTTGCCAATCTTGCGAACGAAAATAGTTGAAAACACAATTGAGACAACTACTGCAACAAGAAGTCCGGTGTATTGCGAAACCGTAATAACACCTTCTGCAAAAGCGATACTTCCCAGGACGAATGAAAACTCACCGATTTGGCTTATACCTACGCCAAACTGCAGCGGTCTAACCTTAAGTTTTCCAAGTTTCGCAAGAAGCGCTGTGGGCAAAGTTTTAAGAAGAATCATCATGGCGAGAACCAATAAGGCGAATGGCCAGGAATTTGCAAGTTCATCTGGTG
>Ga0315907_10003027_pt1 | contig 20337 bp, 12 predicted proteins | sample LakEriMetagenome_3_FD_203525 | JGI IMG/M metagenome (GOLD analysis project Ga0315907, IMG submission 203525) | Freshwater fungal communities from buoy surface, Lake Erie, Ohio, United States - Buoy 12 MA123 | ecosystem: Environmental > Aquatic > Freshwater > Lake > Lake biofilm | place: USA...
GCCAGTTTCAGGTTTGAACGTGGTGTGTCACGTCCATATGCTGCACCAGCTTTAGAAAGTACAAAGGGGGCTCGTGTCATTTGCTCCACACCTCCAGCGAGGTATAAATCCCCTGCCCCATCTTTTATGGCACGAGATGCATTTACCGCCGCAGCCATGCCTGAGGCACACAAGCGATTTACTGTTTCCCCACCAATAGAACTTGGTAAACCGGCCAACAAGGTTGCCATTCGAGCAACATTCCGATTATCTTCACCCGCTTGATTAGCACAGCCCATAATGGCATCTTCAATAAGCGATGGGTCCAGTGCAGGGTGACGTTCAACAAGCGATTTCATGGTAAGTGCTAATAAATCATCCGCACGCACCGCAGATAGTCCGCCACCAAAACTCCCGATTGGTGTACGAATTCCGTCTATGATAAAGGTATCTTTCAAGGTAATTATTTGTTGTAAAAATAAGGAATTTATACCAACATATCGCGGTGCGGTTCGGCTGGAACCGATTTGTATTTTTCATCAACAAGCGGTATAATGTTGTACTTTGATGAACTCGGATACCTGATTTATTCCCATTTTTGTAATCATATGGCACAGTTAACCGAAACACAGTTTAAATACCTAAGTTCCTTAGGCATTAAATTCCATGAAGATCAAGCGCAGTTATTGGCTTATGGTCATGATGAAACCGAGGACTTTGTTTTTCCACCGGAATTGGTACTAATCCCGAGTTCTGCAGAAGAGATATCAAAAATCATGAGCTACTGCCATGAGCATTCCATACCCGTTACACCTGCTGGCGCTAGAACTGGATTAAGCGGTGGGGCCTTGCCCTTGCATGGAGGTGTACTAATTTCAATGGAAAAATTCAATCAAATCCTTCACATTGATACGGACAATTTACAAGTTACCACGCAACCCGGTGTTATTACCGAAGTGTTGCAACAAGCCGTAAAAGAGCACGGGTTATTTTATCCACCTGATCCAGCGAGTAAGGGTTCCTGTTTTATTGGTGGAAATGTATCAGAAAATTCGGGAGGACCTAAAGCTGTAAAATACGGGGTAACAAAAGATTATGTGCTTAATCTTGAAGTGGTGCTTCCAACCGGTGAAATCATTTGGACAGGCGCCAACGTGTTAAAAAATGCGACCGGATATAACCTAACTCAGTTACTGGTTGGTTCAGAAGGTACATTAGGAATTATTACGAAAATTGTCCTAAGGCTATTACCTCACCCCACACACGACGTGTTATTTTTGGTTCCATTTTTCGATGCGAATACGGCATGTGCCGCAGTTCCGGCAATCTTCAAAGCAGGAATTATACCGAGCGGTATGGAATTCATGGAGCGAGATGCCTTATTATGGGCAAAAGCATTTACGGGTGATGAGACCATTCCGGTGGCTGATACGCATCAAGCGCATTTACTCATTGAATTAGATGGCTTTGATGAAGATCAATTGATGCGTGAAGCAGAACAACTTTTTTCGGTATTGGAAGCGTTTGAAACGGATGAAATCTTGTTTGCTGATTCGGCAGCTCAGAAAGCGGCACTTTGGAATTTACGCAGAAAGGTTGGAGAGGCTGTTAAAACGCAATCCGTATATAAAGAAGAGGATACTGTAGTTCCTCGCTTTCAATTGCCAAATTTACTCGACCATGTTAAAAAAGTAGGTGATCGATACGGTTTTATATCGGTTTGTTATGGTCATGCGGGCGATGGCAACTTGCATGTGAATATTATTCGCGGAGAATTAAGCGATGCTCAATGGGATCAGGAACTTCCAAAAGCAATTGGCGAAATTTTCGAGGAGGTAGTTCGGTTGGGTGGGACAATCTCTGGGGAGCATGGAATCGGATACGTTCAACGTCCGTATATGCCTATTGCCTTCCCTGAGGTAACGTTGGATTTAATGAGATCAATTAAAAAGGTATTCGATCCAAAAGGGATATTGAATCCAGGGAAGATTTTCTAGTGTTAATGCATTTCTTCAAAGCGGTCACCTTTCATCCAAGGAAGGTGTTTCGCATAAAGCAGTACAAAAATTAAGGAGACAATCAGGTTAACAATCAAAATGATGGTTGGAACGATGGCCGGTGAAACAAAAAAGTAAACGCTGACACAGGCTAATAAATTATAGATGATGTACCCGTGAAATCCAAGATGATTTCTTTTAAACATGAAATATACCGAAGCAACTCCTAACAAGGCAATCGCAATATTTACGAGATTACTGCTGACAAAATGCGTGTTGAGTACCTCGGTCATCGCTTGAACTTTCTCCAACATTTCAACCAGCGAATCGAATCCAAGTTCCTTTAATTCAACAATGGACTTCGCCATTTCCAAGCGTTCTTTCTTTAAATCTGCAGCCGTTGGTTTAAAAAACAAAACGGTCAACAAGCCAAAGAAAACAGTTGAACCTGTATTGATAAGTGTTAATAGCAATAAAATATTTAACCGTTGGGGTCTTTTGTTAGAAGCAGTCATCTAGTTTTGTCGATCTTCAAGTTTGTTGTTGTCGAGTATTGCATTATCCTTAGTAACAAGAATAAGTTCAGTACGACGATTAGCTTGATGTTTCTCCTTGGTACAATAAACTCCATTCGAACACTCGTTTTTCAACTTCGTTTCTCCAAATCCTTTTGTTTTAATTCTATTCTTGCTGATGCCCTTACTGATTAAATAATCGTAGCAACTTTTAGCTCTTCGCTGAGATAATTTTAAGTTATATTTATCCGATCCTCGAGAATCGGTATGAGATTCTAATTCAACGCGCATTACATTTGGATTACTGTTCAAAAAGTTTACCAGCTTATCAAGTTCAGCCTTACCTTCTGGACGCAAGAAAGATTTATCAAAATTGTATAACACGTATTCTAATCGTAAGAAATTCTCTTCGCTTACAGATTTCAAGGCTACATTATATGGTATAGTATCCACACAATTTCCAGTTTCAACTTTTGGTACAACAAAGGTTTCCTTTTCACAATTCACGGAAGTCATTAAAATAGAATCAACTGCATTGGCTCCTTGGCTATTCCATATATAAGAAGCTCCAGAAGATATTTTCATTTGGATAACATTTCCATCCTTGCGATAAATATCCAATAAAATCTCACTTAAATCTTCAGTTACCTCTTTTGTAACAGTAAGCTTATTGAAATACTGCTTAAAATATGAAGTTAAGTTTACCATCGAACTCACGGGTTCTGTAGCTTTGAATAATGCTGTGTCCGCAGTAAACGTTGAAGTTCCTTTGAAGGCAATTCGATATTCGTGATTTTTAACCAATTCAAAAGCCTCAGATTGTCCTTTATCATTCGTAACGATCTCACTCATTTTATTTGACTGTAAATCAGTTATCATTATTATTTGTGATTTAATCCCATTCCCTTTGCAATCCGCCAAGTTAACTTTTAAATCAGCCTTAAATACTGGTTTATTGAATGCATAAATTTTATCAACGAAGCTCTCTCGATTACTCGAAAAATATCCTTTTCCAGTTTCTTCGTCAACATAATAAGAAAAATCATCCGCTGCTGAATTTAATGGGGCACCGATGTGTGTTGGTTCATTCCCGTCCAATTCCGAAACAAAGACATCCAATCCGCCGATGCTATTCCATCCATGAGAACTGAAATATAAATTACCCCAATTCGAAATAAATGGAAATAGTTCATCTTCTGAAGTATTTACTTTATCTCCCAGGTTTACGGGGGCTGACCACTCTTCGGTATCGAAATCAAAGGTGGTTTTCCAAATATCCGAACTATAAATCGTATCAACAATCCGGTTATTACTGTCGCGAACTAATGATTTTATCATACTTCCGGGACGATTAGAAACAAAATAAACTGTTCCTTTAGCATCCATGATGGCATGACCTGTGGAAAACTGAATTGAATTAAACGGAAAATCAACTGGGGTAAGGACATCTCCGTCCGCATAAAAAGCCAATTGCTTTAATCTTCTATATTTTAAAGAATCTTCCTTATCCTTTTCGTTGTAATTTGTGGTTACAAACATCATCGTATTGTCGGGATTAAATGAAACTGGTCCGTCATGTGCACGAGTTTTATCATAGTCTCTCCATCGATTTTTATAAAAGAAATCAATCCAAAAAGGTTTTTGATAGAATTTATAAGTTTTAGTAGATTCTATTGAATCATAAAATGCCACATCTGAATAGTACTGGCCAGTTCTTGGATAATTTCGATTGACTGCAACGTGGTTGTATTCATTAGAAACAAAGAGTATCCCGCCTTTTGGATTTGGGAAAGCCCCATAAACCTCACCTTTGTCGGACTCATGATACTTTCGAATTTGATATTCTGATGAATCTTTTACATTTGAATAAAACAAGGGTAAATTGTCTTTGATATTCAATAATTGGTCCTTATCCGAACATAAATTCAAGGCTGAATCCAAGATGGCTGAAACTCTATCCGGTTTATTCATGTATTTGACAGCTTTCATATACATGATCCAATCCCCTTGGAATTTGGATTTTTTAGTAAGTTTTCCGGACCAATACATGGCTTTACTATAGGCTTCAGAAGCATAAGCTGCCTCTACTGTTTTACGTAGAACGCTAAGCTTAGGGGCAGTTTTTTTAAGTTCTAAAGACGACAACTCTTCCCATACGGGTAGTGCCTCAGCAAAACGGTATTCTGAGGAAAGTTTTGCAGCATATTGTTCTCTATTTGTCTGTGCTTGTAAACCGAATAGGACAAGACAAGCAAATGCGGTTATTATTCTTTTCATATTAAAAATATCGAGGACTTTGAATTGCATTATTTTTACCTTTTAAACTAAAAGAAACAACAATTTCATGTGTTCCCCACTGGTTCAACATTTTTCCATTTAATGGAAAATCAAATGCATAACCCGCCATTAAAAATTTAGTAATTTGGTAAGAAAAGTTAACTCCAGCACAATCTGTTGTCCTGTAGACTGCACCGAACCAAAAGCGATCAAGATAAAGTGCGGATACATTTAAATCTGCGATAAGCGGACCGCTTCCCGTATATTTGACTAACACCGATGGCTTAAGGATTAGCCCAGTATTAATTTTGTGAATATACCCACCCATTACATATAAGTGTCTTTGCAGGTATGAGTTCCCTGTATTGTTATCGATGCTGCGTTTAATCAGTCTCGGCAAGGAAAACCCAGCATAGAACTTATTCGTGCGCAAATAGGCACCAAAACCAAAGTTTGCTTTCGTTTCACGGAATGCATTTGTATAATTCGGGTCGGCAAGGTCTGTCACAATCAAGTTTGAAAAATCATAGCCATATTGTTGAATTCCACCAGATAAACCTAATGAAAGGCGCATATCATTCTTGTTTAATCGCATGTGGTAAGCAAAATTGGCCATAGCATTTAACCCCGAACGAGATCCGATTTTATCGTAAGCTACATTGGCTCCTAATCCAATATTTTCACGAAGCACGGGTGAATGAACGGACAAGAATTGTGTATTCGGCGCTCCATCCCAACCCACCCATTGTGCACGGGTTACTCCGGTGATGTTTAATTCTCCTTTAGTACCTGCATATGCCGGGTTAAACTGCAATGGATTAAAGAAATACATGGATGTTTGTGCATCCTGTTGTGCCTTCATACCTGTACCAACAAGTATGAATATTGTTATTAAACTAATTCTTTTCATATTATGGTTGAATTTCGATATATCCTTGATAGGGATCTTGTGATTTCTTATTCGTGTCAACTACGTAAAAATAGGTCGCTGCTGGTAATGGATTTGGATTGGTTCCTTTTAAATGACCATTCCAATCATTATTATACGGTTCTGCTTCATAAACAACATTTCCCCAGCGGTTATAAACCGTAACCTTAATGGATGGATATTGTGCCGTATTTTGAATGATCCATAGTTCATTTTGGTTATCGCCATTAGGGGAAAGAAACTGAGGAATAACTATAGGAATCAGAGGTGTACATCCCAAATCAAACGATTCAGAGGTAGCGCACCCATTTCCATCCGTAGCAGTAACCGTAAATGTACCTTCATCAATGTTATTGGCAGTAGCCCCAGTATTTCCAGAAGACCAGCTGTAAGTGAAATTACCTACCCCGCCCGATGCCAATACAGATAAACTTCCATTAGCTTCACCACATTCAGAGCCAACTGAATCAATTTGAACTATTGAAATTGGTCCAGGTTGATTTACAAATACCGTGGTGTCATCTTGACACCCATCCTCATTAGAAACCGTAACCGTGTAATTCCCGGTGCTTAATCCATTCACGGATGCCGCGTTGTTTTGTGCTGGATTCCAAGTGTAATTTAAATTACTGCCATTCCCATTGTCTGTATCAATACTCAGCGCACCATTGGAGCCATTAAAACATGTCACGTTAGTTACATTAACTTGAGTGATGTTAATTAAGGTTGGCGGTTCTATAACCACGGTATAGGTAGATGAACATCCGTTAATGTTATCATTTAATATCACAACATATTGCCCCGGTTGATTAATCACCGGATTAAAAGTATTTCCTCCAGATACAATGCCCGGACCAGACCAGGAAGCCGTAGTATTTAAGGGGTCGACTACACCGTTAATCACACCGATACCTGTCACGCAATCTAATCCATTTTGTGGTGTGGTGGTATAATCGAAGCCCGGTGCAGAAAGTACGTTAACTAAAAACTGATCTTGAACGCCAGGACAGTCTCCTAACTGCACATCAACCTCGATGGTCCCAGTGATGGTGTTCCCTGAAACATTACTTCCAGCATTAAAGGTTGGGATATTCCCAGAACCAGAAGCCCCAAGTCCTACATCGGTATTATTATTTGTCCAAGTAATATCAGCCCCTGGAGGTGTTGAAATATAATCATCCGGATTTACAGGTGTTCCAGGACAAATCGTGAAATCAATATTCGTATTTATAACTAATTGAGGCTGAACAGCAACCGTAACAATCGCGGTGTCTCCCGGACAAGCTGCATTTTGAACGGCAACATAGTATTGTACGGAGTCAATGGTGCTGCCTGAATTATTCAAAGTTTGAGCGATGTTACTTCCTGTTCCGTTTGCAGCCCCCGTTATGGTATTCGGGAAAACAGCGCTCCATGTGAATTGGACATTGTCCAGGTTACTTGTAATGTCTATATCCGTAGTTTCCCCGTTGCACAACTCATAAAATAACGGATCAACATTGGCATTCGCCTGAGGATTTACCGTAATCACGTGAACGTCTGCAGAGTCGTTGGAACATTCTACTGTAGCTTCAATTTGAATAATACCTGTTTCGTTGGTATTGTTTTGCGGCAACAACGCAGAAAAGACGACCGGTGTTACGCCATTACCAGAAAGCACGGTGATATTGCTGATGTTCGTAGTATCTGTGATATCCCAATAAATATAGTAATTGGGTTGATCCGATGTCATGGTGAATTCCACGGTAGAATCTCCGCTACACACGGTTTGTTGGAGTAAGGAAAAAGACAAGTGCGCTTCGGGTTTAATTACAACAGAATCAATATGTGCATCCTCCCCACAAAAATTCCCAGTGGTCATGGTGATATAATACGTCCCTGGTTGACTGAATAAAATCTCTACATCATCTGTCCCGTTCGTCCATTGTGTGTAATCGTAAGTTGGACCGGTAAAGCCATTGTTCGAACCTAAGGTACCGCTATTGACTGTAAATGTATTCGGGGTAATGGTCCAATAGAATCCATACGTAGTATCGCAACCGCTTTGATTAATAGTTTCTCCGCCATCGGATTCATTGCTAAACGTAACCGGTTCTAAAACACAGATAGGTGACTGCGGTGTATAACTAAAGTCGGCTGTTGTACCCGTAGAAATCACAATAGGCCCAACCGTAAACACCGTAGGCAAACCGTTGTTTGAACAAATGTTTTGTGCCACTACGGTGGCTGAAAACGCATTTTCTATGGGCGGTAATCCGGGAGCAATAATGAAATCAACACCACAAGAAGAGGTATTGAACAAATGATTAATGGTGGTGTCATTCGATGTGGTAAACACTTGAAGCGGAGAACCATCGGAAAACGAGACCGTGTAGGTGATTGGAACATCGTTAGATAAAATATCAATAGAATATGGCGATGGTAAGCAGGTATTTGAACCAATTCCCGCTACAGTTACGAGCGGTGCATTGCCATTAAACACGATATAAGAGGTGGAATTAGTACATCCGTTTTGGGTAACGGTATGAACAAGCGTAAATTGACCCAAGGGATAATCGTGGCTAATTTGACTCCCTACCATCGATAGATTGGTGGAGGTAGAACCATCTCCCCAGTTGAACACTTGAGTAACGGTATTATTCACAGCCGCGTTAAACGTGAACAGTGCAGAATCGATAGAACCACAATTCTTAAAAATAGTCTGTCCATTTTGGGTTGTCGTTCCATACCCACCGCCTACAGATGCAAGGGTTAAAGCCGCATTTGGGAGAGCATTGACGTCAACTGTTCTGGTGAATACGCTCGGCGCAAACCCTGGGTTTGTTACGGTCAGTGTTGCCGTAGTGGTTGGAGCTGTAGCCGTGTTATAGGTTACGATGTGTGGCCCCGCAGTATTCGCTGTTGCAGGCGTAGCCCCCAAACCGAAATTCCAGGAATAACTTGATCCCGCAACAGTTGATGTAGAGGTGTTCGCGTAGGTGATGGTACTCCCTTGACAAATAGTAATGGTACCGCCCACAGATGCCGGAACAGAACTAAAGCTTGCACTGGGCGCTTGTCCAAAGGTTACTAGGGATACAATGAAACCAGTAACTAAAAATACGTTTTTAAGCATTGGGTTTGTATAGATATTAAGCCACAAAGGTAAACAAATGAATTAAAGAAAAGAAATGCAATTATTTATCTATTTTAGTAACTCATCTGAACAAAATGATTTTTGTTCATCTAATTCGATTTGGAAGTTTGTATGAAAAAAATATGTAAATTAAAATTCAATGACAAATTTTCTTTCAACCGTGCCGTCACTGTATATATAGAACAAAAGAGTATTTTTTGATTCCCCTATCATTTTACCCGTAACATCCGTTAACTTAATTAACTTTTTGTTCGTTGAGTTTAATTCGTTTAATTCGGTATATCCCAACGTTAAATTCAACGTAATTATACTATCACAACTATTTATGGAAGGTATTATTTGGGTATAAACCCCGCTCTGAGTATACGTTGTACCATTTAGCATAAAAGAATCAATAGCGCTTTGGTAAATAATCGATGTATCGTTTTGTAAAACATTAATTAACTCAACGATGGTGTCCTGTCCACAGTACGTCCCAGTGGTTAATTTAACATTGTAGGCTCCTGGCTGACTAAATAAAATTTCCAAATTATCTGTCCCGTTCGTCCATTGTGTGTAATCGTAAGTTGGACCGGTAAAGCCATTGTTCGAACCTAAGGTACCGCTATTGACTGTAAATGTATTCGGGGTAATGGTCCAATAGAAGCCATACGTAGAATCACAACCGTTTTGATAAACAGTTTCTCCGCCATCAGATTCATTGCTAAACGTAACCGGTTCTAAAACACAGATAGGTGACTGCGGTGTATAACTAAAGTCAGCCGTTGTACCCGTAGAAATCACAATAGGTCCAACCGTAAAAACGGTAGGAATACCGTTATTCGAACAAATGTTTTGTGCCACTACGGTGGCTGAAAACGCATTTTCTATTGGAGGAAAACCCGGGGCGAATACGTAATCTATGCCACAGGAAGAGGTGTTAAACACGTGATTAATGGTGGTATCGTTTGGTGTAGTAAAAACAGAAGAAGGTGTACCGTCGGTAAAACTAACGGTATATGTAATCGGAACATCGTTCGATAAAATATCAATAGAATATGGCGACGGTAAGCAGGTATTTGAACCAATACCTGCGACCGTTACTTGTGGAGCACTTCCATTGAAAACAATGTAAGAGGCTGTATTAGTACATCCGTTTTGGGTAATGGTATGAACAAGCGTAAATTGACCCACGGGATAATCGTGGCTAATTTGACTCCCTACCATCGATAAATTGGTAGAGGTAGAACCATCTCCCCAGTTGAACACTTGAGTAACGGTATTATTCACAGCCGCATTAAACGTGAACAGTGCAGAATCGATAGAACCACAATTCTTAAAAATAGTCTGTCCATTTTGGGTTGTCGTTCCGTACCCACCGCCCGTAGAGGCTAAGGTCACGTCGGCATTTGGCAGTGCATTAACATCAATGGTTCCAGTAAATACACTTGGAGCAAACCCTGGATTTGTAACCGTTAAGGTCACCGTAGTGGTTGGAGCTGTCGCCGTGTTATAGGTTACGATGTGTGGACCCGCAGTATTCGCTGTTGCAGGCGTAGCCCCCAAACCGAAATTCCAAAAATAACTTGATCCCGCAACAGTTGATGTAGAGGTGTTCGCGTAGGTGATGGTACTCCCTTGACAAATAGTAATGGTACCGCCCACAGATGCCGGAACAGAACTAAAACTTGCATTAGGCGCTTGTCCGAAGGTTACAACTGATAAAACCAATCCGGTAACAAGAAAAATATGGTTAAGCATCGGCTATGTATAGATATTATGATGCAAAAGTAAACAATTGAATTAAAGAAAAGAAATCCAATCTACATGCTTTTTTAAACGCTCCATTGTTTGTTCCTCTTCAGAACCTAAAGTCGGGGTAAAATTATACTTCCAAATCGCCGAAGGCGGCATGCTTAATAAGATGGATTCTGTTCTGCCGTTGGATACTATTCCAAACTTTGTCCCTCGATCGAATAACAAGTTGTATTCCACATACCGAGAACGCCGCAAGGATTGCCACTCATACTGCTGCGGTGTTGCTTCTGCTGGGGTATCTTTGGTTTGCTCTTGATAAAGGGAAGGGAAATTCTTGCCTAATGCCAAACAAAAACCAAGGATTTTAAGCCTATCCTCCTCAGATTCTGGAACCAAATGGTCAAAAAATATACCTCCTACTCCTCGGGTTTCATTTCGATGTGGTAAAAAGAAATACTCATCGGCCCATGCTTTATAGTGTTCGTAGGCTGTTGGATTAAAAGAATCGCATATTGACTTTAAATGCTGATGGAATGTTGCGGCTTCTTGCATATTTACATACATCGGAGTAAGGTCTATCCCACCCCCAAACCACGATTTGCCTTCATTGGTCTCAAAGTACCGCACGTTCATATGAATGGTGGGGTGCAAGGGGTGAACGGAGTGCAACACAATCGAAACCCCGGTAGCCAAAAAGTGATCTCCTTCCATCCCCATTTGCTGCTTCATTACCTGTGTAATTTCTCCAGTTACTTTCGAGAATGCTACCCCACCCTTTTCAATAACACGACCATGCTCCATGGTCATGGTTACTCCTCCCCCTCCCTCGGTTCGTTCCCAGGCATCCGATTGAAAATCAGCCTGCCCATCATGCGCAGACAATGCTTCAACAATCTCTAATTGCAAGTCCCTGAAAACCTGTGCTATCTCATTTCCATGAATCATCTTGCTGATGTTTGAAGTTGACAAAGCGGCAAGGCTTCATTCCGTTGTTCGCGTGATAATAACGAACCGTCTTGCCATAATCGAATGAGGTCATAAGGCCTGTTGTCAGCGGTTTATTTCCTGAAAGCCAAGGCAGTAAGGAATTCACAATATCATAACCAAGTAAAACCGATTTACTCAGGTCTGTATCATACGCAACACGAAACGCTTTGTGGAATTTTTTCACCCTTGGACCTTCCAAGTCGAAACACGTAGTGCTCATGTAGTTAAACGAACCTTGGTTGTCGAAGACCGAATTAACTTCTTTAAGCTCCGTCCATTCACGTAAACCATAAAGTGCTACAAGATTATTCTCCCGCATTAATTTTATCATGTTCACCACCTGTTTTTTGTCTTGACTTACACAAACCATATTCAGCGGACTTGTGGTTTTTGAAAAGGCTTTTAGCATAGTCTCATTAGCCAAAATCAAGCGTGCGTTTTTCGGGGCATAATCATAAAAATCTTGAATAAACTGCTTTTCTAACAAGGTGTCTGCAGCCAAACCCGTTTGAAATAAAACGACTTGCTCATTTTTGCTGCGTTCACCCATTGTCTTACCCAAGGCTGCAACTTGTGAAGTAAGTTCAGATGCAACCATAAAAAGTGACTCATTTGTCCGTAACTGTTCCGTCAGAGTAGCGACCGACAAAGGAAATATTAAGGGGATTCCTAGTTTCATCGAGAAAGCAGATAGTTTTTCACATTCCGAAGCATGTACCGGCCCAATAAACAGGTCAAAACGATCCAGTTTTCCGGCACTGATTAGCGCATTGATGGATTCTTCTTTGGATTGATAATCGAAAAAGTATACATCGCCATTAATGGTAGCCTGAAGGGAGTCGATACCTACCATTACTCCCATGTAGAATTCAAACGCAAATTTCTGATAGCCCTTTAATGGAAAACTAACCGAGTCCAAATTGAAGGGCAAAAACACACCCACCCGAAGCGTCTTGTTGCTTGGTTTCGGGGTTAATGGCATAGGTTTGGAAACTGATTTTGATGGATTTTCAGAAAATTCGTTCTTAGGCGGAATCGGATTTACTGAAACAGGGGTCGTGTGTGTATCGATTGGAATTTTTAAGGTCATGCCTGGAGTGATTGTACTCGAGCGCAGTTGATTAAACTCTTTAAGCTCAGAAAGGCTGATGAGATAGCGTTTGGCTATATCATTTAACTTATCGCCATTCTTCACCGTGAACGTAATTACAGAGTCAGAATATTCAAATGTTCTAAAACTTCGTTCGGCAACGGGACCCTCACTTATTTCAACTGGCACATTCATTTGAGCATCTATCCACCGTTTAACGCCGTTTTTAATGAGTACCTTTTGATTGAGTTGCACTCCATTGGAAAGCGAGGGATTGCTTGCAATTAAAGAATCCAAGGATACAGCAAACTTCTTTGCGATTCCAAATGGAGTATCCCCGCTAACCGCTTGATGGGTAAAGGTAGACCTACTGGCGCGAACAAATAAAGTCGTTCCAAGTTGCACGTTATCGGTAAGTGTAGGATTATCGGCTTTAATTTGGGTTGAGGACACATTGGACTCCTGTGAAATGGAAAACAAGGTCATTCCTTCACGAATGGAAACTTCATGATAAAGCACCCCATCCCGAGTGACCAAGGGAAAAAAAACTTGCGCTAAGGCTACCCCTTTTAGCGTCACACAAAGCAATAATATGAAGAAAGATTTTATTCCCATTCTATAGTAGCAGGGGGTTTAGAACTAATATCATAGGTTACACGGTTTATCCCTTTAACCTGATTGATAATTTTATTCGATATTTCTGCTAAAAACTCATAGGGTAAGTGACACCAATCTGCGGTCATACCATCCGTTGAGGTCACTGCCCTCAAGGCAACAGCATTCTCATACGTTCGCTCATCCCCCATTACGCCAACCGATTGAACAGGAAGCAAAATTACACCAGCTTGCCAAACGGTATTGTAAAGTCCATGATCTTTTAACCCTTGAACGAATATATGATCTGCCTCTTGAAGTATTCGTACTTTTTCTGGGGTAACTTCTCCGAGGATACGAATCCCTAAGCCAGGACCAGGAAAAGGATGTCTTTCCAACAACGCGGGATCCATGTCCATGGCGCGACCAATGCGCCTAACTTCGTCTTTAAACAATGCCCTGAGCGGTTCAACTACTTTAAGTTTCATATAATCTGGCAATCCGCCCACATTGTGGTGAGATTTAATGGTTTGGGAAGGTCCACCCGTTGCTGAAATCGACTCAATGACATCGGGATAAATAGTGCCTTGCCCCAACCAAGCCGCATGCTCAACCTTGCTTGATTCCTCATCGAATACTTCAATGAACACTTTACCAATTGCCTTGCGCTTCGCTTCCGGATCACTTTTACCTGTTAAAGCATCATAAAACCGTTCAGAAGCATCCACCCCCTTGATGTTTAATCCCATGTGTTGGTAAGAATCCAAGACCTGTTGAAATTCATCTTTTCGCAACAATCCATTATCCACAAAAATACAATGCAGTCGGTCGCCTATGGCTTTGTGCAAGAGCATGGCTGCTACCGAAGAATCTACTCCCCCAGATAAACCGAGAATCACGCTGTCATTTCCAATCTTCGCCTTTAAATCCGCAACACTTTCTTCAACAAATACCCCTGGAGACCAATCTCCTACACACCCACAACACGTTAAAACAAAATTCTTTAATACTTGCATTCCATCGGTAGAGTGATACACCTCTGGATGAAATTGAACGCCATACGTCTGTTCACCTTCAAATTGAAAGCCTGCATACGCTACTGCTTCAGTACTGCAAATACGCGTTGCATTTGGAGGCAATTGAGAAATGGAATCCCCGTGAGACATCCATACCTGGGTGGGATAGCTCAAGCCTGATAAAATTCCATTGTCAGACCCTTCTTCTAGCATGGCTCGACCGTACTCGCGGGTATTGGAGGCTTTTACCTCTCCCCCATAGGTTTGTGCGAGCAGTTGCGCGCCATAACAAATCCCAAGAAGAGGTAGTTTCGTTTTAATGGCAGATAAATTCGGTTTTGGAGAAGATTCGTCGCGCACTGAGAACGGACTTCCAGATAAAATAACTCCCATGCAATTGGGGGTTTCTTCACCGATTGAATTCCACGGGTGGATTTCGCAATAGACATTCATTTCTCGGATTCTACGCGCAATTAATTGAGTGTATTGGGACCCGAAATCGTAAATTAAAATGGTTTGATGCATGTGCAAAGTTAATTTAATTTGAGGTCACCGAATATCGGGAAACTTAAAGAATTGTAAAAAATCACTTTCATCATTGAATCATCAATAATATCGACACGAAATAATTACCTTTGCCAACTACATACGAGAATATGATTAGCGACATACTAAAGAAGATTTTTGGGGATAAAAGTACCAAAGACCAAAAGCGATACCAACCCTTTGTTGACCAAACAACGGCTTATTTAACTAAAATACAAGGATTGAGCGATGATCAATTGCGACAGAAATCCTTTGAGTTTCGCAAAAAAATTCAAGCAGCGATTCAACAGCAAGAACTTGAAGTGCAACAAATTCAAGAGCAAATAGCCGATGTTTCCCGTTCCGTGAACGAAAAGGAGGCCTTGTTCGAGCAAATCGATGCCTTGACCAAAGCAATTGATGAGACCATCGAGGAAGTGCTTCTTGAAATTCTACCAGAAGCCTTCGCTGTTGTTAAAGAAACGGCTCATCGTTGGGCTACGCACGGTCAATTGACGGTAGAAGCGACAGATTTCGATCGGGATTTAGCAAAAAATAAAGATGGAATCACGATATCTGGAAATCAAGCCATTTGGCATAGTGAATGGACAGCAGCTGGAAATCACGTAATGTGGAACATGGTGCACTACGATGTACAGCTCATGGGGGGTGCCGTGCTTCACCAAGGAAATATTGCCGAAATGCAAACCGGAGAAGGAAAAACCCTCGTAGCAACCCTACCCGTTTATCTGAATGCGTTGGCAGGCAAAGGGGTACACATTGTGACAGTCAATGACTACTTAGCGAAACGTGACTCAGAATGGATGGGGCCGCTCTACCAATTTCACGGGTTAAGTGTCGATTGCATAGACAAGCACCAGCCCAATTCAGATGCACGCAGAAATGCCTACCTAGCGGACATCACCTTCGGTACCAATAATGAATTTGGTTTTGATTATTTGCGTGACAACATGGCTGGACATCCCAGTGAATTGGTGCAGCGTAAACACCATTTTGCCATTGTGGATGAAGTCGATTCCGTGTTGATTGATGATGCCCGTACTCCTTTGATCATTTCTGGTCCTACCTCCAGCAATGGCGAACAAGAATTTCATGCGCTAAAACCTCGAGTGGAGCGTATCGTAAACGCTCAGAAGGAAGTGGTTCAAAAGTTCTTACTGGAGGCCAAGAAAAACCTTGTCGTTTTAAATGAACTGCAACCCGACAAGAAACTTGAAAAAACGATGCTCGAAGAAGGAGGAATTGCCTTGTTAAGAGCACATCGGGGGCTTCCAAAGAATAAAACATTGATTAAATTTTTGTCCGAACCTGGTGTAAAAGTGCATTTGCAAAAAACCGAAAACACCTACTTACAGGAACAGGGCAAGCACATGAAAAAGATTGATGCAGAATTGTTCTTTGTAATCGATGAAAAAAACAACACCATTGAGTTAACCGCAAAAGGAATTGACTTGATTTCAGGCAGCGATGATAAAGACTTTTTCATTATGCCGGATATTGGTGCAGAAATCGCCAAGCTTCAAAAAGAAGGACTCAATGAAGAGCAATTTCTAGAAAATAAAGATGCCTTGGTCAGAGATTATTCCATTAAATCGGAACGAATTCACTCGGTGAATCAATTGCTTAAAGCGTATACGCTTTTTGAAAAAGAAGTGGAATACGTGATCCTCGACAGTAAAGTTAAAATTGTTGATGAATCAACCGGGCGTATCCTTGAAGGTCGCCGATATTCAGATGGTTTACACCAAGCCATTGAAGCTAAAGAAAATGTGCAGATTGAGGCAGCCACTCAAACGTATGCCACCATTACCCTTCAGAATTACTTCCGAATGTACCATAAATTGGCGGGTATGACCGGTACAGCTGAAACAGAGGCCAAAGAATTCTACGACATATATAAATTAGATGTGGTGGTGATTCCTACCAATCGCGTTGCGGTTCGTAAGGACTTGGACGATATGGTATTCAAGACGGCTCGAGAGAAATTTGCTGCGGTTATTCAAGAGGTCGAACGACTCGTAGCGGAAGGTCGTCCTGTGCTTGTAGGTACCACCACAGTTGAGATTTCTGAGTTACTCAGTAAAATGTTACAATTCAATAAAGTGAAGCATCAAGTACTGAACGCCAAATACCACCAAAAAGAAGCGGAAATAGTTGCCGCTGCAGGCCAAGCAGGTGCGGTTACGATTGCAACGAACATGGCCGGAAGGGGTACAGATATTAAATTAGGCGAAGGCGTGAAAGAAGCAGGAGGTCTCGCCATCATCGGTACAGAACGCCACGATTCGCGGCGGGTAGACAGGCAGTTGCGCGGACGTTCAGGACGACAAGGTGATCCAGGTTCTTCGCAATTTTTTGTTTCCCTAGAAGATGATTTAATGCGAAAGTTTGGTTCCGAGCGTATCGCTAAGATTATGGACCGTATGGGACTGAAGGAAGGGGAAGTGATCAGCCATGGAATGGTCTCTAAATCCATAGAACGTGCCCAGAAGAAAGTCGAAGAAAATAATTTTGGTATTCGTAAGCGACTATTAGAATATGACGATGTCATGAACGCTCAGCGTAAACTCATTTACAAGCTACGTAAGAATGCGCTTTTTGGTGATCGACTCGACATTGACGTAGACAATATGTTCTTTGATTTGTGTGAACAAACAGTTCAGCAAAACATTCACGCAGAATTCACGGATTTTGAAGTAGCCTTAATTCGAATTTTAGGCATTTCGTCCCCGGTAACGGAAGAGGAATTTAAGCGCGCCGATGCCAATACCTTGGTTAACTTAGTGTATCAGGCCATGTTAACTCAGTATAAGCGCAAATGTGAAAAGTTCGCATCCAAGGCTTTTCCTCAGGTTAAACATGTCTATGAAACGATGTCGGATCGATACAAGAACATCGTTTTTCCGTTAACGGATAGCCGAAGAGAGGTTCAGCTCGTGGTCAATTTACAAGAAGCGTATACCACCCAATGCGCCAATATTTCAAAACAATTTGAGAAACACGTCATTCTTGGTATTATAGATAATGAATGGAAAGAGCACTTGCGTGAAATGGATGATTTACGATCGGCGGTGAACAATGCTACCTACGAGCAAAAGGATCCTTTGGTGATTTATAAACTGGAATCTTATGATTTATTCAAGAATATGATAAATCGGGTGAATGGTTCTTCGGTGGAATTGCTCATGAATTTGGACATCCCATTTGAACAGGAGGCTCAAAGTACAAATAAGGAAATTACACAAAATCCTTACGCAAAATCGCAAACCAATGTCAGTACTTCCGGCCAAGCTCCAAAATTTGAAGGCAGTCAGGGGTATCAAGAGGCGATTCAGAATTCAATGACTGAACCTGTGAAACGAGAACCCATTGTTGTTGATGCGAAAATTAATCGAAACGAACCTTGTCCTTGCGGAAGCGGTAAAAAATACAAGCAATGCCATGGAAAATAGGCCTGATTGGAACGGGCAATGTAGCGAGTTTTTGGGCGCATAACCTCAAGGGAATTGTCAGTGCTGAACTATTCGTTCGAGGCAGTTCACCCGAAAAAACGGGCAGTTTTGTTACCACTCATGGTCTAATCGAACTAGACGCTCAAGCGGTTGATGTCTTTTTAATTTGTGTCCAAGATAGAAACATCGCTTCAGCGATCACTGCCTTACCAGAACACACACCTGCGTTTATTTGCGCTGGATTGTTTAGTATTCACCCCTATCTAACACGACCCATCGGAATAATTTATCCCTTGCAAACCATTCAAGCACAAGCCCTACCCTCGTTTTCAACGGTTCCGTTTTTAGCTGAATTTTCTGAAAGCGTGCGAGATATTGGCTCTAGTTTTCTTTATGAAATGGGGCTAAAGTATTCAGAAGAAACTGAAGAAGCACGTTTTTCGGCGCATCTTGCGGCGGTCTTCATCAACAATTTCGGTTACTTCCTCATGAAACATGGATTATCCTTGGCTCAAGCGCATAACATTCCATCATCTCTATTTAAACCCTTGATTAATCAGACAATATCTAACTTATTGCTTGATAAAGACTTGCAAACAGGACCGGCACGAAGAAATGATATAGAAACCCTTCGCTCGCACGAATCTATGCTCTCTGATCAATCGTTAGAAATATACAAGGCCCTGAGTGCATTCATACAACATACTAATTCCAATGAATTATAAAATCAAACTCAACACCATTAATACGTTTATTTTTGATGTAGATGGCGTCCTTTCCAACGGCAATGTGTTAATCAATGGATTGGATTACCAGCGGAGTATTTATGTGAAGGACAGTTATGCGATTCAATATGCATCAAAATTGGGATACCACATTTTCTTGATAACAGGGGGCGAATCTGAATTCATAAAAAAAACATACTTGAGGCTGGGTGTAACCGAAGTCCGTTTGGAAAGCAGCAACAAGCTACAGGTATTTGAGGAGATAAAAGGTAAGTACACCCTTGAAAACGCACATTGTTTGTATATGGGGGATGATATTCCAGACATTCCGCTGTTAAAGGTTGTAGGGGTGGCTGCAGTACCACAAGATGCATCCGTTGATGTAAAAGAAGTTGCGAACTATGTTTCCCCTTATCAAGGCGGCGCGGGATGTGTGCGTGATGTCATTGAACAAACCCTGAGGGCTCAAGGAAAATGGCTTGGTCCAGAAGCGTTTACTTGGTAGTCATTACACATTCAACTCTTTAGCCCAAAAGGCATTTAACAGCATAACCAACCGGCGTGAGGTATTATTCAGGTAACGCTTTGTTCGATACCCACCAATCCACTTTATTCCTGAAATCGCATTGGTTAGAAATACTTCATCGGCAGACAATAAATTATGTGGGAGAATGGGGCATTCATAGACCCTTATGCCATTTTGAATAGCTAAGTTTATAACCTGCATCCGCATGGTTCCTGCGATACAACCTTCTTGCAGCCCGGGAGTATAAAGCACCCCATTACTGACGATAAACAGATTACAACTGGTAGTTTCAATCAGATTCCCCTTTTCATTCTGCAGAACGAAATCGTCTAAACCCAATTCCTCTGCAGCGATTGCAGCAAGGACCTTAGTTAGGCCATTTTTTGTTTTAAACGGGGAAAGAACATTGGCGTGCAGCTTTATATCCTTGTAAATATCAAGCTCTAGCCCTTTGTAGTTCAATAAAAAATCGTTTTCATCAATGGGCCAAACTTCTATAAAATAAGTGGCTTCATTGGAGGCAGGCTTGTAAGTGCCTCCCGCAATACGGTCAATACTTATGCGGCATTTCCCTCCTGCCCGAATCTCACTTTTCTCCAATAACTCAAGCACTTTCTCATAAAATACCTCCTGTGTGAGGTACGAAGGTATTCTTATTTTAAGCAGTTCAGCTCCTTTGAACAGTCGTTGAATGTGGGCATTCAGATTAATTGGGCGACCGTGCATAATACGGACACTTTCAAATACACCATCTCCGTATAAAAACGCGCGACTACCCGCTTCGATCGCAGGCTCTGACGCAAAAAGTATCTTACCGTTGTTGTTTACAAAT
>Ga0315907_10003035_pt1 | contig 20306 bp, 32 predicted proteins | sample LakEriMetagenome_3_FD_203525 | JGI IMG/M metagenome (GOLD analysis project Ga0315907, IMG submission 203525) | Freshwater fungal communities from buoy surface, Lake Erie, Ohio, United States - Buoy 12 MA123 | ecosystem: Environmental > Aquatic > Freshwater > Lake > Lake biofilm | place: USA...
GCCCAGTCATGATGTTATGCCCGGGCTGAGCGGGTCCGCAAGGGCGGTACGGCGCGTATGCTATTGTTAGTATATGTTTATCAGAGGTTTAAGTAAGCGCGGGAGTTTTTCGGCCGGCCGTCGCCTCCCACGTTCAGGATTTTCTTCTAAAAAGTGGATACATCGACTTTGACCAATGAAATCAGGGGTTTGGTGCAGGTCCGCGAGGGGCAAAATCACGCCCAAAATGACCCGATCCGGAATTCCAGGCTTGATTTTGGGGTCAAACTAGTGTCTACTATACGAGTGAAAGTAAGAAGCGCCCACGCCTCCTCCCTCCGGCCTCAACCCCGGAAAAGACGCTAAAAACCGCCTCTAACCCATTTTAAGCCCAGTTTACCCGATCTCCCTTGGTGGGAGAAAGGACGGTCCTGTGCCTAAATTTAACCAACCCTTTCATTCCCACTCTTATGCGTACCCCCATGCTCATGCCCGCCACGTCCGCCGCCCTCCTCACCGTCCACGCCCGGACGCTGCTCACCTCCACCGCCCTCCGGGCCCGCGTCGAGTCCCTCCTGCGGTCCGACAAGCACCTGCGGGGCTGCCGCCTCTCCGGGGAGGACACCCTGGGCTTCCAGGTCGGGGGTCCGGGGCGCGCCTCGGCCGTCCGCTTCACGGTCCGCCGGTTGAACGATAAGATCAACCGGGTCGAACTGACCTTCGACCGGGCCGACACCCGGGTCGCCGGTCGCCTGCTCGACCTCCTGATGCCGGACATCGTCGAGGAAATCGCCCTCGAGATCTTCCGCCGCGCCCACGCCGACAAGTCCCAGCGCGCGCTGATCTCCTGGCCCAAGGAGCTCCTCGCCGCCTGAAATTAACCCTACTTACGAACTCCAACCAATTCTCAATCTATGGAAAACATCCTCAACGATCAGCAGTTCCTCGCTTCGTCCCCCGCCCAGGCTTCGAATGAAGTCGTGGACGTGATGGCCTGCATTCCGTCCCTCGTCCGTCACGCGCAGCTCCAGGGCTCGCTCACGAGCGACGATCTTGTGCGCTTGGTCCCGGCTTGCGCCGATGACCCCGAACTGACCGGCCAGCTCCTGGACCTGCTCGGTCAAGGCGGGGTCACCGTGACTTCCATCTACGAAGAACCGGACAATTCCGAGGACGAGGCGGCCGACGACAGTTTCTTGGCGGGTCAGGACCACGACCTGCTTGCCGGCTATCTGAAGCAGGTCCGTCGGACGCAGATCCTCACCCGCGAGGAGGAATTCGAAATGTTCGCGCGGATCGAAGCGGCGATCGCCGGCCGGCAGGAGTCCGAAGCCTTGCGTTTGCGCAACGAGGTCGTCCAGCGCAACCAGCGCCTGGTGGTCTCGCTCGCGCGTCGCTACCTTGATCGGGGGTTGCCGTTCGGCGACCTGATCCAGGAGGGCAATCTCGGCCTGGTCAAGGCGGTCAACAAGTTCGACCTCCGTCGCGGTTACAAGCTCTCGACCTATGCGTTTTCCTGGATTCGCCAGGCCATGGTCCGTGCCTTGTGCAAACACGGCCGCACGATCAGCCTCCCGAGCAATCTGTTCGAGAAACTCAACCGGATCGCCGCGGCCCAGGCCGAGCTCTCCGCGGATCTCGACCGCCTGCCCACCGTCGCCGAGCTGGTCGAGCGCACCGGCATCCCCGCCGAGGAACTGACGGAGGACCTGCAGACCGTCTATCGGCAGACTTCCCTGAAGTCGGTGCTCGGTGACCATGCGGATGAGACCGACCCCGAGTGCATCCGGGGATTGATGATGGGGCCGTCCGGTCACGATGACTCCACCCCGGCGCTCCTGCCGGACCTCTCCCCGGTGATGGCGTCGCTGTCCAAGCAGGAGCAGGAGGTCCTGTCCCTGCGCTTCGGCCTGCGGGACGGCGTAGCGCTGACCCTCGAAGAAATCGGTGCCCGCTTCGACGTCACCCGCGAGCGCATCCGCCAGATCATCGAGAAGGCGCTGCGCAAGCTCCGCCACCCGGCCCGCTTGCGCCAGCTGCAGGGGCTATTCACCGGCGACTTCTCGTCCAGCGGCCCCGGCTTCGAGGACTTCGCCAAGGCCGCTGCCTAAGCCGAAAGGTCAGGCTACCACCTAGTAGCCTGCCCCTTTTCCTTCAGGTAATAGGTCCCGTTGTTTTGCGCCTCTTGCGGTGTTTGCTGGTAAGATGCCCCGAAACCCACGCACCGAAGACCCGCACGCTCTGTATCACGTATTCTCCCGCGGCTACTACCGTACGGCTATCTTCGCCGATCGGTGTGCCGCATTTCTAACCATTTGTAACCAGTTAGGGTTATAAATAGATACATTTTGATACAATCGCCATGGACCCCATCGCCAATCTTTTTGCCCCAGGCGCCGGTTCGCCACCTCCGGAACTCGTCGGTCGTGGGCCGATTCTTGACCAAGCAGATATCCTGCTCGGGAGAGTCCGGCAGCAGAAGGCCGAGAAAAGCATCCTGCTGACCGGACTCCGCGGCGTGGGAAAGACGGTACTCCTCAATGCCATCGAACTCCGCGCAAGATCAGCGGGCTATCTGACTATCCAAGTTGAAGCTCATGAGGATAAGACGCTGGCTGCTTTACTGGTGCCGCATCTGCGTAGCGCTCTTTATGAGATGAACCGGGTGAAAGGGGCAGGGTTCAAGGTGAAACGAGCCTTGGCGGTGCTCAGGAGTTTCATCAGCACGCTGAAACTCTCGGTCGGAGACATATCCTTCGGCCTGGATATCGAACCCGAGCGAGGGTCCGCCGACAGCGGCGATCTCGAGGCTGACCTGGCCAGCTTGTTCGCCGCCGTCGCCGAGGCTGCCGTCGACCGAGGGGCGTCCGTGGCTTTGTTCATCGATGAAATCCAATACTTCAATTCCAAGGAGCTGGGGGCGCTGATCATGGCGATGCACAAGGTTCAGCAGAAGCAGTTGCCGTTGGTTCTCGTAGGAGCGGGCTTGCCGGTGCTTCCTGGGCTGGCGGGTGATTCCAAATCTTACGCTGAAAGGCTCTTTAGTTTTCCGAATATCGGCCCGTTGACGCAGGACGATGCGGCCAAGGCCTTGGCGGAGCCTACCATGGCTTGCGGTGTGCGCTTCGAAAAGGCCGCGCTGGCGGAGGTGTTCAGGGTGACCCGAGGCTACCCGTATTTCCTGCAGGAGTGGGGATACCAGTCTTGGAACCTCGCATCTGGCTCTGCGATTCGACTCGCCGATGTCAGGACCGCTGCCGATTACGTCATCCCGCGACTGGACCAGAACTTCTTTCGGGTACGTTTCGATAGGCTGACGCCGGGGGAGAAGAGATTCTTGCGGGTGATCGCAGAGTTGGGTGAGGGGAATCAGCGAATGGGAGCCGTCGCTGATTTGCTGGGGGTCAAGATCGGTAGCCAGGGACCGATTCGGGCTAAGCTGATCAGGAAGGGGATGATTTATAGCCCGGGTCACGGTGACATTGCGTTCACCGTGCCTTTATTCAGCGATTTCATGGTCCGGGTGATTCCTGAGTTCAAGGTGTGACCCTGTTGACACGAAGCCGAACACTGGGTCAGGCCGTACCATTGGATCGCTGAACCAAATTTGGCTGACGACGACCAAAGGTCGCGAGGGGGCGCGTGGGCACAGCGAGATCCTAAAAGGGGTCAGGCTACCACCTAGTAGCCTGACCCTTTTTCGTCCCGCACCCGCGACCTCTTCGAGGCCGGGCTCTGGACCATCGACGACGACCTCCGCATCCGCGTCGCCAAGTCTGACATCTCCTAATCCATCCTCCCCGGGGGCAGCCACTTCAAGCGCTCCGACCTCCACGGCCGGCGCCTATCCTTCGCGCCCCAAGCCACCCTCCACCCCGACCCAGCCCGCCTCGCCTGGCACCGGCACCTAGACCGAAAGGGTCAGACACTATAAATGGGGTCTGACCCCATTGATATGAATCGCAAAGACCAGGATAGTTGTTTGGCCTACGCTTACTGGATCGACTATTTAACCTAAAAGTCGCGAAAGACTGGAAGGGGTGGACAGCGCCTATCCTTCAGCCCCCTCCGCCCCTCCCCCGCGCGCTTGGTGCGGCATGAACGGGAGGCGCTCAGAAACTACTTCCGGTCGAAAAACCACCACAGGGCGATAACCACCAGCACGGTCCATACCAGGGATGTTTCGGATGCCGTAACCTTCTTGCCCTGAGGAACTGGCTTCTCCGTCGGGTCATTTGGCGTGGCTCGCCTGCCCGTGCGTCGCTTCATCGTTTCCTCGGTCCATCTTCTCATGCAGCCCTGGCATGCGCCCGGGGTTGCGTTCAGAGATAGTAACATCGCCTCATTTTTATCCGACGGGCGTTTCTCGGGATAACTTACAAACGCAATCCTCTCTCCGCCGCATTTGACGCATATCCATGGGTAAGTTATCATCAAGGAATCGGCACCATTCGCCAACTTAACCCAGTTTCTATCCGCTTTGCGGCGTAGGGAATGATAGGACTTTTCGCTTTTGGCCCTGATTTCCTTGAGTTTTTCTCCCATGCTTGCGTGTTTTGCGGGCGAATAAATATATCGGCGATTAATCGCGTGTCTTTGCGGGGCGGGCCCCTGCATCTCTTGCAACTTTTTCCCGCATAAGGACGCAGGACAGGGTGAGGAGCCGGGCGAGGATTGCGGTCATGCGCGTCGTGGGGGCACGCCATCCTTGTATAAACTAAATAAGTGTCAATCGCCTGTCATCATACGGTTGGTGCCGACGCAGGACGCTGCCTAAGCCCAAAGGGTCAGGCAGCTTCCAATTCGCCTGGCCCCCTCGGGATGCGGTAGGGCAGCCTGAGGGCTTGCCCGGTGGATGCGGGTGGGTCAGGAACCTCCTTCAAAGCCGCGCCTTCTGTCGTTGGCGCGGGTCCTTTTGAACTCTTCCCAAGCCCGCAGCCGTTCCAAGTCGCTTTCGGGGGTCAGACCATGCCGCATTGCATCCAGGATCTGTTCGTGGAAATTATCCAGGCAGTGGACGATGCAATGGATGCAGAAGGCCAACTGCTTCTCCGTCAGTTCCGAATCCATGACGGGAATATCCACGGTGATGCGGACCTCGCCATCTTCTGGGTCGTATTCGAACTGGAGAAACTTGGTGGAATACGTGATCTGCAACAACGTCTGCATGAGGGCTAACTTGTTGTAGGAGTTTCCGCCGCTGGCGAACTTGTAGGCGTTGGGCACCATCAGGCGAACAATTTCCCCATCATTTTCCGCCACGATAAGGATGACTACGCCGTTCGTTTGGTTGGTCGTGTTCGTATAATTCTCGGTCCCATAAGGAACGAACACAGCATTTTCATGGATCCGGTGTTTGATGTCCAGGTTGTCGAGCAGTGTCTGGATCTCACTGATTGAGGTGGGCATATATTTGGGGTGTTAGAGATTTTTAGTAATATCGTAGAGTACCGTCAAACGGTAATCAGTCCGCACGTGGCCCGCCAGCTGCCGGTCGCTATGGTTGATTTTGGACGGGAGGGGAGCGGCATACTGTGTCCGCTGAGTTTTTAGCCGTCATTACCTGTCCGGGATAATAAGGATGCCGGCGGGAGCGTAAGGGAGCCTGTCAATGGAGTCTGACCCCATTAATATGACGTCGAGGAATTCCTTGATCTCTTCGATGCTGGTAGCCATGGGGATGAGGCGGGGTGGTAAGCTAGTGGTGGATTCCCGACCTTTCTCCTAAAGCGATATTATTCGCTAGGGTTGCACCCCGCCGGATGCGCGACTCAGGCGATCTGCGGGCAATCGGGTCCGAGGGAGAGCGGTCCGATCTCACGGAATTTGCCGCGGGCGACTCCCAATTGTTCGCATATCCCGGTCATGAGGAGTTCCAAGGCCGAGGCGTCGGTGAAGTGGTTGGGAAACAGGCCCATGTTGATACGACCGCGCCCTTGGAAATAGGCTAGGAAGACCTCGGCGGGCTCCTTCGGCTTGCCGCTGAGAGAGTCCCAGAGCCCCTGTGGCTTCATGGCGCAGGTAAATTCGGTGTACTCCAGGCAAAAGGCGTAGATCGGTCGGGAAGAGGGCCCATGCGGGTTGCGGGACTTACGATAGAAGACCGAGGCGGCGTAAAGGTACTCGATGGGAAGCGGGTCGAAGCGTTGCTCGCTCATCAGTTGGGCCATCTGCTTGACGACCAACGGATAACTTTCGAAGACGACGTAGAAGTCCTCGTTCGCCTGGATGCTGCCTTTCGGATTCCGGTGACGCTGCCTGCTCGAGAAGGCGACGGGCAGGGTCGGCGTGTCCAGCAAGCTGATGAGGGGATGTTTCATGAAGGGATTGGCCTATCTTTCTCAGGCGGGTCGCAGGTCGATGTGGCGTTTTTGATAGTTCAGGGCCGGTGCCGCACGGCGCCTCAGGTTGCGAGGATTTCGATGGCCCTCCTCAGTGCCTCTAGGCCCTCCGGGCGGATCGTTCCTCGGTGGGTATGAAATGCGCTCTTTAGACGATAACTTACCTCCTTCATGGGAGGCCTCAGGAAGGCCTTGGTCAATGGCGTCAGCGGCAGCGGATGTCTAAAGAAAGGCGGTTCCCAGAAACCCTCAGCGTCAATTTCTCCCAACCTGGAGCACTCCCCTAAGGTGAGTAGTTCTTCGCCGTGGCGGAGCGTGATCTCCGCATCGAAAATCTCGAATGACTCGAAATCGTGACAAGCGAGCAAGACGGGAGGATTGCTTTGATCCTCGGTGACGAGCAACTGCACCGTGCCAGCACCTTCCTCCGCGATAAGAGGGGTCATGCTGCGGTGAATCCGCAATGATTCGAAAGGGTCGCTGACTAATTGCCATTCGCCGGGGTCAAGTTCCATGGGTGACGATGGTTCTGGCGGACGTCTTTCTCTTTTCAATTTGAGATCTTCATCGAAGATTGCATCGCCAGCGCCCGTTCAAGGCCCTGGAGCTACTCCAGGTTGATTAATTCGATGATGCCCAGATGATTTTTCGCGGCTATTTCCATGCTTGAATAATCGTGGAAAAGCGAAGTCTTCATGAGCTCTTCGGCGCTCATGATCCGTAGGGATAACTTATCGTCTGCTCCTTCCAGTTGGTGCGCCATGGCCAATACTTGGACCAAGAAGTGCCTGTGGTCGGAAGTGGATTCCTGGATGTAGCCGGCCAGAGTGACCGTAATCGGCGGATCTCCCGGGCCTTCGGGGGTCTGAGTGCGGTCAATCTTGGTCGCGAGAAAATACTTCCCGATTAGTAGCTGATGGAGCTCGGCTGCCATGCTGTCTGTCGTCGGTGGGATCTCAGCCCATGCCCTCGGGCATCTGGAACTTCACGCCGCAGCTCGGGCAACGCGGCCGGTCGAACTTGTCACCAAAGTTCTTTCCGGTCAGGGCTCCGAAAAGACCTCCGGCCACGCCGCCGACGAGGGCACCGGCAGGGCCGGCTAACAGACCTGCTTTCGCGCCCAAGGTGGCGCCCGCGGCGGCACCACCCAGGCCGCCGGCGGCTTTGCCGCTATTCTCGACCATGTGGACGAAGCCGAACCCGCAGGCAGGGCAGTGGACGAAAACTTTATTGGACATGGTCTTGGGGTGGGGTGGGGTTGTTGAGGACGTAAGTGTGGCGCACCTTGAGCAGGGCGAGGTGGTCGTAGACTTTGTAGGTCAGGTAGAACGTCACGACGTTGAGCACGTTCACGATGATGAAGAAGGCGTCCACCTTGATGGTATACCCGACCAGGACGAACTGGTAGATGGCCAAGGCCAGGAGGATAAGGTTGGCGACCCAGGAGGCGGTGCCGAGCCTCTGGAAGAGGCGGATGCTCTTTTCCAGCGAGGCCGGGTCGAAGTTGATGGGGGCGGCAGGCATGTGCTTGGGTGGGTTAGGCAAGTGATACTGGATCAGCCAAAGAGCGCACCGATCAGGATACCCACGCCGACCGCCGCCGCGCGTTTGCCCCAGTCGCCGCCGTGCTGCTGGAACTGGAGTTCGTGGACGGAGCCGGCGATAACGATCACCATGGCTCCCTCCTTCTTGATGAGTTGCTCGACCTGTTCCTTGTCGAGTCCGTGATTGATGCCGGTGGCGATCATGCACTTCACCATCTCCTTCATCATGAACGCATGGTTCATGTGGATGTTGCGGATGTCGGGCATCTGGTTCAGCAAGAGCTGGCAAGCATCCTTCGAAGCGGGGTGCATCGCCAGGATGGCGGCGCGGATGTTGGCTTGTCCGTTGATGAGGTTGCTCATTTCTTTTGAATTTGGCCCGCGGTCCCATCACCGGGGGAGAAGAGGTCGGCTTGGATCTCGGCCTTGTTGCGGCGCATCAGGCCATGGCGCAGAGCGCGCTCCTTGATCCATCGGGTACAGCGGTCGGTGAAAGCCTTGCCCTTGGGATGCCAACTGATGGTCAGCGCCAGCCCGAGGAGGAACAACGGCAGGCCGGGAATGAAGGGGAGGATCCAGCCCACCAGGCCGATCGCCATGAGGGGGATGCCAAGCAGCGCCAGCCCGATGCGTCCCATGTCGAGGGTGAATTGGAGCCTGGTTGGAGTTTCGGTCGTCGTCGCGTCAGGACGACTATTTCTTGATCACGATACGGTGTCCGTAGCTGCACTCGTAGACCTTTTCACCGAAGCGGCCGCCGAAGCCATCGCGCAGCGTGCCGTAGCAGCGGGAGATGGGGCAACGAGCGTTGAGCACGTCGTGGTCATGTGCCCGGTTTTCCCCTTCGTCGGTCGCCAGCATCAGAACGCAGGATAGGGTGAGGAGCCGGGCGAGGATGGCGGTCATGCGCGTCGTGGGGAGCAGGTCATCCTTGTATAAGTTAAATAGGTGTCAACCGTCCGGTTGGGAGTCGGCTTCGGTCGACGCAGGTCCATGCCTTTCATCGATTTACGCATATTTATAATGCTTTCTACGAGCTGTTGCTAAGCCCTTGATTCATGGGATGGGCGCATTTACATGAATTCATGAGGTATCTGCTCGCCCTGCTGCTCGCCCTGTCCGCTTTCGAGGTGCGTGCGGAAAACACCACGGTCGAGCTGGCGGCCAAGGCCGGCTTAGCCTGGGCCCAATACAAGTTAGGCGGTTACTACTACAGTGGCGAGGAGGGCTATCCGGTCAATTATGTCCGGGCTGCCGAGTGGTACGAGAAGTCGGCGCAAAACGGACATGCCAAGGGGCAGCTGGCCATCGGTATCGCCTACCGTCGCGGTCAAGGGGTCGCCAAAAGCACCTCGACGGCGGTTCACTGGATGCGAAAAGCGGCCGCCCAGTCCCATGGGCTCGCGATGTACAACTTGGCCATCGTCTATCAGGAGACCGGTGACCCCATCGAGGCCTACGCTTGGGCCCTCGTGGGGAAGGAGCATTCGGAAGAATCTTCGCACCGTTACCTCTGCGTGGATATGCTGCAACGCCTAGACCGCGAAATCTCCCGTAGCGCGGCCACCGCGGCCCGCAACCGGGCCAGAGCCCTCGCCTCCGAGCTAGGATTATGAGAGCCCTGACCCTCTTTCTTGGGATCTTGGCCGGGGTGCTTTCGAGCGGATGCGATTGGAACGACCGTGCCCTGTTCAGCACCCCGCACGATTTCCCCGATAAGAAATATGCCGGGGTGACGGTCTTCATCCATGATTCTGCGCGGCGACAAAGGGCGGAGGAGTTGCGCGCCGAGATCGTCCAGCTTGAGTCGGAGATGTTCGACCGGATGAAGTCTCCCGACTTCAATCGTCAGCCCATCGAGCGAAGGATCGACTACGTGAACTCCGTCCGGCGCGAGAATTTCGCCCTCATGACCGAGCTGCGCACCATTATTGACGCCAACCGATGAATACCATTCGAGCCTTCGTAGTCTGGTCCTTATCCCTGACTTCCTTGTTTGCATACCAGGATTTCGATACGCCCGTATCCTGGGAGTCGTTTGGGCCATCCGGCCCCCAGGCTCCTCGCATCAGTTCGGTCAGTTGGCGGGCCAGCGATGACTTCACCCGGCTCGCGGTCCGTAATCCCGACTCCGGGGAACTGGTGATCCTCAGCTACCTCGGGACCCGGGTGAACGGCGCCACGACCGGTGCCATGTTCTCTGCCAAACTCGCGGACGGACGGCGCGTTTCTGTGACGCTCATGCGTAAGGGCGACGGTTTTACCTACTCGGTCACCGTGACGACGGGCGCTCGTGAGCACATGGTGTACGGTAAAGGCAACTTCAACCTCTTTCGCTGTTATATGGCTCAGCAATGATGTCACTGCCCAGGCGACTGCCCCATCATAACCACCTGTTTTAATCAGTCCATCCATGAGAACCCTGTTACGTTTCCTGCTCCTGCTGCCGATCGCCTTGGCCGCCGAGGTGATGTCTTTCAAGTCCGACTTTCCCGATCCCCAGCTGCGCGGCAAGTGGTATGAGGTCTTCCCGGCCGACTATCCTGCCGCCTGTCGTCTCCGTTCCGCGATCTACCTCAAGCAGGCTGAGATCGACGACCATGTCCGCTCCTGTCCGCCCAATTCAAGCCGTTGGAGGGAGGAGATCGAACGGTGGAACCAGCTTCGCAAGGAGAACTGGGAGATGATGCAAAGGCTTCGGGCCATCGTAGATAAACTAAATCGTTAATGACTACCCTGGGAAATGCCCGTTGAGGCATTATGATTCCCCGCGACTGCTTCTGAAGGTTAATGGGAATCGCCGAATCTGTTCATCATAGACCGCTTTAACCGCCGCTTAGGAATCGTTGCGTCATTGGGACTGCTCGCCCCCTTGAGGAGAGACGATTTCGATGGCCTTCCGCAAGGCGGCTAGGCCGGCGGAGCCGAGCGTCCCGCGATGGGCATGAAAAGGGTGCTTTAGGCGGTAATTTGCTTCATCCTTGTGCGTCCCTAGGAATTTTCTGATCTCTGGACTGGTCGATAGGTGACACTCGAAGAAAGGCGGTTCGAGGTATCCGTTTGCGCCTACCTTTGGCAGTAATTGGCAATTTCCCATGGTGACGATATCATCCCCTTTCATCAACCTGAGCTCGGCAAGATGGATGCTGAAACCCTTCATGGTGTGGCATGCGAGCAGCTCGGGGGGCTGACCCGGTTTCATGGTGATTAGCAACTGCACGGAGCCCACCCCTTCCTCTACGATCAGAGGAATCTTGTTTCGGAAAATTCTTAGAAACTCGAAGGGGTCGCTGACTATTTGCCACTCGCTGGGGTCAAGTTGCATGAGGCCACTTTATCGGAGAGTAATCTCTCTTTGTAAATAAACTTACAAAATAAGTTAACTATACGCTGACCTGTTCCGTTAAATCAAGAAGCGCCTCTAATGGCGCTCGTTCCACTTACCCAGGAACGTGCCCTCATGGGCAGCGAGATCGACGTGGTGAAGCTGAGGTCTTGCGCAGGGGTCGTTGAGTATATGCCCGAAAGCACGATTTTTGCCAGGCAAGCCGCCGAGTTGCTAAGGGTTCTGCCCAAGGGCTAAATTCGGGATTACTCGGGGTGCGGAGCAGGCCTGTCTTAGCGTCGTTTGCATAGCCCGATGACCAGGAGTGACAAGGCGGCGAGAGCGGCAGGTGCGTAGATGCTCGCGACGATGATCCCTATGAGGAGGACGGCAATAATGACAGGGATGGCGATTTTCCCGACGAGGTCGAAGAGGGTGTCGACCGTCCAATCGACCAGCTGACTAAGCAGCCTAAAGGGGGCGGTCAGGAGGGCGAGCAGCTCGATGAATGGGTTAGGGGTGGGGTCCGGGCGAGGTGCGGCTGGTTGCGAGGATGGCCGTCGCTCGCTGAGGCGGATGAGTTCCCCGAGTTGTTTCAGATCCTGGATAGGACGGTGGCTGGGGTCGGGCTCGATGGTGTCCCCATAGGAGCAGAAGAAACGATGCTCAGTTGGGTTTTCGGTCGAGGTCGGTCGTTCGTAGGCGCGTGACTCGAAATGGGTCAGGCTGATCCAGCCCTCGGTCTCGGGGCTTTCATAGTGGTCGGTCAGTTCGAAGCGACCCGATCTCAGCCCGGCCAGGACCTCCGCCCGCTCGCACCGGGCGATGACCTCCGCCCGTCGGTAGATGGTTATCATAAATCCGCCTTGTACCATGCCCCCCAGGGGGGTGTCAAAGGGCCCACCCCAGACTAATAGTGGGTTAGTCCTGAAGGCTCAGAAATACCTTCCTGGTCAGCGGGGCAGGCGCTTCTCGAGGGCATCCACCAGCTCCTTGGCCGCGTCGTGGGCGTTGTTGTAGGACATGGAGCCGATGGAGTAGCTGGCGGCCGCGACGACCTTGCCCGTCGCGGCGTCGGAGATGGCGACGGACACGGTGCCCGGCACCGTGCCGGAGACGACGCCCCGCCAGGTCCGGCGGACGATGAGCCGGGCGATGAAGCGGGGTTCGGCGCGGGCCGCGGCACCGTCCTTCGTACCGGCGATCACGTTGAATCCACGGGCGAAGAGCTCGGCCTCGAGGGCCTTGCCTGTCTCGGTGCCGTCGAGGACGGCCAAGGTGGCTGACTTGCCGAAGCCGCTGCCTGCATCAAGGGAGGCCTCGACTGAGCCGCAGCCGGAGAGGATCAGGGCCAGCAGGCCGGTGGCCAGGATGATCGGTAGCCGGCGCATGGTCGTGCGGATTGTCATTCGGCGATCTTCGAGCGCGTCTCGGAGGGCAGCGTGCGGAGGTCGGCGAACTGGACGACGTGTCCGTTGGTGAACCTGACGTAGTGGATGTCGCGGTAATTGCCCGGTTGGCGCCGCCAGAAGCTCCGCCAGACCTTGTAGGTCAGGTACTCGCTGCCCCCGATCGTCGTCGTGGTGCGGGGCTCGCCCAGGATCGCGACGACCTCGGCCTTGGTCATGCCTTCGCTGACGCCTTCGATCCGGCTGGGTCCGCCGGAGCAGCCACCGAGGAGGAGGGCGAGGCAGGACAGGAACAGGGCGAGCGAGGTGCGCATGTCATCAGTTGATTTATTCAAGAGGGCATTGTCCATCCGGAAGCACGGTCCCGGTGTGGGCCCGCCCCAAGAAAAAGGCCGGCCTCGGGTGAGGCCGGCCTTCGTTCGGGAGGCGGCGCGGCTTAGAAGCTGAACGCGGCGCTCAGGCCGTAGCGGAGGTCGTCGTACTGGCCGACGTTCTTGCTGAGGCGCAGGCCGAGGAAGAAGTTCTGGTTGAAGTGGTAGTTCGCCGCGAGGCTCAGTTCGGCGAAGTCTTCGGCGTACAGGGTGTTGTTGGAGACCTCGAGGTTCGAGATAAAGTAGCGGGCGCGGGCGACGAGCGTCACCTTCTCGCCGAGCGCGGAGCGGAAGCCCAGGCCGAGGCCGACCATGTTGTTGTCGTAGTTGTCGAGCTGCTGCTGGGCGAAGCTGAGGTCGATGTCGAGCGAGGTCTCCGCGGTGGTGCGGATGCGGAAGCCGATCCCGAGGCCGTAGACGTCGTTCGAGCCGACGTCGTCCTTGCCGCCGAGCGTGGCCACGGCGAACAGGTAGGGGACGCGGCCGAGGGCGACGGAAGCGTCGATCTGGCCGGCGGAGTAGCCGTGGTCGCCGCCCACGTAGCCGAGGCTGAGGTGGTTGTACGTGGCGCGGAGGGGGTCGTTGATATCCCGGGCGGCGGCGTGCGCGGCGGCGGTCAGGAGAGGGGCGGCGAGGAGGAGGGGGAGCAGTTTTTTCATGGGCCTTCCTGTGTAGGGGGCGCGGTCCGGGATTCAACAATAAATATAAGTATACAGTAGGGCCGGCGCCTGCTCAGGTCTCCTCCCGGGCCTCCCGGCCGAGCAACGACAGCGGCGTGAGCACGAAGGCCGTCAGGATGCCAAAGCTCAAGGTCAGCCCGAGCCAGCGCAGGGCGGGCAGGGCGCAGACGGCCAGCAGTCCGAACGAGAGCAGGGTCGTCAGGCAGGCGGCGACGACCCCGGCGAGGGCGGATTTCGAACGGTCGCCGCCTTCCCAGAGGAAGATGGAGTAATTCACGCCGACCCCGAGCACCAGCATCAGCGCCATCAGGCCGAAGACCGAGAAAGGGACGCCGCAGGCGCCGGCAAGCACCGGCGCCCAGACCACCCCGAGCAAGGTGGGGAGGAGTAGCAGCAAGGAACGGCCGATGCCGTAACGCACGCTGAGGATGGCGAGCGCGAGCAGGCAGGCCAGGGCCATCCAGCCCACGCCTTGGCGGCGGACCTCGCCGAGCAGCCGGCTGATCGACCAGGTCTTGTCGACGAGCGTGGCCTCCCGGAGGTTGCCGAGTTTGGCGCGCAGCCCCGCGTCATCCTTGACGTCCCGCAGCGTCACGACGTGGAGGATCTTGCCCTCATGGGCGAAGCGCAGGTGGCGAAAAGGGGTCGCCTCAGGCAAGGCCAGGAAGCCCGGAAGGTCGATGGTCCCGGGGGCGGCGTCCCAGAAGCCCGGGGGTGGCGTGAAGCCGAGCTCCCCGAAGGCCTCCTCAAGCTGGCTCCGCTCCTTGCCCAAGGCGACGCGGTAGGCTTGGACCGAGGCGGTTTGCCGTTGCGCGGAGGGGATGACCTCGGCGAGCGCGGTCCAACCGGAGAGCAGGCCGAGTCGTCGGCATTCCTCCAGGGTGGGGCGGAGCGACTCCTCCGCCCGGAGGCAGGCCTCGTCGGTCCCTTCGTCCGGCTTGATCAGGATGAACTGGTTGGAGAAATCGGCGCCCAGCGCCCGCTTGACCGCGGCTTCGTCCGCCACCAGCCGCTCAGGCCGGTGAATCAGGTTGCGGACATCATCGTCGGTGCGGACCCGGCTGACCAGGAACAGGCCCAGTCCGAGCCCGGCGATGGCGAGCGCGAGGGAGCCCCGGCCCAGGCGCGCGCTGCCGGCGCGGATCAGACGCGCCAGCCGGGCGAAAACATCGGATACCCGGCCTCCGCGCAGCCAGTCTCCGGCCAAAGGTCCCGCCACCATCACGGTCAGGAAGGCCGCGGAAAGGCCGGTGAGAGCGAAGACCGCGATCTGGCGGATGGAGGGCAGGGGCACCAAGGTCATGGCGGCGTAGCCGAGCAGGCTGGTGCCGAGGGCCATCAGCAGGCCCGGGGTCACCCGGCGCAGCCAATCTGTCCGCCCGTCGGCCTCATCCGACAACCTGGCCGAGATGAGCTGGATCGAGTAATCCGAGACCTCGCCGATCAGGCTCACGCCGAAGACGACCGTGATGAGGTGAATCTCCCCGAAGACCGCGAGCACCGCGCCGGTGCCGACGACCACGCCGACCAGGATACTGATGAAGCCCGTCGCGAGCATCGAGAGCGACCGGAACACCAGGAGCATCAGCAGGACCACGCCGAGGGCGGAGCCCAGCCCGATCCGGTCGGTGTCCTCGCGGGCGCCGGTCTGGGCGGCCTCCGCGTAGAACACGCCTCCTAGGCGGCGAAGCCGCGCGGTCGGGTGGCGGGCGCGCAGCACCCTTTCCGCGTCGTCGACCGCGCGGGCGGCGGCGACTTGGGCGTGGTACTGTTGGGCGTCCGCGCGGAGCTCGAGGATGACCAACGTGGCGACACCCTCCGCGACCGGCGCGTTCAGGTAACCGTCGTTCCACTGGAGATCGGCCTGAGGCCAGGGCATCCCTTTCATCCAGGTCGAAGCGTAGCCGAAGGGGTCGTCGCGCAAGCCGAGGGTCCCGGTTGTCGAGAACGTGCCGTAACCGCGGGCGACGAATGTTTGCCGGAGGTCAGGCGGGTCTGCGGGCGCGAGCGAAGGCCCGGCCTGCCGGAAGAACTCCATGACGCCCTTGATGCCGGGCCGGGGCACCCGGGCGCGGACATCCGCGAAGGCCCGGGAGGCGGTCAGGGACTCGGCCACGGTCGCCGTGGCGCGGTTGGCACCCGGGGTGTCGCGATCGACCACGAGCAGGAAGGCGCGGTTGCCGCCGGCTCGCGCGAGATGAGCCATCGCGGCCTCGGCGCCGCCGTCCTGCGTCTCCTTCGGCAGCAGGGCCAGCACGTCGGTGCGCACGACCCCGTCCCGGGTCAGCCGGCCGGTCGCCCAGACCGCGAGCCCGCCGATCAGGGCCAGCCAGACCAGGAACCAGCGCAGTCGAGTCATCGGGCGACGTCGAAGCTACGCAGTTCCCCCGGATCCAGGGCCGGGCCGGTACGGAAGCCGGAGAATCGCAGGTGGATCCGGCCGCCGGAGGCCTCGTCGACCACGAGCTCCTCGAGGTGGACGCCCAGCCGCAGGGTGATCGCGGCGATCACCTCCCTGGTCTGAGCCGACCTAGGGGAGAGTCGCACGACAAGCTTGCCTTCGCGCCGTTCGGCGCTCGCGGCGAAATGCTCGGATAGCGGGCCGAAATCGCCGCACAGCAGCGCCTGGACCATCCGGCCGATACGGGCCTCAAGGTTGCCCGCGGGCTGATCCGGCCGGGGCAAGGCGATCACGCGCGTCGCCTGCGCGAAGGCCGGCCGAAGCGTCCGGAGGATCACGCCGTGTTCGGCCGAGACCACCAGTTCCCCCTGGGCACGCAGCGGCTTCGCCACATCCGGCAAGGTTTTTTCCTGGCTGAATTCGGCGCGCAGCAGGGGCGGGCGCGGCAGGGAGGCGAGGGCGGCCTTGCAGGCGGCCTCATCCAGGCCGGCGGCGGCCTCCGCGCGGGCCTCCGCGGCGAACGACACCAGCAGTAGGAGAGATGCTGTAGAAAGTCGACGCATGGGTTGATCCGGTCCCCGGATGTCCTTCGGTGCCAGACGGCGGAAAGGTTTGCAAGCCTAGCCCGGCCGCCTTTCTTCGGCGCCATGCCCCGTCCCCGCGTTTTCCTGCTTGCCGCCCTCGTCCTGCTGGCGGGATGCCGGCACCTCGACCGGCAGTACGCGAAGACCATCGACGACCTGGTCACCCGCAAGGCCGCGAAGTCCTCGGCCGCGCTGGAGTTCGGCGCGCCCGTGAGCAGCTCGCTTGAGGGCAACCGGGAGACGGTCGTGTTCATCCCGGTCGCGAAGACCTCCCGCCGGGCGGTCACGAAGATCGTCAACGGCGTCGAGACCAGGGAGGAGACCGTGGTATCCACCCCGGGCAAGCTCAAGGTCACCATGGTCTTCGTCGCGGGTTGCGCCGTCGGCGGCGCCGTCTCGCCCGTCCGTTGAGTTTCCTGACACCGATGCGCATCCTGGGCCCCCTGCTCCTCCTCCTCGCGGCCGGCTTCGTCGGCTGCACCTCCGTCACCGTCGCGCCCCTGAAGCCCGGCGTCCCCGAGGTCCTGGTCCGCGAGAACCCCAAGGTCTCGATGGCCGGTTTTCTTCCGTACGTCCGGAAGAACTTCGAGTCGCGCGGCATCCCCACCCGCGTGATCAAGGAATCCGACGCCGCGGGCGACGCCTATGTGGTCACCTACACCGCGTTGCGCTCGTGGGATCTCACGACTTATCTGTCGCAAGCGGAGTTCTGGATCCATCATCGCAGCGACCTCGTCGGTCATGCCGAATACCACCTCCGCGGCAAAGGCGGCCTGGCGCTGACCAAGTTCCAGCACGTCGAGACCAAGCTGGACCCGGTGTTCGACGAGCTGCTGGTCCATTACCCGGTCCGGCCCCCGGTCCCGGCCAAGCCTTGAGCGTGTTCGCGGCCCATCAGAAAATCATCATCCCGGTATTGCGCTGGCATTACTGGCAGGGCCTGCCGACGGAACTTCCCGAACTGCGGTCCGTCGACCCGCTGCTCCGGCGCCGCCTCAGCCCGCAGGGTCGCGCCGGGCTCGCCGTCGCCGACCGGTGCGCCGAGGGGGTCGGCGCCTGCCGCGTGGTCTACGCCAGCCGGCATGGCGAACTCGCCCGGACCTTGGGGTTGATGGAGAGCCTGCGTCCCCAGGACCCCGACGGACCGTCGCCGGCCTCGTTCGCTCTCTCGGTGCTCAATTCGACGCCCGGCATCTATTCGATCGCGCGGAAAGATACCTCCCCCGCGGTCGCCGTTTCCGCCGGCGCCGAGTCCTGCTGGTGCGGTTTGCTCGAGGCCGCCCTGATCGCGGCCGAGGCGCCCGGCCCGGTCTTGCTCATCTGCGCGGACGCCCCGGTGCCCGCGCTCTTCCGGCAAGGCGTGCCGGACCCGGCTCCGATCTGCGCTTTGGCCGTGCTCCTCGGCGGCGGCGGCGCGGAGCATGAACTGGCCTTCGGCGCGTCCGCGGGCCCGGATGCCGTCGACGCCTTGCCGGCGCTCGCGGCCGCCCTGCGGGACGGCGGCGTCTGGACCGGGGAGCACCGGGCATGGAGGCTTGTCGCGCGTGCCTGACCTCGGGAGATATTGGCGCACGCTGGCGACCGGGCTCTGTTTCCTCATCTTCACCGCCGGGGCGCTTTTCCTTTCCTGTGGCTTGTTGCCCTTGATCGCGTGGGTGACCCGCGACCGGGCCGTCCTGCGCCGTCGCACCCGTTTCTTCGTCCAGAAATTCTTCCGTTTCATCACCTGCCTGGCGGAGGCCGCCGGATGCATGCGGCTGAAGGTCGAGGGCGTGGAGCGGCTGCGCGCGGCGGGCGGCGTGCTCATCTTCGCCAACCACCCCACGCTGATCGACGTCGTCGTCCTCATGGGCCTCATCCCGCAGGCCAACTGCGTGATCAAATCGGCGTTGTTCCGGAAGACCGCCCTGGGCCGTACGCTGCGTTCCGCCGGCTACGTCGAGAACGCCGACTCCGCCGTGCTCGTCGAGGCCTGCTGCCGGTCGATGGACGAGGGGCATGCCGTGATCGTCTTCCCCGAGGGGACGCGGACCTCGCCGGGGCAGCCCTTGGCCTTCCAGCGGGGGCCGGCGCATCTCCTGCTCGCCTCGCGGCGCGCGTTCCTGCCGGTCGTCATCCGCTGCCGGCCCGCGGCGTTGCTCAAGGCGCAGCCGTGGTATCAGGTGCCGGAGCGACGCTTCGAGCTGGAGCTGACGGTCCTCGAACCGGTCACCGCGGACGACTGGGAGCAGGTCGTCGCCGCCCAGCCCCGGCCGCTCGCCGCCCGAAATTTGACTCGCCATCTCGAGCGGTTTTTCATGTCTCACACTTCTCTACAAGACGCTCCATGACCCCCCTCCGCCAAGAGCTCAAGTCGCTGATCGTCTCGACGCTGGCCCTCGAGGGGGTCCCCCCCGAATCCATCGTCGACGACGCCCCTTTGTTCGGGGAGGGGTTGGGGTTGGATTCGATCGACGCCATCGAGCTCGGGGTCGCCATTCGCAAGCGTTACGGCATCTCCCTCGGTTCCGAGGGCGGCGATCCGCGGCGTCATTTCGCCTCGGTCAGCGCGCTGGCCGACTTCGTCTCCGCCCACCGCACCCTCTGAGCCGATGAACCAGGAAGAAGCATTGCAGAAGGTCCGGGATATCTTCGCCAAGAATTTCGGCCTCAAGCCGGACGAGGTCCGCCCCTCCAGCAAGCTTTACGACGACCTCAAGCTCGACAGCCTCGACGCCGTCGATCTCGTCCTCGAGTTGCAGGACCTCACGGGCCGGAAAATCAAGCCCGAGGTGTTCAAGGGCGTGCGCACGGTCGAGGATGTGATCGCGATCATCGTCACCATCGAAGGCGGGGACGACACCGCGCCATGAAGGGAGGGGCGGGCGCGGCGTCGGGTTTCCTGCTGTCGCTCGCGGTGGTCGCGCTGGTGCTCCTGCTGCCGGCCCGTTGGCTCGCCGTGCCTTTGCTCGCGGTGGCCGTCTTCCTGTTCCTCTCAAGGCGCCCGGTGGTCAGGGCCGATCTCCTGGCGCCTGCGGCGATGGCCGGTCTGGCGGCCTTGGTGTGGTTCTCGGAGAGCCAGCGGGTGGCGATGCTCTACCCGGTGATCGTCAACGGGGCGCTCCTTGGCTACTTCTACGGCAGCCTGCGACGGGGGCCGACCGCGATCGAGCGGCTTGCCCGCCTGGAGGACCCGCAGCTGCCGCCGGAAGGCGTGGGCTACACCCGGGTCCTCACGAAGGTCTGGTGCGGTTTCTTCGTGTTCAACGGCGCCGTCGCCGCCCTGACGGCCTGGTGGGGTGAGCCGCGTGCCTGGGCGCTTTACAACGGCTTGTTCGCTTACGTCCTGATCGGGGCGCTGGTGGTCGGCGAGCGCCTGCTGCGCCCCCGGCTCCTCGATGCTTATCGTCGCCGGGCCGGCGTCGACCTGGATGCCCTGATCGGCGGCCGCGACCCGGAAGCCGTCGTCTGCCTGCGCGGCAAGGTCTCCGTGTCAGCCGCGCGCTTCCGGGCGGAGGTCGCCGCGAAATCGGCCGCCGTCGCCGCCGCCCCGGCGGCCCTGTGGGTCGTATCGACGGAGGATGCCTATGTCTTCGCCGTCGATCTCCTGTCCGTCTGTCTGGCGGGCAAGCAGGCGCTCGTACCGCAGAACCATCAGGCCGCCACGCTGGAGGCCTTGCGGACCCGCTATCC
>Ga0315907_10003038_pt1 | contig 20285 bp, 25 predicted proteins | sample LakEriMetagenome_3_FD_203525 | JGI IMG/M metagenome (GOLD analysis project Ga0315907, IMG submission 203525) | Freshwater fungal communities from buoy surface, Lake Erie, Ohio, United States - Buoy 12 MA123 | ecosystem: Environmental > Aquatic > Freshwater > Lake > Lake biofilm | place: USA...
TGGCAGACCGAAAACAGGGCGAACAGAGATGCTCCGTGCGCGTGGCCTTGCGATTGGCGTTAGCGTGGCAACCTTGGCTCATTGGGAGAATGACGGGTGCAACATCCAAGACGACGAGAGTGTGAAAGCGCACGTTGCCAAGTTGCAAAAGCGCCCAAAGACAATCAATCCCGATTACCTGCCAATACCCGCGCAATCGGAAGAAAACCAAGACATCGAGGCGCTGAAAAACGCGCTGATGCGCACGCTTGACGAGCGAGAGGCGCGGCGGCTAAAGACGCAGATCGACGGCTTGCTTTCGGCGCAAAAGCTCGAAGTTCTCAACGCCTCATACATCAGCGTCAACGAAGTCAGAGACGCATTCACGAAGCTAGGCGCGGTAATTCGCGCAGGCATAATGCGAATGCAAGCCGACCTTCCTCCAGCATTAGAGGGGCAATCACCCAGCCGCATGGCAAAGATCATCGGAGAGTCATCGGAGAAGCTACTGACAGAACTAAGTGAAACAGAATCGGAGCTATGGCAGATTGATTGACACCGCGCCTGCGGTAGATGAATAAAACAGAGATCCTTTTCTCCGCCTTCCGAACCGCGTGCCGTCCACCTGCGAAAACCACGCCTAGCAAATGGGCAACTGGCAGGGTGGCGCTTTACGAAGGACTCTCGCCAACCTACGAAGCAGACTCGGCGCCATGGCTGAAAGAACCGCTCGACGCCTTCGCTGATATTGACGCGAAAGAGGTGTGCTTGCTCGCTCCCGTAGGCACTGGCAAAACCACGATGATCGAGGCGGCCCTAGCGTTCGTAATTTCCGAAGACCCTGGCGGCACAATGATCGTAGGGCAAACGGATTCCGACATCAAAGACTGGTCAGAGACGCGGATGCAATACACGTTGCGTAACACCAAGGAAACAGCAAGCCTGCTGCCAACGGGAAAGCACCGTCACAAGCTGCGGAAAGACGCGATCATTTTCCCGCACATGAGCATGTTTCTCACGGGCGCGAATATCAGCGGACTACAAGCAAAATCCATGCGTCGCGTATTGTGCGACGAGGTGTGGACATGGGACAAGGGCATGATCCGCGAGGCGCAAGGGCGATTGCATGACCGTTGGAATCGGCAGTTCTACCTACTCTCTCAGGGCGGCTACGTTGGCGACGATTGGCACAAAAAATGGGCAGCGACTTCACAGCACGAGTTTAGCTACGAATGCCCAGCGTGCCACACATGGCAGGGCTGGCGATGGGAAAACGTAGTTTATGATGAGACAATCGCAGACCGCGTGACGATGGCGCAAACGGCAAAAATCAAATGCGCAAATGCTGATTGCGATTATCACATTGAGGACAAGCCGCAAATCAGGCGCGAACTTGCTACGGCGGGGAAATACATCCAGCAGACCGACGGAATGCCTGATTCAAAGGGCTACCACTACAACGCACTTGCAAATTGGCGGCTCCCTTTGTGGCGCTTGGTAATCGAGCGATGCGAAGCAATGGATGAGGTATCGCGGGGAAATCTTGATTTGTTGCGGCAATTCATCCAAAAACGCTTGGCTGATTTCTGGAGCGACGAGCAGGAGGACAATCGCGTCACTCTGTCGGACTTTGGCTATTTGATTTCCGAGTATGACAAGGGCGAATTGATCGACGACGAAGCGCAACGATTCATGACGCTTGACCGCCAAGCAGACCATTTTTGGTGCGTGATCCGTGCATGGCGGCACGATGGATCCTCGCGCCTGCTATGGTTTGGCAAAGTGGACACATGGGAGCGGTGCAAAGTCATCCAAGAGACCTACAAAGTCGAAAACCGCAAGACGCAAATCGACTGCGGATACCAGACTAGCGAAGTTTACAGCCGATGCAACCAATATGGCTGGCTAGCATTGCGCGGCGATGGGCGCGACAGTTACCCGCATCCGTCAAAAACAGGCAAGCCGATTTACAAAGCGTTTTCGCGGTATCAGAACGTCACAAGCGCAAACGGCAAGAAAACGATGGTTTGCTACTGGTCAAACCTGCGGCACAAAGACATTTTGCATCAGCTACGCAATCAAAAAGGCGTGGCATGGGAAATCCCCGATGACGTAGGGCGCGAATACTTGCGGCAAATTGACGCAGAAGCTAGGCGCGGTGAAGGGAAAACAGCAGTTTGGAAAAAGCGCCACAATGACAACCACGCTGTTGACTGCGAAGCAATGCAGATTGTCCTCGCTTCCATGTTTGGCTTGATCGGAACGCGCCAAGATGAGGAAGAAGCGGAGTAAGTTTTGACACCGCGCCTCATTCGTGGACGTATCGGCAAAACAGCTAATTCAGGCGTATTATGACGCAGCGCAGGACGACCCATCAATTTTGCGTTCGCTTATCGACGCACGCACGGCGGCGCTCACGGGAATGCTTTCCAAAGGCGGCGGCAACACCCTGACTAACTCGCAAAAAAACGGCATCAGCTACACCGTCCTCGTATCTTTACCAGAAACCACGCGCCTCGTTGTCTTAAACCAAGCAATCGCATGGATTAAGCGCGGAATCCGTCCGCAATCGCGCACGGTTGGAGATTTGCTAAACAGAACCGTTTATGATAGTTGACCAATTTGGCCAGCCGTGGAAAGCGGCGCAGGGAGCGGTGAGATATTCGGCATCTCGCCCATACCAACCCGTGCAGATGAAGGACATTGGCGAGCTTGTGCCAGCGTATGACCGCAAGGCACTTGTTTCGTTTTCGCGCCGTCTGTATCTGAATGATGGCATTTTGCTTGGAGCAATTCAGCAAAAGGCGATGTATTCCGTAGGTCGCTCATGGCAGGCGCAAAGCAAGTCGAAAGATCGAGAGTTCGCGCAATCCGCCGAGGATTTGCTGAATGACGAATGGTATAAAATCTGTGACGTTCGCGGCGGTCAAAATACGTTTCAGACAAACCTTTACAGCATGTCTTGCGCGATTGATCGTGATGGCGAGGCGTTCATTTTGCTGACAAAAACAGATAACGACTATCCACGTATTCAGCAAATACCCGCTCATCGAATCGCCACCCCCGTGGGCATGGAGGATGGCAAACTGACTACCGGAACGTATCGCGGCAAGACGCTAACCGATGGCATCATTTATAGCAATGGTGCGCCAATGGCGTATTGCTTCAACGACGAATATGGCGAGCTTATCCAATACATCGCCGCCGCCGACATGGTGCATATCTTTGACCCGTCATGGCAAGAACAGGGGCGCGGATTGCCAGCATTTACGCACGCAATCAACGACCTGCGCGATGCCCTGCAATCTCACGAATGGGAGCGATACGCGCAACTTATGCTTTCGTCCATCGTCATGACGGAGCACAACGAAACTGGACTACCCGACATTGACGACAACGCGAATGTCATCGGCGGCACAAGTTGCACCAATGAACAAGGCATCATCTCCGAGAACTACCAAGGCGGAACGGTGCGATACTTTGCCGCTAAGTCAGGCGGCAAATTGGAAGTTGTGAAAAACGACAGGCCTGGCGACATGTGGGAAAGTTTCCAAAATCGCATCATCCGCAAGGCGCTTGCCGGCATTAACTGGCCGTATTCGATGGTATGGCACGCGACAGGGCAAGGCACAGCAGAGCGCGCCGATCTTGGACGCGCACAGCGAGCCGTGGAAGACCGTCAAGACTTGCTGGAATACGCGGCGGCACGCATCGTCAACTATGTGACGGCGAAGTTTATTAAACTTGGCAGACTGCAAGCCGCGAGCGATTGGTGGAAATGGAAGTTTACCTATCCTAAAAAACTCACCATCGACGATGGTCGCGTTTCTAAAGAACTGATCGAGATGTGGAAAGCGGGATTCTTGAATCCACAGGACGTTCTTGGGTTCCTTGGCAAATCGGCAGAGGAAAACCTAGACGAGCGCATTGCATACCTGACAATGCAAAAACTCAAACAGAAAGCAGTCAACGAATCAGGGCTTGGCATCGTCATCGAAGATCGAGAAATGGCGATGCTGACACCGAACGAAACTCCAACACAAACAACTCAAAGCAATGGCTAACGAAGTAACATTCTCCGTATCGCTTAAGGCGAGCAAAAACAACGCATCAGTCAATCAAACAGCAAATCTATTTGCTGACATGGCAGGCGCACAAATGACGCAAGTCACGCAAAACATCGGCACGACTGCCGAGCTTGTGGATTTTGGCGACATTACAGGCGCTCCGCAGCTAGTCATGATTCGCAACCTCAGCACCACGCGATTTGTGGAGCTTGGCGGCGATTCTGGCTTAACCGTATTCAAAACGAAGATTGCGGCAGGCGGTGCGTGCCTGTTCACTCCGAGCAGTGCAACTCTATATGCTAAGGCAGATACATCGGCGGCAAACATCCTAATCGTAGCAGTAGAGGCATGACCCTAAAGCCGACAACCGAAATGGCAGACGAGGCACGGCGCGGACTTGCGTGGCGTGCCGAGTTTAACCGTGGAGGAACGGCAATCGGCGTTGCACGTGCGCGGGACATTAGCAACCGCGCCAATCTCTCACCCGATACAGTTCGCCGCATGGTTAGCTACTTTGCAAGGCACGAAGTTGACAAGGAAGCGCAGGGATTCCGACAAGGCGAGGAGGGTTACCCGTCAGCGGGGCGCATCGCATGGGCATTGTGGGGCGGCGATGCTGGCAAGTCATGGGCAAATCAAAAAAACAAACAACTAAACGCAGATAATTTTATGATTACGATTGAGAACAAAGCGGCAAAAGTGAAATTGAATGACCACGTGGACAAGATCAGCGTGGACAGATTGATTGATGACATTGCCAAGGTTTACGGCATGAAAGCCGTGGAGAATCACTACGCATTCGGTGAAATCATAGCCTGCGCAGATAACGCCATTGATACGCTCGACGTTGAAATCCATTCAGGCGGCGGCAGCGTTTTCGAGGGCTATCGTATTTTCAACGAGATGAAGAAGCTACGCGAGCGCGGCGTTTACGTCACGGCGCGAATCAATACACTGGCGGCATCCATGGGCAGCGTAATTGCGATGGCGGCTGACAAAGTGGAGATTGCCAGCAATGGGAAAATCATGATTCACGAGGCATCAGGCGGCGCACAAGGCGACAGTGAAACCTTGCTACGGTATGCGGAATTGCTCGAAAACATCAGCGACGAAATCGCCGGCATTTACTCCGAGAAGACAGGCAAAGACAAAGACGACATTCGCGCTCTCATGAAAAAAGAAACATGGATGACGGCAAAGCAGGCAATCGAAATGGGATTTGCCGATGAAATTTTTGACACCAAAACAAATGCAATGAGCATCCTCGACAAATTCCGCCCTGATGCAGCTCTCACTGAAAAAGTGCAAGGGCTGGAAGCTAGCTTGGAATCCGCGCAAACGGAAATCAGCGACATGACCGCAGCACTTAGCGAACGCACGGCAGACCTTGAGAACGCCTTGACCGAACTAAGCGGAATCAAGGCACAACTCGACAGCATCACCGCAGAACGCGAAACACTCACGGCATCGCTTACCGAAGCTCAAAGCAAAGTCACCGAACTGGAAGCGAGCGTTATCGAGGCGAACACATCCGCCGAAGCTCGCGCCGCTGAAATCGTAGCGCAAGCAGGCATCGCGCCAGTTGACACCAGCGCCGACGAATCCACCCCAACCGATCACGTTTCAATCATGGCGACTCTCTCGCCTGAGGAAAAAACCAAGTATTACAATCAACACGCTAAAGAAATCAAATCTCAACTTATCAAATAAACTATGTCCACTATCTCATTCAATGACACCATCTTCGCACAAGAAGCACTGAAAGCGTTCACCGCTACTCTTGCTCCTTTGAATGCGTTTTCCCGTGACTACAGCTCCGATGCCCGTGGCAAAGGTGATGCAATCCTTGTGCCTCAAATCAGCGCATTAACCGCAACCACTTTCAACGCCACGACTGCCAACTATCAAACCGCTGGCGGTGCCGTGACTCACAACACGGTTAACCTCAACAATCACAATGTGATTTCCGTTGACGTTACCGATTTGCAATTTGCCAATAGCTCCGGCGCACGCATCGACGCTATGGCGATGCAAGCAGGCCGCGCACTTGGCGCAAAGGTTCTTGAAAATATTTTCAAGCTCATCACTACCGCTAACTTTGGAGCCGCTACAGTGACCACCGCCGAGGCCAACTACACACTGGCGCAAATCATCGCATTCCGTCAAAAACTGGCGCAAAACAACGTTAACATCGACGATTGCTCCGTGGTTTTCAACTCTGTTGTTGGCGCTGCTTTGCTTGGTTCTTCCAACGTCCTGCAAGCCTACGCCATGGGCGATAGTCTCGCACCGCGTGACGGTTCGCTTGGTCGCAAACTGGTTGGCCTCACGCCTTACGAAACCAACTTGCTTCCAACTTCCTCGACTTCGCTTGTGGCATTCGCCGCGCACCCTGATTCGATCAGCGTTGCAATGCGTTATCTTGCGCCACAAGCGCCTGAGGCATACCTCGCCGTTGAACGTGTCGCAGATCCTTCGGGAATCGTGATGGGTCTTCGCCGTAGCTACAACGAAGCCGCCGGCGTTCACTACATTGCACTTGAGTGTCTTTACGGTATGGCGACTGGTTTGACCCTTGGTCTTGTGCTGGGAACTAAGCCATAATTTTTCTGGTTGACAATTGCATGACTAAAGCGCATCGTGTGTTTGCACGGTGCGCTTTTTCTTATTATGAAAATCAGTCTATGTATTATCGTCGGCAATGTTGAATCCATCATTGATCGTTTCCTAGATCACTTCCAACCACTAGCCGACGAGATTATCGCGGTTCGTGCGATTGGAAATCAGAAAGCGGATAGAACGCTAGAGATTTGCGAAAGTCGAGGCGTTCGCATTTCCGAGTATTTCAACAAGCCAGATTGCGATTGGCCGCATTGTGACGACTTCGGACGTGCGAGAAATCTTGCTTGTGACATGGCGAAAAATGAATGGGTCATGTGGGCAGATACGGATGACGTAATCAGCGCCGAATCTATCGAGCAAATCAAGTTGTTGTTGAAAGACATTCGAGACAAGGAAGTTGATTGCGTTTTGATGCCTTACGTGGTGCCAGAAGACGGCGTTATCAACATCCGCGAGCGTATTTGGCGCAAAGGCGCGGGGCGCTGGGTAAATCCGATTCACGAGTGCTTCAAGCTGAAAGAAGACCACAAAGCGGTAGTTCTGGAACATGCGCAAATTGTCCACGCAAGCGAGCCGCGCCACAGTTCGCGCGATGAGCGCAACTTGCGAATCATTGAGAGCATTCCCGAAGATGAGCGCAGCATTTCGCAGAAGTTTCATCGTATGCAATCGCTGATTGCGCTCGACCGCCGCGATGATGCGACCATGGCGGCGATTGACTTTGTGCGTGATGATGAAGCGGGAACGAATGAGAAGTATGAAGCGTTTTTCCAATTGGCGCAGTTGTCGGATGACCTGCAAGCACGCATCACGATGCTGGGGCAGGCGCTCATGACCGACCCGAATCGGCGCGAGGCATACGGCGAGCTTGCGCTTGCGTTGCTCACTGTGGAGCCAGAGAAGGCGCTAGGGCTAACCAAGTCAATGCTTGCGCTAGACATGCCGCAGAATCCACCATGGAACTTGCGCCGCCCGTATTATGGTTCGCTTGGAGTTTCGCTCCGTGGCATGGCTTTACGCGCAAACAATGCCATCGCGCAAGCCGATGTTCTCGAAACAAATCATTTCATTAAATGCGGCAAGAAAATTAGCCTGCTTCACGCCACGCGAGGCAGACCGCAAAAGGCATGGCTGTGCCGCAAGGAATGGTTGCGCCGTGCCAAGAATCCAGATGCGATCGAGCATATTTTCGCCATCGACCACGACGACGAAGCGAGCCTGCCGCTGTGCCTGGCGAATCACACAATCGTCCTATCTGGCGGATGCGTAGGCGCATGGAACGCAGCGGCAAAGAAAAGCCGCGGCGATGTGCTAGTGCAAGTATCGGATGACTTCGAGCCGCCTATGGGATGGGATGAGCTTATCCTTGCCGAGCTAGGCGATTTGAGCGAATCAAAGGTGCTGGCAGTCAGTGACGGCAACCGCAAAGACGATTTGCTTTGTATGTCGATTCTGACTCGCAAACGCTACAAAGAACAAGGCTATCTCTATCACCCTGAGTTTTTCTCGATGTATTCTGATACGTGGTTTTCGCACAAAGCGTTCATGGACGGCGTGGTCATCGACGCACGCGACAGGCTGGTTTTCAATCATTACCATCCGCTTTTTGGAAAAGGCGAATGGGATGAGACATACAAACGCAGTAACAGCGATGTGAACTATCGGCGCGGCAAGAAGACGTTCGACCTTCTCATGGATGGGAAACTCACGCCTTCACAAGTTCACGGATGGTGCGACTTTCAGAACCTTTACTTTGCGCTTGCCGAGGCGTTGCCAGAGGGCGGCAAGTTTGTGGAAGTCGGCGCATGGTTAGGGCAAAGTATCATCGCGCTTGCTCAGGAATTGCAGAGCATGGGTAAGAATGTCATGCTCTACTGCGTTGATACGTGGAAAGGCGAGCAAGACAAAGCAGACCAGCAGCAATACGTTAAGCATTGCGGCGGCAGCATCCTTGCACAATTCAAGGATAACATCGAACGCGCAGGCGTTGCGGATATGATTCAGATTGTGGAAATGGAAAGCGTGCAAGCGGCAGAACAGTTCCTTGATGGCGAAATTGACGGCATCTTTATTGACGGGGCGCATGATTTCGATTCCGTGAAAGCGGACATTGCGGCATGGTCGCCAAAGGTAAAACAAGGCGGCTTTTTCGCTGGTCATGACATTGACGTTGACGCCGTGAAAAACGCTGTGGAAACATCTGGCGTGGATTATCTGACAGTTGGTCGATGCTGGATCAAAAAACCAAAACAAGAAAACGAATGAGCGCAGGAAAAGGAGATTCGCCGCGACCAGTAAAAGGCGAGGCATACAGAAACAACTACGAAAACATATTCAGAAAAAATGAAACTAAGCATACTAACACCGACAGTTCCGAGCAGGGCAAACCAACTCGAAAAGCTAACCGCAAAAATCGGAAAGCAGATCGGGACGCATGAGGTAGAACATCTTGTGTTTTCCGACAACCGAAAGCGCAGCATTGGCGAGAAGCGGCAGTCATTGGTTGACATTGCACAGGGCGAGTATATCGCTTTTGTGGATGACGATGACGACATTTCGGATGACTACGTTTCGCGCTTGCTATCCGCGATTGAGCGCAAGCCTGATGTGGTTACATTCAAGCAGGATAGCACGTATAACGGGCTGAAAAGTATTGTTCATTTTGGATTGAACAATCCAGACCAGAACTTCGTTGCTGGCGGCGTTACTCTCCGCGCGCCGTGGCACGTTTGCGCGTGGAAGCGCGACAAAGTGAAAGAGTGCCAATTCCTAAGCGTGAACTACGGAGAAGACCTAGCGTGGTGCGTTCAGGCGCGGCAGCTAGTCAAATCCGCGTTGCATATTGACACGGTTCTCCATTATTACAGGCATGACGCGTCAACAACGCTTGCGCCTGAGTAAATTTTTTGTCTGGTTGATGTGTGTATTGCATGGCCTCGCATCGGAAACGGTGCGGGGCTTTTTTCTGTAAAAAAAGATTGACGAACGGAATGGTTTTCGTTAAATCTTGCGCGTGACCACGAAACCAACGCTCGCCAACACCTACGAAGGGCAAGACCCGACAGGATGGCTCATGTCTGAAAAGCTCGATGGAGTGCGTGCCTTGTGGGATGGAAAGCAATTCATTTCCCGCAACGGAAACAAGTTTCACGCACCTGCATGGTTTACGGCGCAACTACCAAGCGTAGCACTGGATGGCGAGTTGTTCATGGGGCGCGGCATGTTTCAGCAAGCGGTCGGAATCGTGCGCAGTAAAGCAGGCGACTGGTCGCAAATCAAGTTTCACGTTTTCGACGCACCAGAGGCACAAGGCGATTTCACGGCACGCTTGCAATTCGCGCATAATGCCTTGCAAGGCGTTTCCGTGGCGCAAGTGGTGGAGCATATCGTTTGCGAGTCTGAGGCGCATCTGGATACGTTCTTTGACGAAATCCGCGCACTTGGTGGCGAGGGCGTTATGCTGCGCAATCCTGCGATGCAATACGAGCAACGCCGCACAAACAACTTGCTCAAAATCAAATGGGTAGACAGCGACGAAGCAACCGTGATAGCTCACAAAACAAACGCCGTTACAGTCGATTGGATGGGCATGATTTTTGACCTTGGCGCGGGATTTACTAACGCCGTTCGCGCATCGCTTCCCGCAATCGGGGCGCAAGTATCGTTTGCATTTTGCGGCACGACTGACAGCGGCAAGCCTCGTTTTCCCACGTTCCTTGCGGTGCGTGATTATGAGTGAAGTTGACACCATCGCCAAAGCATGAGCTTGGTGGACGATTTCATGCTGTCGCATAACGACGAATGCGACACAACAATGGGCATTGCGACAATGGTATGTGCAGGGCAAACATTTTCCGTGGTGGACAATCTCACCAGCAAATCAGTCGATGGCGAGTTTGGTGGATTGGAACCACAAGTGCGCGGAGTTGTCACAGCGCAACCTGCGGACGTAACTTCGCCGCTAACCTTGCTCAACAAACGATGCACGATCAACGGCGCCGCTTATCGCGTCTCACAAGTGGACGTTGGCACGATTGGCATTCATTTCACCCTGGCAGACCCTAACGAGAAATGATTGAGGTGAAAATCAGCAAGCGGCAAGCGGCGAAGCTGGAGGCGGAACTAAAGGCTTTCGCAGCTAGAGCGCAAGTAAGCGTCGCGGAAACTGTCGCAATCATTGGAACATCTGTCGCAAAAGAACTTGCGCGAAAGGTGCAACCGTTCGGATTGTCGAATGACGTTGGGCAGGAATACATGGGCAGTATCGCAAAGCAGGTTCACAAGGCAGCGCGTTACGCCGAGTTTAAGGGATTGGAGGGCGATATAAAAAGCATCCATCGGCAATTGCGATCACAGAATGCCAAGTTTCAAGTGTTGGTGCGCCCACCCGCCAAGTTTCAGCCGAAGCGCAAGACCTTTGACCGCTCCGAACTGAAGCAATATGTCAATTCTCAGATGGCGAAAGCGGGGCTGGCAAAAGCGGGATGGATACAGGCTGGAGAATCAATTGATTCTCCGCTACTCAAAACAAAGCGCGGAAAGCTCCGCAAAATCAAAGGCGTTCCGCGATGGGTGCGCCGCCATGTGAATGCACGCGCTGGCGAGTCAAAACTAGTCAAACGGCAACTCATGAGCAGTTCCGTTCTTCTTACAAACAAGGTCGATTATGCTTACGCAAAGCGCAATTCCAATCATGGCAACGTGCAATCGGCAATCGCAGACGGTTACCGACGAAGCATCACCGCAGCAAAACGAATTTTCAAAAATCTAAAATGACAACGCAACAAATCAAAGCCGCCATTGCTTCAGTCATTGGCGCGAACATTACCGACATTCCCGCCGTGGACGCAGAGCAGTTCGCAGAGGTAGAATTACCTTTCATTGGCGTTACGATGACCACAGAGCGCATTTCCAACGCATTGCCTAAAGCGTATCGCGGCACGGTGGGAATCAAGCTGAGGGCGCATTCTGGCGATTCTCTGACAGTCGATCAAATTAACGACATAACGAACGATTTGGAAACCTTGCTTGCATCCAGCTTCGCCACGCTTGTCAATGCGGAATTGAGCAGCATTCACATTGACTATTTCGCTCCGAACGGTGGAGTTCCGCAATGGGAGTCTGATAGCTTGGAGTGCGCGTTTGATTGCGACATTGTTTTTCAGACAACGTGATTTTTGACACCGTGCGCAAAGCATGGCAACTTTACTTGGATCTGTGAACGGAGTGTGGGGCATTCCTGCGCAGCAAACTGGCTTTTTATTGGAGGGCGTTACTTGGTCATACAAGTGCCAGACCAAGAACGTCATGAACATCACGGGCGACCGCACAGGGCGCAGCGATTTTGACGAGGATTGCACGATTGCCCTAAACGGCAAGATTCCCGCCACATCGCCATTTTCCGCAAGTATCAGCACTAGCTTATCTCTTGCAACCGTGCCGACAGATCACTTGATCGGCGCAATGACAGGCGGGCTGACCATCATCGACACTATCGAAGTGACGCAAGCTGCCGATGATTACCGCTCCATTTCACTGAGCGCAACTTACGTTCCGACCATCGCCAGCGCGTAACGCTCACAACTTAAAATGAACAAGCCCTTTACAGGCGTGCGCGGCGATAGTGTCGCGCACATCATGCAGGAAGTCACCGACCCGAAACTCGCGGCGGCGATTATCTCTATTGACGTTCCGCTTCATCCATCCGCGCCAATGCGCGTTATCGTAGGCGACGGAATCAGGACGCAAAAAATCATCTGGCAGTTTTGCGGGGCATCGCCAACGGGCAATACGGCGGATATTGTCATGAAAGCGTGGTTCGACGAAGCATGGATGTTGAAAAATCCTGAACATACGTTAACCAGAATTAAACGTGCGTTCACTGTCATGTGGCAGATGGCGGAACATGCCAAAGGAGGCGCGGAATACGTCTCACGGGTCAACAGCGGCGATACCATCAGCACGGCAGGAACTCCGATTGCGGCGACGCTTGTAGCTTTAGGGCATCCGTGCGTCGGCTACAATGAACATGCAGGCTCGACATGGTGGCACTTTAACCGAGCTGCGGCAGTTGATCTTGATTTGTGGATGGACAAGGAAATCCACCTAAAACTGCCAACGGCTGATTTATCCTACATCAAAGCGGCGTTGCTCAATTGGAAACAGCTCTTGACTGACATTAAAACCGCAACGCATACGGCAGTAAAGCACAAGGGACGAACGGCATATATCGGCAAGGATGACGACCAGAAAACGATTCTCACGCTCGAAAAACTACTCTATCGAAAATGAACACACCACCAACAATACAAGGAAAAGAACTCCGACCACTGAACCACTTCATTTGGGCGCGGTTGTGCGAATTTTTGCCCGACGAAAAACGGCGCGGGAAAAGCCATAGCACGGTGCTGATTTATGGCTATGCGGCATTGGCAATGACTGATGCGCAGGAAGTGCGAAAGGCGATGCGTTCCGACGATGAGTTCTTTGACGCGATGACCGCCGTTGCGCTCGACCTTAGCGAAGACGACGAGAACGAAATTGGCGCATACGTGCAAGGTGTGATTAACCGTTGGGAGGCGGCGCAAGTCGTGACAAGCGATGAGGGAAAGCCACAGACCGAGGCGACCCGCCAAGTGACCGAGCTTTCATAGTTGACTTGCTGGCATCGGAATACGGATGGACACGAAAGCAGATTGATGAGTTACCAATTGACGAAGAAGCGGAATTGTTTCATGCGATCTTATACCGCAAAGGCGCTAAAACTTTCCGCCGAGAGATACAAACGGAACAGCATGAACCAATTGCATTTGCAGCGCATGAAATTGACACCAGCGAATTAGAGGAAGTATGGCATTTACCGTAGATATTCGCGGCAACGCAACGCACTTGGAGAAGACGCTTCGAACCGTCAAAGGTTCAATTGCGAGTCTTGGCAGCGTAGCGACGGCAAGCGTTGGCTCATTGGCCGCACTAGGCGCGGCAGGCGCGGCTGGATTGACTGCGTTTGCGGTGAGTAGTTCACAAGCGGCGGCATCGCTGGAGGATTTGTCAATCCAGTTTGAAGTGCTGACAGGAAGCGCGAAATCATCCGCCGATTTGTTAAAAGCATTCCGAGAGGAAGAAAAGAAATCATCGCTCAATACCGAAGACTACGCAAACGCCGCCAAGAACTTACTTGGATTCGGCATGAACTTGGAAGAAGTCGTGCCAACGCTCAAAATGCTTGGTGACGTTTCCATGGGCAACTCAGACCGATTCGGAAGTCTTGCGCTTGCATTTGCGCAGACCACGGCAGCGGGGCGGTTAATGGGGCAAGAAGTCTTGCAGTTCATCAACGCAGGATTTAATCCGCTTTCACAGATTGCCAAGGACACAGGAAAGTCTATGGCGGATTTGAAAAAGGAAATGGAAGACGGCAAGATTTCCGTGGACATGGTGAAGCAGGCGTTCATGAACGCGACCAGCGCAGGCGGATTGTTTTACAAAGCGATTGAGAAGGGGAGCTCAGGAACCAACGCAAAAATCAATCAGACAAAAGCGGCTGTAACTCAATTGCAAGTCGCTTTCGGAACTGGATTTAATGAGGGGTTGAAAGATGCGTTAGATGCGGCGAACAACTTTCTGCCACAACTCGAAAGTAAATTCGCTGAAGCAGGGCAGATTGTCGGAACTGCAATTACACAAGCAGTGCAAGGCAATCTAGAGCAATTAGCAACGCTAGGCGCGTTTGCTGGAGAAATCTTTTTCGCGGGATTCAAGGGCTTTTATATGCGAGCAATGGACGAGCTGGTGACTGGAGCGGGTAACACTGGAAGTCTTGCGGTTACTAGTCCAACGGCAGTTGCAGGCGGTCGCATGTTGCTTGGCCCCAACGCTCCTTCACTTGCGCAAATGACAGGAACGCCAGATTTGCAGCAAAATGTTCCTTTGGCTCAATACCTGCAAAGCGCATTGGAGGGAGCGCAATCTAGTCAATCAGGAATGGCATTGCAAAAGCTGGCAATTGAAAACGGAATTGCCGAAGGGCTGAGAAAAGGCGATCTAACGGAGGGAATGAGGAAAGAAGTGCGCGAGGGCATTTTGGAAGCATGGGCAAAAAATCCTAGCACAACAGGCGCAAGATTCAGCAACTAAACATCATGGCAGCAACAATTTTTGGTTTTGGGGTAAATGAAATGAAGGCTCAACCTGGGCTTTCAATCACGCGCAGCGAATCGGGCGGATGGACAGCAACTCATGAAATCGTCGTAAAGGCGGCAGACTTTGCGGACGTTGTTCCAAACTTTGTGCGGGGAACATTGCTTTCATCGGTTGACCCTAACGTGCCAGCGCCGTTTGATTCTTTCCTGACAATCGACACGGTGACGTTTGTCCGCACGGATGGCGATCTTTACACTTTCAACGTGACCGCTACGGGCGGCACGGCGCAATTTGAAGGCGATGAGCTTACGCCTGGAGTAGAGCCGACATACACGCTTACGGGGCAATTGTCGGACGTTTCTTTCTCGCAGCATCCGAAATGGAAGCCGCTAGCCGATCTTGATAAGACTTTGCTTGGAATGCTAATTGCAGGGCTGTTGACCTACAACATAGGCGATGGCGTTTTATATCTCAACAATGAAGCAAACGCTGAGGTGGCATACATTGACCAGTTAGCCGGCGCGGACGCAATCGAATTTGCAACACGAATTCAGCAAGGGCAGACCACGTATCAAAAGAGCGCCTATACGTGGAACGAATCGACGGAGGGCGTTGACCAACTCACGCCACAGCAAATCAACAAGCTGGGCAAGATTGCAACGCCAAGAGGCACACCACCTGAGCCGACGGGAACGCGTGACTGGATGCTGACAAGTGTTTCACAATCGCAATCTGGCGAGCTATACCGCACGAATCTGGAATGGACGCTTTCAGAGGATGATGGATGGGATTCTTTCCTTTACGACACATGAAAATAAGAAACGGAGAAGCGCCGATTCAGTTGCCTGATCTTATCCGATCAGGTGACCCGATCACGGCAAAATGGGCAAACGGCATTCGCTCGTCATTGCAGCGATTGCGTGACCGAACGCCAGTCGGAACAAGCACGCGCCAATACGTTGAACAGAATCCATTTCAGCTAACGCTAGGGCGCGATCCTGTTTCAGATGCTTACTACGTCACAGTAGCGCAAGGCTACGTTGCAGAACGCGCTTTGTCGGCATTGGATGGCGAAAACGCATTGATTCTTCATGAATGCGACAACAGGCTGGACGTAAGCAATGATCCGACAAAATTCACAATTGCAGTTGGCGAAGCTATTTTTGTGCAAGTTTTGGAAGATGAATTTGGGCGCGTCAAAGGCGGCGTTGACGTTGTCCTTGTCGTGGATGACGCAGCGGAGGAATCGCGCAATTTCATTCCAGGCGGCGGTGATGGAATCTATCTTTACAAGCTAGCTGAATTACAAACCAATGGAAGCGGCGTGAAGCTAGTGCCATTCCTAACTGGCTCACACATCTTCCACACCACTGGCTTGACGGCGGATTTTCGGATCATTGATTGCCCATCCGAGCCGGAGACAGAGCCGACACAGCTTGTGAGGTTGTCATTTATCAGCGGCCATCTTCACGGAATCGGTCAACCAGTAGCGACAAGACCGCTATCTGACAACCTAGAGGAAATCGGAATCGACAGCGTATGCACATGATGAGAGCGTTTATACTAGCCAGAGAATCAGACATGCCCGTTGCGCGTGCGTGCCAAGCACGGATGCGGTCACTAGGCTGGCAAGCGCATATCATGATCGACCCGACAGAATGGACGACACCACCTGATGACGTTGTTTTTGGATACTACTCCACGCACGGAAAAGGCATGTATGGCAACGCCTGCGCGAAGGCGATCATGGACGGAATGATTGCCAATTCGCAAGCGGGAGAAGTCATCATGAAAATGGATTGTGACATTTGGCTATCGCAAGAATGCGCAGATTGGCTAGCAGAGGCGGGGCAAGCAAAGGCGATGCGCGTGATGTATAACGGCAAAACACAGGCGTGGGGCGGCATCTGGAGCGCAACACGCGAGCATGTAGAAGCCGCCCGCACCGCTGCCGATACGATCGACCGATGCAACTGCGCGGAGTCATGGCTTAACATGAGGGCGCTATACCTTGTGCCGCCGTCGATCAAGGTAAAAGCGTATCACGTAACGCAATGGCAAGAGGTCGATGAGCGCGGATATTGCGCAACGCTGCCAATCAACTTGCGTCACGATAGAGAGGCGCAGGGCTTAAAGCTATTTGACACCGCGCCATAAGAAATGACACCCGCCGTTTACAACCTCACTGTCTTGATTGACACCGATTTCTCACAGGCGGTGACGTTTTACAGCGACTGCCAGCGAACGCAAACGCTTAACGTATCAGGCTATACTTTCAAGGCGCAGGTGCGCACTTCATTTACAACCGCTGTCATTTTTGAATTTGACATTTCCACCACGAATGCCGCAACGGGTGAAATCGTCGTTTCGATTTCCGCCGCTGATACTTTAGCACTCACGGCAGGCGCATACGTTTGGGATTTGCGCGTCATAGATGGCGATGGACAAGTGGAGCGGTGGATGGAAGGCAATGTTACAGTAACGGGAACAGTCACACGAGCATGAGCGATATACACATTCACATCGACAGAGAAACGCCCGTCAAGGTTATCACGCTTGAGCCAAACGGAGCGCGTGGAGCCGCCGCCACCGTATCAGTCGGAGCCACCACCACAGGCAACGCTGGCACAAATGCAAGCGTAACGAATAGCGGCACAAGCAGCGCGGCGGTATTCAATTTCACGATACCGAGGGGCGACACGGGCGCAGCAGGGCCGAACAGCGTCACGAGTGCGACGACTAGCGATGGCACGGCAGATTTAAGCGTGAGAAGCATGATCATTGAAAGCGACTCAGGAGGTGCTTTAGAGGTCACTGCAATTAATGATGCGGCTTTTACGGCAAGATCTCTTGGCGATGCCGCAGCAGTAAGCGCGTCAGCTCAAGAAACATGCGCGGATTTTCTAAGTCAGAATGAATCCGCGATACATGTTAGGTCAAACCTTGGCGCATATACCATCAAAAGTTTTAATGGCGCATTCAATGAATGCGCCATTGAGCGCGTTCGAGGCTGGTTTGTGTGGTTTTACAATACGTTCACGGGCCGCCTAAAAACCGCAGACATCACCGATGATCGCGAGTGGACACTGCCAAACGCATCAGGCACAATCGCGCTAACGTCCGATCTTGCGCCGCTAGTTATCAATGCAAGCGCAACAGCTACAGCAGGGCGGCAGCACATCAATGTCGCAACTGCCACTTATACAGACCCTACACCGAGCGAAGGCGCATGGTTCCGAGTGATTGTGAGAAATGGAGATGCCACGGTAGGAGGCACGGCATACGCTACGAGCGGCACTGTCATCGAGCGTAGCTATCACTCAGGCGCATGGGCAAATCGGGTGTATAACGAAACGCCTGTTTTAGCGGCAAACGTAGCGACATTTTTACAAACGCCGAGTTCAGCAAACCTCGCCGCCGCTGTAACCGATGAGACGGGAACAGGCTCGCTTTGTTTTGCCACTTCCCCCACAATCGTCACCCCCACAATCCAGCAAATCAACGTGGGAAGCGGTCAGTGTCTTGTGACGGGAACCGGGGCAAGCGGTATTTTGCAGTTGAGGGCAACTAGCACCGCAGGATTTTCGTCATGCGACCTCCAAAACACATCAGGCACGCAGGTTGGTGGGTTTGGTTACGGAGGTACAACGGCTGGCGCATATACCGATCAGTGCTACTTCTACGGGACTAACCGCGTGCTGGTTCTGGCCTCTCAAATCACGCAGCGACACTTAATCATCGACCTGTCTGGGCGCATCGGAATAGGCAACGGAATCAGCACCGTTAATGCTGCGGCTCAATTGCAGGTTGATAGCACCACACGCGGATTTCTCCCGCCGCGCATGACTACAGCACAGCGTGACGCGATCACCAGCGTGCCGGCAGGGTTGATGATTTACAACACATCGACAAACAAGCTCAATTTCTACAACGGCAGCGCATGGGAAGCTGTCACATCCGCCTAACGCCATGATAGAACCAATCACACCACAGCAGCATTTCCGTGAGCTAACCTTGCGCGGATTGAAAGCAACATTGCATCACGCCCTCACGCTCAATGAGTGCTACCATCTATTCTGGCAATCGCCTAACGTGCTGGAAATGCTGAATGAAAACATCGCTTTGACCATGGCGAGATTCAGCGAAAATACCTTACTAGGTAACGCGCTAAATCACGCGCTAGAGCAGGCAGGCGAGACTTTGCGAGTGATTGTCACCATGCCAGATGGCTACGCTTTCAACGGCACGGCATTCACCTACACGCCGCCCGTGATTCCAGAACCAGAACCACCAGCAGAAGAACCATGACACCACACCAATCATTTACCGAACTCTGTGCCATTGCCATTGCCGTGATGGGAGGTAAACTTTTTGGCGCAGTGGCTCAAACAATCCCCAGTCCTGATTGGTTTGACAGACTGACTGGCCCACTAGGAGCATTGTTCGCCATGGGCATTATGATCTGGTGGCTGTCGAACAGGAATGCAAAACAAGATGCAAAACTGGACGAGAAACAAAAGCTGCAAGACGAAAAAGACGAGGCGCACTTGCAATCGCGTGTCGAGGCAATGAGGGTGATGACTGAGGCATTGGAAAGCACCAAGAGTGTGGTGGCTCAAAACAACAAGATTCTGGAGAAGACTAGCAGGGCGTTAGAAAAACACAAATGCGTATCAAATGAATAATTTTCTCTCACTTGCCAATTCTCTTGGTTTTCTGGCATACGCCAGTGTTCTAGTGTTTTGCTCTATCGCGAATCCTCCCCGCGACACACCAACGCAGATTGTGAGAGTATCAACTAGCATCGCGGCGATCATTCTTGGAACAAACATGCTCAAAGATGCGCCAGATCAGCATTTGATTTATGCGTTTGCTCACACGGTTTTTCTTTTTCTTGTCACATTTTCGGCATTCAAAGCATTGATGAAACAATGAAAGTTACACCGACAACTAAGCTGATCATCAGCACTGACTACTCAAAGGAGTGGGCATACACCTTGCATCAAGACATGGCTTATTATGTCATCGGGCATGATATGGCAAATTGTGAAGTGTGGTTTGCACAAAAGAAACTCATGTCTGTCATCGGTCAATCTATCATCGTTCACGCTGGCTATTCTTTTGATGGGATGACTTGTTACCCTGACAGTTCTGCCAATCTAGCAGCGGCTTTGCTGCACGATGCTCTCTATCAATCTCGCCTTGTCCCCCGCAAAGTAGCTGACAACATGCTACGCGCCGTTTTACGCGCACAAGGGCAAAGCGACAGATTCGTTGTGCATCTTGGCGTTCGGCTTTTCGGATGGCTGGCTTTCAAACATGATCCCCACATTCGCATCGTGAAAATATGAGCGCATCATACACAAAACGCACTCTCGAAAACCTCGCCGGACTCAATCGCAAGTTTAGAGTGCAAGCAGAGGCATTTCTCGCCGCTTCTCAGCCGATTGCAGAGCGACACAAGATCACCATTGA
>Ga0315907_10003042_pt1 | contig 20269 bp, 16 predicted proteins | sample LakEriMetagenome_3_FD_203525 | JGI IMG/M metagenome (GOLD analysis project Ga0315907, IMG submission 203525) | Freshwater fungal communities from buoy surface, Lake Erie, Ohio, United States - Buoy 12 MA123 | ecosystem: Environmental > Aquatic > Freshwater > Lake > Lake biofilm | place: USA...
CTATAATTTTATCCTGATCGGCTTTCTCTGGGCTAAACACCACTTTTAAACCTTTTTTAATACCCATAGACTGTAATCTTTTTCTAACATATTTTGCAAGATTGCAAATATAGGTTTTGGAAATATCTGTGACTTTGATTTGACTTGGATCTACTTTACCACCAGCACCCATAGAACTTACAATGGGTAAATTGCGATCGATACATCCTTTGATTAAGAAGGTCTTTGCAGACAAGGTATCTATACAATCCACCACATAATCCCATTTTGTGCTATCCAATAAATCTCTTGTTAAATCCTCTTTAATGAATATTTCTAAAATGGTTAAATCAAGTTCCGGATTGATATCTTTTAGTCTAGCACCTAGCACTTGTGCTTTAGATTGTTCCGCTGTAGAATGTAAAGCTGGTATTTGTCTATTGATATTACTTAAATCGATTGTATCATTATCCACAATGGTCATTTTGCCTACACCAGCTCTTGCGATCATTTCGGCACATATTCCACCAACGCCTCCAAGGCCAATAATTAATACATTTTTACCCATCAAGGTGCATACATTTTCTTGTCCCAACATTAGTTCTGTTCTACTCATCCAATATGGTATCATAATGTATCTTTATCTTGCAAAAATCATAAAACCATGTCTATTTCTAAAATCTTTTTTATCTGCGCTTTTTTCATCTCTTCAAGCTTGAAAGCGCAATATCAAATCAAGGAATTAACTGCACAAAAAGGCGTTAGTATTAGGGCAATGTCAGTGCCTTCCGAAAAAGTGATATGGGCTAGTGGATCCAAAGGGATGGTTGCAAAATCTACAAATGAAGGTGTCAGTTTCGAGTGGATGCAAGTGAAAGGATATGAAAAAAGAGACTTTAGAGCAATGCATGCATGGAATGATCAAGAAGCAATTATTGTTGCAGTGGCTGCTCCTGCTATTATTTTAAAAACAATTGATGGAGGTGTATCATGGAATAAAGTGTATGAAAATGCAGATACATCAATGTTTTTAGATGCCATACATTTTAGCGATCAAAATAATGGCACTGTGATTGGTGATCCAATTGATGGTCATTTATTTATTTTGAAAACAAATAATAAGGGTGAAACTTGGAATATTATGTCAAAAACTTATTTTAAGTCAAACTTAAATAATGGGGAAGCATTTTTTGCATCAAGTAATTCTAATTTAGTAAATATTGGTAAAGAAATTCTTTTTGTTACTGGTGGGTTAACCAGTAGATTATGGAAGGATGGAAAAGCAGAATCACTTCCTTTATTACAAGGCACAAACTCTACAGGTGCAAATAGTATTGCCATATCGCCTAATGGAAAAATGATTGTGATTGTGGGAGGAGATTTTGCAAACGATAAATTAGCAAATCAGAATATTGTCGGGTTTCAAAAACAATCGACTAGAAAACATCCAAATTGGAATCTTTTATCCCTATCAAACCCTAATGGCTATAAATCTTGTGTTGAATTTTTGGATAATGATCGGTTAATTACTTGTGGTACATCTGGTGTAGATTTTTCAAAAAATAAAGGGATTACTTGGTTAAAAATAACTGATGCATCTTTTCATATTACTAAAAAACATCCAACTAAAAACGGTGCATATTTAGCTGGTGCAGGAGGAAGGATCAGTTTTGTTGAATTATAATAGACAAGTGATTAGACAGTTTAGACACAATAAATTTTATAAGAAAAAGAAGGATGAATGTAATTGAAAATTGAATACTTTTTTATAATTTAGAGTAGGATGAAAAAGTATCAAGCAATTATATCATTTGACATGGACGAGGAGTTTATGACGCTCGTGCCTCCTCATAGAACCTATATAAACCATCTATTAACCAAAGGAGTTATTGAAACCTATACAGTAAGTATGGAGACGCAACAATCTTGGATAGTGGTGAATGCCAATTCAAAGTTAGACGTAGAAGAGGTATTAAAAGCATCTCCTTTGCATAAATACTGGAGCATGGAAATAGTGGAGTTATTTGTCTTTGATAGCCAGTCTAATAGGCTTCCAGCGCTTCAATTAAATTAGTTCACCTTTTTTTTGGGAAATTGAAAATACCCCCTTATTTTTGCACCCCTTGGGAGCATAGCTCAGTTGGTTTAGAGCATCTCGTTTACACCGAGAGGGTCCGCGGTTCGAGCCCGTGTGCTCCCACAAAGAATCCTCAACATATCCACTAGATAGTTGAGGATTTTTGCTTTAAGGCCTTTCGTCATTTTTGAACTATTTTTATATTATGCAAGTATTCACCACCCGAAATAAAATCATTATTACCTGTAATAAATGGTTAGCACCTGCTTTAAGGTCAGAAGTGATTGGTTTGGGTTTTGATGTAGACAGAGTATTTCAAACTGGGGTTGAATTAACAGGAACTGTGAATGATTGCATTCGTTTAAATTTAAACCTGCGTTGTGCAAGTCAGGTTATGTATTCTTTAAAGACATTTATTTGTAATCATCCAGATGAATTACATCAAAATTTAGTGACCATCCCTTGGGAGACAATGATCAAACCTGATGGATATTTTTCGGTCATTAGTAATGTTTTCAATGACACTATTTCTACTAATTTATTTGCCAATCTGAGAGTGAAAGATGCGATTGTAGATAGAATGCGAGAAGTAAGTGGAAAGCGTCCATCTACAGGTTCAGAATTAGCCGGTGCCGTGGTGTATTTGTTTTGGAAAAATGATGAAGCAGAAATTTTCTTAGATACATCCGGAGATTCTTTAGCACGTCATGGTTATAGAAAACTACCAGGCAGAGCACCCATGTTAGAAGCATTGGCAGCTGCAACTATTTTATCTACTAAATGGAATAAGTTTGGTGCCTTTGTGAACCCTATGTGTGGTTCTGGAACCTTAGCGATTGAAGCAGCATTAATTGCAACTAAGCGAGCACCTGGTTTATTTAGAAATAATTATGCTTTTATGCATATCATAGGGTACGATAAATCGGTATACGAGCAAGAAAGAAAGATTATTGAAGAACAAGTTAGGCACCTACCTAATTTAGTCATCATTGCATCTGATATTAGTAGAGATGCCATTAAGGTTGCTAAAATAAATGCGTCTGTTGCTGGTGTAGAAGAATTAATAGATTTTCAGGTCTGCGATTTTGAAGCGACTAAAATGCCTGAGCCAGAAGAAGGCGCAATTCTAATGATCAATCCTGAATATGGGGACAGACTAGGAGAGGAAGTTGAACTAGAAGCTACCTATGCACGTATGGGAGATTATATGAAGAACAAATGCAAAGGGATGACAGGTTATATATTTACAGGCAATTTAGAATTGGCTAAAAAAATACGTTTAAAACCAAGTCGAAGAATAGAATTTTTCAATGCCACTATTGATTGTAGGTTATTGGAGTATGAATTGTATGCTGGTACAAAGAGAGTGGATAAATTAGATGTGGCTCTCGTTGTTTAATTAGCCGTTGTTTAACTAATTGTACAATAAATAAGGCTCAATATTCTTTTTCCATCCTTCCACTCTTATCAATGCGTTTATTTTTTGTAACCATTGTTGTAACGGTAAATCAAAAATAGCTTCTGCATCTGGTACGCCTAACAATAAAGACAAATGATTTTCGCCTGTTGGATTTGCGTTTGTTTTATAAGGCATCCATTTGAATTCTTTTGGATGTATGTCTTTTACTAATTTCAATAATAATAATCCATTGAGTACTGCAGCATAATATTGGGGCTCAATAATTTTTATTCTGATGCCTTTAGTCTGGATTGTATTTCCATTAATTGTAACGGGTAAAGTTAAGTTTTCAATTTTAAGATCTTCCCTCAGAATATTTTGACCTACCATAGTCATTGCTGCAATATTCATCCATTCAGCCCCAATCCATTCAAAAGAATAGGGTGTGCCTCTACCAACTGAAACATTGGTGGCTTCAAAAAAACATGTTCCAGGATACAATAAAGCTGCTTCAATATTTTGTAAAGCTGGTGATGGATTGACCCATTTTTGATGCCAATCAAAAAATAATTGTTCCCGATGCCATCCTTCACATTGAATGACTTTTACATTTGCATTCCAATTTTTAACTACATTAAAATAGAGGGCTAATTCTCCTAATGTGCATTGGTGTTTTACTGGCATATTGAATCTCCCAATAAAACTAGTGATTGATTCATCCAGCATCGGGCCTTCACTCCTCATGATATCACCACTTAATGGGTTTGGTCGATCTAAAATATAGACTTGTTTATGATTGATAGCTGCTGCTTCTATCCAATAAGTCATAGTCCATAAATAAGTATAAAATCTTGTGCCTACATCGGGTACATCAAATAATAGTATATCAATATCCTTTAAGTCATCTGCAGATGGCATAAATTTTTTACCGTATAAACTAATTATAGGAAGTCCAGTTATTTGGTCATGCCCATCAAGCATCACAGCGCCATCTTCTCCTGTTGTTTGAATGCCATGTTCAGGTGAAAAGATTGTTGTTATATTAAATCCAGCATCTTTTAATGCCAATCTACTTAAGACACCTTTATTTGTTCTTGCCGCATCATTTGTGAGCATGGCAATGCGCTCGTTTTTCCAAACCGGTTCATTCTTTAAAATAACATCTATTCCAAAATGTAAGGACATTCACTTAAGATTTAAAATTGCTTATTGTTTAAATCCGGTATCTACTTTTAATGTTTCCATTACATTAAAAATGATTGGACATCGATCGTAGTGCATATATGTGGTAAATAACCTTTTATTAAAATCGGGTACATGAAATGCAGGGAATTCTTTGCATCCAGCAAAACGGTGTGAATAGACGCTACAGCTATTGCCTTTTAAGAAATGACAAGGGATGGCATTGATGACCATTCTGCCAGATTCCCCCTTATCCAGGTATTTTTGGTCAAATTCGGCCCTGGTCTGACCTAAATGTTCAGATAAATGATTGGCCTCATGCTCGTCTATATTAACCATTAAGCTTTTACAGCAATTGCCACAGTCAGTGCATTCAATTTTTGGAGAAATAGCTTCAGATAACTCAAAAACGGCCTTATCTAGACTTAAACTATCCAAATTCCTCAAAAAATCTTGAAATTGGACGTTTTCTGCTTCAAGTTCGACTGCCTTTGTCTTGATAAAATCAAGATCTGTGATGGGATATGTTGCTTTATTTTCGATGGGATAAAGATAATGCTTTAATCCTTTTATCCACATTTGCCCTCTTTTGCAAATATTTAGATTGCAAAACTTACTTGGAGTATTAGATTTGCAGCTTGATTAGGGCAATTATTGCTCATAAAGTATTGATAATTATGGCAGAAGTAAAAATTGGTGCAGAATATAACGAAGACTCCATTAGGTCATTGGATTGGAAGGAGCATATTCGACTGCGTCCAGGGATGTATATTGGAAAATTGGGTGATGGATCTGCACCAGATGATGGCATTTATGTTTTAATGAAGGAGGTAATTGACAACTGTATTGATGAGCATACCATGGGCTATGGTAAACAAGTTGAAATTTCAATTCAGGATAAGACAGTGACCATTCGTGATTACGGTAGAGGGATTCCCTTAGGTAAGATTGTGGATGTGGTAAGTAAGATTAATACTGGAGCAAAATACGATAGCAAGGCATTCCAAAAATCAGTTGGATTGAATGGTGTTGGTACAAAAGCAGTCAATGCCTTGAGTGAAGACTTTGAAGTAACAGCTTATAGAGAGGGCAAACAAAAATCGGCTAGTTTTAAAAGAGGTCTCTTGATTGAAGAAACCAAGGAGTCAAAGACAAGCGAAGCAAATGGCACATTGGTGGTGTTCACACCAGATGCGAACATCTTTAAGAATTACCATTACATATATGAATATATTGAGAGTCAGTTATGGAATTATTGTTATTTAAATGCAGGCTTAGTCATTCATTTTAACGATAAAAAATTTGTAAGTAAGAATGGTTTACTAGATTTATTAGAACGTAAAACCAATCCTGATGAATTAAGGTATCCCATCATGCACTTAAAAGGGGAGGATATTGAAGTGGCCATTTCTCATAACAATGATTATGGAGAAGATATTTTTTCATTTGTGAATGGTCAGTTCACTACGCAAGGTGGAACGCATCAACAAGCATTTAGAGAAGCTTATGTAAAAGTGATTCGTGATTTTTATAAAAAAGATTATGAAGCATCTGATGTTAGAACAAGTATTGTGGCAGCTGTTTCTGTTAGAGTTCAAGAACCAGTTTTTGAAAGTCAAACTAAAACTAAACTAGGATCGCAAAATGTAGCCGATGGTGGGCCTAGTATGAAGAATTTTATCACTGAATTTTTAGCAAAAGAATTAGATAATTTTTTACATAGGAATCCAAATGTGGCAGATGCTTTAAAGAAAAGAATTGAACAAAACGAACGTGAGCGAAAAGAATTAGCAGGGATCAAGAAATTGGCAAATGAACGTGCTAAAAAAGCCAATTTACACAATAAGAAATTGAGAGATTGTAGAGTACATTTAAATGACGAATTACCATCCAAGAATAAAGAGATTTTTATTTCAACACAGCAAAATAGTACCCTATTTATTACCGAAGGGGATTCTGCAAGTGGTAGCATTACAAAATCTAGGAATGTGGATACCCAAGCGGTATTTAGTTTAAGGGGTAAACCTTTAAATGCATTTGGTTTAACTAAGAAAGTGGTCTACGAGAACGAGGAGTTTAACTTATTGCAGCATGCGTTAAATATTGAAGATGGCTTAGATGGGCTTCGTTATAACAATATAGTCATTGCTACAGATGCCGATGTGGATGGGATGCATATTCGTTTATTGATGTTGACATTCTTTTTGCAGTTCTTCCCAGACTTAGTAAAAAGAGGTCATGTCTTTGTTTTAGAAACACCATTATTTCGTGTTAGAAACAAACAAAAAACCATCTACTGTTATGATGAGTCAGAAAAGCAAAAAGCAATTAGTGAATTAGGGAACAAACCTGAAATCACTCGATTCAAAGGATTGGGCGAGATCAGTCCCGAAGAATTTGGTAAATTCATCAATGCCGATATTAAATTAGCACCAGTAATTTTAGAACAAGGCGATCATATTCAACATTTGTTAGAATATTATATGGGGAAAAATACCCCAGAAAGACAGGAGTTTATTATCAATAATTTAAAAGTTGAATTAGACAAAGCAAATGATACACATAGTATTTAATACCGCAGATATAGCTGCTTTAGCATCAGCTATTGAATTAGATGAAACCTTATCTGGAAAGATCATTGAGATCAAGGACGACTATGCTGTTGGCCCTTTAATGGATATCTATGAAACTGAAGGTTATCAAGCAAGAAGAGATTGGTGGAAAGATGTGTTAATGCATTCTCCATATGAAGATCAATTGGATATTGTAGATGATAAGTTAATGGTACATCAATTAATCAATTCATTGACGCATGATGAAAATGAATTGATTTGGATTTGGATGGGACAAAATGCACACGATGTATCTGGCTATTATTGGTTAATGAGTCAGTTTAAAGAATACCAAAGCAGAATCCACGTTTTGTATTTAAATAATCTGCCTTTCTTAAATGAAAAGGGTCAATTATTTTATCCAACGCATTTAAGTCAAATAGAACCCAAGGAATTTCTAAAAGCTAAAAAATTAGCCAGGCCAATTACTTTGAGTGAATTTGAATTAGATCCTGATGAATGGAAAAAATTATGTCAAGAAAATGAGGGAGTAAGATTCTTAGAAGGGGGTAAGAAATTGGTGAGTATGCATGTTAGTTGTTACGACAAAGAAATTTTATCCTTGCTTACAAAGAATGCTCAAAAACTTCCTAGTGCCTTATCCAATCTTATGGCTAAATTAAAAGTAAAATTAGGTGATGCTTTTATTGTATATCGCTTAAAGGCGATGGAAGAAGCAGGTAAAATAGTATTTGTTGGTACTTGGACTAAAGGTTGGAAAGATATGGTTATTCAAATGCCAGGGGGTTCTTCTATTGTAAATGAACCAGAAGCCTAAAGAATATGCCTGTAGAAGTATTACCAATAGATGTTAAAGCAGTGGATGAAAGAGGTGCATTGCATTATTTTACGACAGATAGAACGGGTGAATATTTATTGGTATACAGAAATGCTGGAACGGTGAGTGGGCAACATTATCACAAAGGGATTTCGGCTGGTAAAAATCCAGAAGACATGCTTTTGGTGCAAGGAAAAGCAAATTTGCACTGGAAGGATTTAGAAACAAATGAAGAAAAAACAATTGAATTGATTGCGCCAACAAGGGTTAAAATTCCTGCAAATATTTGGCATGAATTAACTGCAATTTCGGACATTGTTTTTATTGAATTAAATAGTTTAAGTGAGGGCAGTGAAGATACCTTTCGGATCTAGTCTTTGCGAATTAGAATAGTTATGGCAAAAGAGAAAAATTTAAGTAGGGTTACAGAGAATGAATCTGGCGTACAAGGACAGTATAAAAACTGGTTCTTAGACTATGCTTCCTATGTGATTTTGGAAAGAGCGGTACCTGCTATTGAAGATGGTTTGAAGCCTGTTCAAAGAAGGATCCTTCATGCCATGAAAGAAATGGATGACGGAAGATTCAATAAAGTGGCTAATATCATTGGACAAAGCATGCAGTATCATCCCCATGGTGATGCTAGTATTGGAGATGCATTGGTGAATATTGGTCAAAAGAATTTATTAGTAGAAACCCAAGGAAACTGGGGTGATGTAAGAACTGGTGATTCTGCCGCTGCATCTCGATATATAGAAGCTAGATTAAGCAAATTTGCGCTCGAAGTTGCTTTTAATGGTAAAACAACGGATTGGGCTTTAAGTTATGATGGAAGAAAAAATGAGCCAGTCACATTACCAATGAAATTTCCGCTTTTATTAGCACAAGGGGCCGATGGTATTGCAGTTGGATTATCCACTAAGATTCTTCCACATAATTTCAATGAATTATTAGACGCTTCTATTAAATATTTAAGAGGACGTAAGTTTGAATTATTACCAGATTTTCAAACAGGGGGTATGGTGGATGCTTCGGCGTACAATGATGGTAGACGTGGAGGTAAAGTTAGGGTTAGAGCACATATAGAAGAATTAGATAAGAAGACATTGGTTATTAAGGATGTACCTTATGGTGTGACCACCACCCAATTGATGGAAAGTATTACCAAGGCAAATGACCAGGGTAAAATTAAAATCAAGAAAGTCATTGATGTCACTGCAGCTCAAGTAGAAATTCAGATTGACTTAGCAGCAGGTATTTCTCCTGATATTACCATTGATGCATTGTATGCTTTTACTGATTGTGAAATTAGTTTATCGCCTAATGCCTGTGTGATAGTGAATCAACGTCCTCAATTTTTAGGAGCCAGTGATTTATTAAAGCATTCAGTAGACCATACCAAAGCATTATTAAAATCTGAATTAGAAATTCATTTACAAGAATTATTGGATAAATGGCATTTCACTAGTTTGGAAAAAATATTCTTTGAAGAAAAAATATACCAGGAACTAGAGAAAAAACATCTTAACTGGGAAAAAGTAATTGATGCCATTGACAAAGCCTTTGAGCCTTTTAAGAAGAAATTCAAAAAGCCAATTGAGCGAGCAGATTTATTGAAATTGACAGACAAGCCTGTTAGAAGAATTTATAAATTAGATATTGAAGATTTAATTGCACAAATTAAATCTATAGAAACAGAAATTAAAGAAGTTAAACATAACCTCGAAAATTTAGTAGACTATGCTGTAAGTTATTACGAAAACTTACAAAAGAAATACGGTAAAGGTAAAGAGCGTAAGACAGAACTAAAAGAGTTTGATACCATTCAAGTAAAGCAAGTTGCCATTGCAAATACAAAACTATATATCAACAGATCTGAAGGTTTTGTTGGAACTAGCTTAAAGAAAGATGAATTCCTCTGCGACTGTTCAGATTATGATGATATCATTGCATTTACCAAAGGAGGCACCATGAAAGTGGTAAAAGTTTCTGATAAGACTTTTATTGGTAAAGACATCCTTCATGCTGCTGTATTCCAGAAAAATGACGAACGCACTACTTACAATATGATTTATGTTGATGGCGCTTCTGGTATTAGTTATGCTAAACGTTTTAATGTCACTGGAGTGACCAGAGATAAAGAATATGTTTTAGCAAAGAATTTAGAAAAATCTAAAGTACATTATCTTTCTATTAATGCCAATGGGGAAGCAGAGTCTGTGAAAATTGTTTTAAGTCCAAACTGTAGTGCAAGAATTAAGGAATTTGATTTCTTCTTTGAAACCTTAGAAGTAAAAGGAAGATCAAGTGTTGGAAATCAAGTGACTAAGTATCCTGTTAAAGTGGTTAAATTAAAAGAAGCAGGTAAAAGTACTTTAGTTGGAAGAAAATTGTGGTTTGACGATAAGTTTGGAAGATTAAATACAGAGGAGAAGGGACTTTACTTAGGTACATTTGAAGACGAAAAAATTATTGTTATCGATAAAGAAGGTAACTACGAAGTGACAGATACAGAATTGACACAAAGATTTGATCCTGAGAAAGTCATTTTTATGGAGAAATTCAATCCATTAAAAGTGATTACTGCCGTTTATTTAGATAAAGAAAAATTACAGTTTAATATCAAGCGATTTAAAATTGAAACATCTACCCTTAAAACCCCATTCTCTTTTATTAAAGAGGGCAATGGTAATTATGTGGCTGCAGTTACCACACATGTCGAACCTGTCTTAGTGGTGGTCTCAGGTAAAGGTACTCAGGTTAGAAAAGCGAAGTTTAAAGTGAGTAAAATGGTTGATGTGATGGGATCAAAAGCAGTAGGCACTAAATTGGTTGATTTTAGTAAAACAATCGAAATGGAATGGGAAAATAAAGTGGTTATTAAAGATCCTAATGATGAACAACCAGAATTGTTCTAATTTTATATAAAATAAGTATATGTCAACCATCAATGTAGGTCAATTCAATTTAATGCGCGTAGACCGAAAAGTGGATTTTGGTTTTTATATGGACGATGGTGCCGAAGGCATATTGTTACCAAAACGTTTTGTTCCATCAGGTTTACAAGTAGATGATACTATTAGTGTTTTTGTTTACCATGACTCTGATAATAGATTGATTGCAACCACACAAGAACCATTCGCTGTTGTTGGAGATATTGCTGCTTTAAAAGTGGTTGCTATTACCAATCAAGGGGCTTTTTTGGATTGGGGCTTAATGAAGGATTTATTTGTCCCTGTTTCTCAGCAATTATCGAGTATGCGCTTGGGTGGTAAGTATTTGGTTAAACTTTACTTAGACAAACAAACTGGAAGGGTTGCTGCAACAGAAAAAATTGACAACCAAATTAGTAATGATGTCCTTACTGTTAAAGAAGGGGAAAAAGTTAAACTACAAGTATACCGAGAAAGTGATATTGGATATGTTGTTATTGTCAATCAAGTACACCAAGGATTGGTATATAAAAACGAAGTGTTTACCCATTTACATATCGGTAAAATGATTGAAGAAGGATTTGTTAAGAAAATCAGAGAAGATAATAAATTGGATATAGGTATTGGGAAGCAAGGGGTAGAGAAATTAGATGATGATCAAGTTAAGTTGATACAGTTATTAAAATTACATAAAGGATTTTTACCTTATCATGACAAATCCTCTCCAGAAGACATTTATGCTTTTTTTGGTATTAGTAAGAAAGCATTTAAAATGAATGTGGGGATCTTGTATAAAGCAAAAAAAATAACAATTGAAGATGGGGGAATACGATTGATCACTGAAGTGCTAGATAAACCAGAAACTTCAGCTTCTCCAAAGTCATCAGAAGTTTAAAACAAAAAATTAAAAACCAAAATTATTTACTTTTAATTATTTTATTATGTCTAAAGAAGTATTTATTGTAGCCGCAGTCAGAACACCCATTGGATCTTTTGGCGGGGCTTTAAAAAATTTAACTGCAACTCAATTAGGGGCTATTGCCATTAAAGGTGCATTGGATAAAATTAAATTAGATGCCAATTTAGTGGATGAAGTTTATATGGGTTCAGTTATCCAGGCCGGTTTAGGTCAAGCACCCGCTAGGCAAGCTTCAAAATTAGCTGGCTTACCTGATAAGGTAATTTGTACAACCATTAATAAAGTTTGTGCTAGTGGAATGAAATCCATTGCATTAGCTGCTCAAAATATTCTCTTAGGGGATGCAGATGTTGTTGTCGCTGGTGGTATGGAAAGTATGAGCAATGTGCCTTTCTACAATATGCATCAGCGTTGGGGTAATAAGTATGGTGATACCACTATGTTAGATGGATTGGCTAAAGATGGTTTAGTGGATTTCTATGACCAGGTTGCCATGGGCAATTTTGCTGATTTATGTGCTTCTGAAAATCAAATTTCAAGAGCAGACCAAGATGAATTTGCCATAGGTAGTTACACGAAATCTCAGGCATCTATTGAAAAAGGATTGTTTGTGAATGAAATTGTTCCTGTTGTAATTCCTCAAAGAAAAGGGGATCCAATTACAATTAGTAAGGATGAGGAGCCATTCAATGTTAAATTTGATAAAATTTCAAGCTTAAATCCTGCATTTACAAAGGATGGTACTGTTACTGCTGCAAATGCTAGCACCATGAACGACGGAGCAGCTGCACTCATTTTAATGAGTAGCGAAAAAATGAATGCATTAGGATTAAAGCCTTTAGCTAAAATTACCAGTTTTGCAGATGCAGAACATGATCCTAAATATTTCACGACTGCGCCAGCTTTGGCCTTACCAAAAGCGTTAAAAAAAGCTAATCTTACTTCAGATGAAATTGATTTTTTTGAGTTCAATGAAGCATTTTCTGTTGTTGGAATAGTGAATACCAAATTATTGAATCTTGACCCTACAAAAGTGAATACTAGGGGTGGTGCTGTCTCTCTAGGTCATCCACTAGGATGCAGTGGCGCTAGAATTATTGTAACACTAACCCATATTCTTCAAGACAATAATGCAAAATTTGGAGCTGCTGCCATCTGTAATGGAGGTGGAGGCGCAAGTGCTATGATTATAGAAAGGATTTAAGTTCATCCATCATAATACCATAATGGCTTTCGTCGTAAATGCATTCACCGTCTTTTATCAGAATCACTTGAGGAGATTCATGGTGCACCTGAAAAAAACTGGTTATTTCATTTGATATTGCCCTAAAATTCAAGAGGTCTAAATAATGAAAATCAACATTTTCAGGCTTTTCGGCGCGTTCAAACCTATCCAACGCCATCCTACTAATACTGCAAGTTGTACTATGTTTGAAAATTACTTGTGGTTTGACAAAGGATGCCGATTTAATTTGTTCTAATTGTTCTATCGTGTTGATTGGATGCCAATTCATTGAAGCTAATTTTAGATGTAAAATTACACCATTCTTTTGAAGTATTTTAACCTGAATCTGACATTTTCAGTAGCATATTGATTAACTTCGGTCAATAATTTAACTTATGCGTTTACAACTTTCACAGCCTATCTGTTTTATAGATTTAGAAACGACAGGTGTCAATGTCAGCACAGATAAAATTGTTGAAATTGCCATTGTAAAAATCATGCCTGATGGGTCTAAATTAGTAAAGCGTAAGTTGATCCATCCAGAAATGCCTATTCCAGCTGTGACCACAGCAGTCCATGGCATTACAGACGAAATGGTTAAAGATGCACCCACTTTTAAGCAAGTAGCCAATGAGATTAAACAATTTTTAGAAGGGGCAGATTTAGCAGGATACAATAGCAATCGTTTTGATATTCCTATGTTAAATGAGGAGTTTTTAAGGGCTGGGATTTCAGTTGATATTGAGACCAGAAAGTTATTGGATGTGCAGAAAGTATTTCACATGATGGAACAAAGAACTTTGACAGCTGCTTATAAGTTTTATTGCAATAAAAGTTTAGAAGATGCCCATACAGCCGAGGCAGATGCAACGGCAACTTGGGAGGTATTAGAGGCACAATTAGAAAGATATCCTGTGATAGGAAATACAGTGGAGTCAATTGTAAAATTCACGGGAGAAGACCTAATTGTAGATTTTGCCCGTCGTTTTATTATGGAAAATGGTGTTGAAGTCTTCAATTTTGGTAAGCACAAGGGTAAACCAGTTACCCAGGTTTTAAAGGAAGAGCCTCAATACTATGACTGGATGATGAAGGGGGACTTCGCTTTACACACAAAACAGAAGCTAACAGAGATTTTAAATAGAACTATATTGAATAAATAAATTATATTTAACCAATCATAATAACCCTATTTTTATTATATCCCCCCATAAAAAGTGAAGAAAATTGTCATCATACCAACTTTTAATGAAAAGGAAAATATTGCTGCAATCATTCATGCAGTGATTGTTCTTGGAAATCAATACCATGTCTTAGTGGTGGATGATGGTTCACCCGATGGTACAGCTTCAATTGTTAAAGACTTAATGCAAACCCATCCAGATAAAATTTTTATCCAAGAAAGGAAAGGGAAACTTGGTTTAGGTACTGCTTATATTCATGGATTTAAATGGGCTCTAGAAAATCAATATGACTATATTTTTGAGATGGATGCCGATTTCTCACATAATCCATTAGATTTAGATAGATTATTAGCAGCCTGTGAAAATGGTGCAGATGTAGCCATTGGCAGTAGGTACGTCAAAGGTGGTGCAACAGAAAATTGGCCTTTAGATAGATTGATTTATTCAAAAGGGGGGTCACTTTATACAAGAATTATTACAGGCATGCCGGTGAAAGATCCAACAGCTGGGTTCATTTGTTATAAGCGTAAAGTGCTTGCATCAATGCAATTAGATCATATTCAATTTATTGGATACGCATTTCAAATTGAAATGAAATTTGCATCATGGCGTTTAGGCTTTAAATTAAAGGAAGTGCCAATCACATTTATCGATAGAAAAATCGGTACGAGTAAGATGTCAAAGGGCATCATCAAAGAGGCAGTACTTGGTGTGCTAAGTATGCAATGGCAATCTTTCACTGGACGTTTTATCAAACATATCAAGCGTGAGCAGCTTTAAGCGGTCTTTAATTCAATTACATTTATTTGTTTTTTTAGCAGGTTTAACTGCACCTATAGGTAATTTAATTCAATTGAATGGTTTATACCTAGTGTTTTACAGAATGTTATTGACTGTACTAGCTTTATTCCCAATCTACTTTTTACATCAACAGTCTACTAAAGTTCCATTAAAAGATAAAGGAAAATTGATGTTAATTGGTGTACTCATTGCGATTCATTGGGTTTGTTTTTATGGTAGTATTAAATTGGCCAATGTATCTGTTGCTTTGGTATGTATATCTAGTGTAGGTATTTTTACTGCAGTGCTTGAACCATACTTTTTTAAAACAAAATTCATTTGGAATGACATTTTAGTTGGGCTTCTTAGTTTAATTGGGATTTTATGTATTTTTCAATTTGATATTCAATTTAGAACAGGCATTTTGGTAGGATTGGTATCCGCTTTATTTGCATCTATTTTTACCATCATCAATAAAAGGTTAACAGTACAATATTCTACCCAGACCATCCAAACCTTTGAAATGCTTGGGGGATTTAGCTTTCTTACAATCGTTATCCTATGTATCAACAGCTATCAACATAATGCTTTTGTTATACCTACTCAGCAAGATTGGTTTTGGCTTATCATTTTATCCTTGGTGTGTACTGTTTTAGCCAATTATTTAATGCTCAATGCCCTCAAAAGGATTAGTGCTTTTACCTTAAATGTATCTTTGAATCTAGAACCTGTTTATGGCATCATCATTGCAATTGTATTTTTCCAAGAACATAAACAAATGGGGAAAGGATTTTATATTGGCATGAGCTTAATTGCCATTTCTGTAATGCTTCAGATGGTGCGTGTTTTGCGCCAGCAAAAATCAAAATAGAAGTCTATTTTAATTTGTTATTTGTCTTAAATAGCATGCTATTTTGTTTAATATTTATCGTAAATTAGTTATTCAATTAATTCTATATGAAACGTATTTTATGTTCCTGCTTGTTATTGTTATCTATTTCAATTCAAGCTCAAAAAAAACCATTAGATCATAGCGTTTATGACCAATGGCAGTCAATTAAAGATGTAGTATTGTCCAGTGATGGAAATTGGATATCTTATTCTGTTGCTCCTCAAGAAGGTGATGCGACATTATTTGTTAGACATCTAAAAACAAACCAAATCATCAAAATTGAACGTGGAACACAATCAAAATTCACTGAAAATAACGCCTTTTTGATTGCAAAGATTAAACCAAGTTTTGAAGAAACAAGAAAAGCTAAAATAGGAAAGAAAAAACCAGAAGAAATGCCAAAAGATAGTTTGGCTATTTTGACTTTGAACAATGGCAATATGAATAAAATTCCAGCAGTAAGAAGTTATCAAATACCTGAATTTGGAAATGGTTTAATCGCCTATTTAAACGACCCAAAAACAGATATCAAAAAAGAAGGTGCTCCCCTTTATTTTAGGGATTTAAATACTGGTCAAGAAAGGGTATTTAACAATATAGTAGAATATGCCATGCATCCTAAAGGGGAAGGCTTAATGATGTATCAAGTCAAGACTAAATTAAATGAAGCTAAAATTCTTTTAGCCTCTATTGCAGATACAAATTTAAAAACTATCAATAGTCGTTTTTATACTGCAACTAATTTTACTTGGGACGAGGCAGGAAAGCAGTTAGCCTATTTAATTGAAAAAGACAGTACTGACAAAGCGCTTCAAAAAAATTATGATTTAGCTTATTATAAGCATGAAATGGATACTGCTAAGTTTGTTTTTAATAAAATAGCCAATGTGATGCCAAGTCAATATACCATTGGAGGGGATAAAAAATTGAATTTTAGTAAAACAGGTGCGACATTGAGTTTTGGTGTTCAACCCATCTTGCCAGTGAAAGACACAAGTTTACCAGAATTTGATAGAGTTAGTTTGGATATTTGGAATTACAATGATGCCAATCTTCAAGCAACTCAATTAAAAAGTTTAGAGACAAGTTTAAAAAGTACGGAGGCAATTATATATAGACCTGAAACAAACCAATTCACCTATTTAGGAAAAATAAATGATCGCCAAATTCAAATGACAATGGAAGGCGATGGCCAAGTAGCAATAGCCAATATTGATACTAATTACACAATTGCAAGTCAATGGGAAGGTTATGGAAAAAGAGATTTATATGCTTTGAATATAACTACTGGTCAAAAACAGCTTATTCAAAAAGGTCTAAAGGGTAGTTTAGTAACGCCATCTTATGATGGAAACTTAGTCGTATTTTATGACGAAATAGCAAAACAATTTAAGTCTTACAACACGTCCACATTGCAGATCAAGCAAATTGCCAAAGACATTCAATTCCCGTTGTATGACGAAGACAATGACGTGCCTGATGAGCCTAATGCTTATGGTATAGCAATGTGGATGGAGAATCATAGAAGTTTCATATTGTATGATCGCTATGACCTTTGGTTGGTAGACGCAACTGGATCAAATGCATCTCAGCTTTTAACCAAAGGTCGCGCTTCTAAAAAAGAATATCGATTCGTTAAATTATATGACGATAAAAAATACATTGGCTTTAAAGATCAAATTTTACTAAGGGTTTACAATGAAGTTGATAAAAAAGAGGGCATTGCATTATTAGATATGGGTAATAAGACTTTATTTACCATTACCGAACAACCAATGCATTTTACTACAATTGTTGGCGCAAAAAAATCTAACCAATTCATTGTATTACAAGAAGATGAAAAAACTGCAGCAAATATTTTTTCATATACGCTAACTCAAGAAAAGCAAACACCAGTTGCATTGACTTCTATCAATCCACAACAAGCCAATTACAATTGGATGCAATCTCAATTGGTTAAATGGAAATCATACACTGGAAGAACCGCTGAAGGTATTTTATATTTACCAGAAGATTTTGATCCTAAAAAGAAGTATCCAATGATTGTTTATTTTTATGAAAGAAGTAATCAAACACTCCACAATTACTTAGCACCAGCTCCAACACCTTCTAGATTGAATATACCATTCTTTGCAAGTCGAGGTTATGTAGTATTTGTACCTGATATATGGTATAAAAAAGGCTATCCTGGTCAGGGTGCTTACGATTATATTGTTAGTGGAACTAGAGCAATGGTACAAAAAGGTTTTATTGATAGTACCAGAATAGGTTTACAAGGTCAAAGCTGGGGTGGATATCAGATAGCTTACTTGATTACCAAAACCAATTTATATGCTGCTGCATGGGCAGGTGCTCCGGTTGTCAATATGACAAGTGCATATGGAGGTATTCGTTGGGGACCTGGAATCAATAGACAATTTCAATATGAAAAAACACAAAGTAGAATTGGTGCAAATTTATGGGAGCGCCCAGATTTATACATAAAGAATTCACCATTATTTGAATTGAATAAGGTTAAAACACCAATCGTTATAATGAGTAATGATGCAGATGATGCAGTGCCTTGGTATCAAGGTATTGAAATGTTTACCGCTATGCGTAGATTAGCTAAACCTATTTGGATGCTAGTTTACAATAATGAAGCGCATAATTTGGTAGAAAGAAAAAACAGAAAAGACATTCAAATTAGAGAACAACAGTTTTTTGATCATTATTTAAAAGGTGCACCAATGCCAACATGGATGTCCAAAGGGGTGCCTGCCATTATGAAAGGAAGAGATTTAGGATTAGGATTCTAATTCACAAATGATTTTATTACCTACTAGTTACTATAAAAATAAAGCCCCAATTTGGGGCTTTATTTTTATAGTATTGTTTTAATTATACATACTGAAACCACTGCCTGTTAGGATCCCATTTTTCAAATTCCTTTGCTACTGCAGATAAGAAACTAGAACCCATTGCACCATCTACAATCCTGTGATCATAGCTCATTGATAAATACATCATATGACGAACAAGTATAGCATCTCCAGATGGTGTTTCTATCACCACTGGGCGTTTTTTAATGGCTCCTAGAGCAAGTATAGCTACTTGTGGTTGTGGGATAATTGGTGTGCCCATAATGGATCCAAAAGTGCCTACATTGGTTACTGTAAAAGTTCCACCTTGTGTGTCCTGAGGCTTTAACTGATTGTTCCTTGCTGCGTTTGCTAAATTATTAACCGCTTTACTCAATCCAACAATACTTAATTGGTTCGCACCTTTAATGACTGGAACAATTAAATTACCAGATGGTAGGGCAGTGGCCATACCAATATTAATATCTTTCTTTAAAATAATATTGTCACCTTGTAAACTACAATTGATGTATGGAAATTGCTCTAAAACTTTTGCAATACACTCCATAAAAATAGGCGTGAAAGTTAATTTAGTGCCTTCTCTTTTTTCAAAAAGTTGTTTTACTTTTTCTCTCCATACAACCATATTGGTAACATCTGCTTCTACAAATGAAGTGACATGTGGACTTGTTTGAACACTTTCAACCATATGCTTTGCAATGAGTTTGCGCATACGATCCATTTCAATTATTTCGGTATTACCAGTCACAATCACTTCGTCTGGATTAGCTAATTTACCTGCAACATTTGATGTACTAAATCCATAATCAGTAGGAGGGAAAGTATTGGAAATAGCTGCATTTGAACTTTGTGAGGGAGTAGAAACAAAAGCATTAGCAGGAGTTGATGCGATAATTGGTTGAATAAGTCCTGCTTTTTTCTGAGCAACATAATTTAAGATATCTTTTTTAGAAACACGTCCTTGACTTCCAGTACCAGGAATTTGTTGTAATTCATTTAAACCAACACCTTCATTCTGTGCTATATTTAATACAAGAGGTGAAAAGAATCTTGCCTCGTTTGAATTTTCTTGTTGTATTTCAATATTTGATGTCGCAGGTATAAATGGGACTTCTTCAATAATTGAAGGGGAAGCAACTGGTTCAATTATTTTTTGTTGAATTGGTTCTGGAGCAGGCGTATTGGTAGCTGGTGAGTTACTACCACTTGTTTGTATTCTAGCAATAACAGTTCCAATTGGAACCACTGAATTGACTTCAAATAAAATTTCTGTAATTGTTCCTGCTGCAATAGAAGGTATTTCGCTATCAACTTTATCTGTTGCAATGTCAAGTAATGTTTCATCTAACTGGATCGTATCTCCTACAGCTTTATGCCACTTTAAAATGGTTGCTTCCATGATACTCTCACCCAATTTTGGCAAAATCAAGTCAACTACAGACATAGGG
>Ga0315907_10003044_pt1 | contig 20263 bp, 13 predicted proteins | sample LakEriMetagenome_3_FD_203525 | JGI IMG/M metagenome (GOLD analysis project Ga0315907, IMG submission 203525) | Freshwater fungal communities from buoy surface, Lake Erie, Ohio, United States - Buoy 12 MA123 | ecosystem: Environmental > Aquatic > Freshwater > Lake > Lake biofilm | place: USA...
GGTGATAGGCATATTAAAGGACGCAATTGGATTAAGAGAAGGAATGCTTCTCATATTCTTAGCCTTTGGATATTTGTTATTCATCAGTTTTTGGGCAAAACCAATCATTAGGAATAAGACGATTTGAGGGGAAGAGTGGGGGCGAGTTTATTGTTGTTTTAATTGGATATTTTCAGAGGTAATTATATTTAAAGCATAATTTTCAAGTGATAAAGTTGATTATTAAAAGGTGGCCATTAGTTTTACCTGTTTTAAAACGATCTGGATTTTTTTAAAGGATAATTTCTTTTTTACTCATATATTTCGGCAGTTTTTTAAATCGAGTATATGATTATTGTCTAAACTGTGATTCATTTGATTCCTGGCTTTTTTTGATTTTTTGTTTGAATTTGAATCATAAGTTTTCATTTCCATCTTTTAAATAAGACGATTTGATAATTAGAGAGTATAGGGTGGGTTAAGAGTCTTATGTTTTTTTATTTATATCAGGCATCATCCGTTCTAATTTCTTAGTTATATTTTTCAACTATTTTCAGGTCATTCATTCTAAGATATCAAAATAAAATTCTTGCTTTTAATACCAAACTTTGGTATTTTTAGAAAAATGGAATATGTCAAAAAATAAATCTGTTACCTTAGGGGATTATTTCGAACGTATCACTGAAAAAAGCATAGAAACAGACAGATATTCTTCCGCTAGTGAAGTAATTAGAGAGGGTTTGAGACTCGTTGATGAAAGAGAACAAAAAATTAAAATCCTTCGGGAAGCCATTGAAGCTGGAGAGAGGAGTGGTTATGTTGACAAATTTGATCCAATGAAAAACTTAAAGGATCTTAATCAAAGATATCAAGAATGATTTTCAACTTCTAATTAAGCCGACTCGCCTTGAGGGACATAGATGAAATATTATGAAGAAATATTTAAAGTAATAAATGAAATTTTCAATAATTCAGAAATAGGTGAATCCATTGATTTTGTTAAAAGGGGACATAGAAGAATAAATGTAAAATCACATATTATTTTTTATAAGATAGCATCAAAAATTATTTATATCGACAGAATATTACATCATAACATGGATATAGAAGCTTATCTCAAAAAATAGATACAACCTAACTAAGGGAATAATATTAAAGCTTTTGAATTTTAAAAAAAAGCCGCAATATGTTATAAATACTGCGGCTTTTAAAATTTATATTTCAAAAAGGGGATTACATTTCCCAGCCTTTTCTATATTCTCTGCCAACGAATTGGTTGGCATCTTCGAAATTGGTGATTTTCATATTTGCACCATCCCAAAGTAACTTTCTTCTGCCATAAAACTGCATTTTACCATTTACCTCTTTCCTAAGATTATAGCTTCTAATAGCCAGATTACCCATGAGAACGGTTTCTGTCATTGGACCTGCATAATCAAAAGAAGAAGTAAGTGCTTTGTGTTCAGTGCTATTAAAGCCAGCTTTACAAGCTTCCACCCATTTACGTTGATGGCCATATTCAGATTCTACCACATCGGCAGCATTTGGACCAAATTCTTGGGTACCGTCATAAAGGAACAACTTTGGCATCATTGGTGAGCTATCATTGATATTGGTAGAAATGATACCTTTTTCACCAATCATAAGAACCCCATTTGCACTATCTGTTCCGCCAATATCCATATTTTCAGGAATTATTTCTGGATGCGCAGGTCTAATGCCTCCATCACTCCATGTTAATTCTAATTTCGTATCATTTTTAGTTGTTGGTGCAAAATGAAGGGTAATAAAAGAGGAGGGAGGACATCCTTCAGGATTATAATCTGCATTCCACATTTTACTAAAAACGGAAGCAACACTACATTCTGCATCCGTTGGATATTTAAGTCCTAAAGTTCTAAAAGGAATGTCTATCAAATGGCAACCAACATCACCTAAGGCTCCTGTTCCGTATTCCCACCAACCTCTCCAATTGAAAGGGTGCATATTAGGAACATAAGCGGTCTCTTTTCCTGGTCCCAGCCATAAATTCCAGTCCAGATCGGCCGGTTTTTTACTTTCATCTGGAGCCTGTAAAGGAACTCCCTGCGGCCATACAGGTCTGTTGGTCCATACCTGTACTTTGGCTACTTTCCCAATAACGCCGGAATCAACCCATTTTTTGACTAAATCAAGGAGTGGATTTGACCCACCCTGATTTCCCATCTGGGTAACAATTTTATTGTTACGCGCAAACTCAGTCATAATTCTTGTTTCTCTAATATTATGAGCCATAGGTTTTTGCACATAAACGTGTTTACCTCTTTGCATGGCATACATGGCCGCTGGCCCATGGGAATGATCAGGGGTAGAAATGGTTACAGCGTCAATATCTTTCATCTCATCGAGCATAACCCGATAATCTTTGTATAATTTGGCATCTGGAAAGTTAGCAACTGATTTTTTTGCACTACCCGAAAAATCTACGTCACATAAGGCGGCAATTCTTTCTCTGCCTTTTACGGAGGCATTGAAAATATCACTGGAGCCTTTTCCTCCTGCGCCAATGGCGGCAATGTTTAATCGGTCACTGGGTGCTGTGTAACCCGTTCCACCCAAAACATATCTGGGAACAATAAAAAAAGAGGAAGCTACCACTCCTTTTTTTAAAAAGGACCGGCGGGACTCTTCTGCCTTTTTGTTTTTTCGCATTTTAACTTAGGTTTTTGATGTTTACAGAATTATATTTGGCTATCTGTAAATAGCTTATCTAAAGTAATAACTTTTTTTAAAGTTCCCAAAGGTATGACCTCCTTTATTTGTAATTTGTTTTTAGCATTTCATAGACCTTGCCTGGTGCGTCCTCTAATATGGTATCTTTTAGGAACTTCATGCCTACCTTTTCCATTATCCTTATTGACCCAATATTTTCAGCATAAGCTTCCGCATATATTCGCTGTAAATGAAGTCTGGTAAAGCCATCTGTTATACAAATGCTGGCCGCTTCAGTACCATATCCTTTTCCCCAATATACTTTTTTAAGACGATAACCCAAATCCGTTTCCCCGGTATCTTCATGGTATTTAAGTCCACACCATCCAATAAAAGTATTGTTTTCACGAAGAAATACGCCCCAACGGCCTCTTTTCCATTTTTCAAAATGATTATAATTTGAAATAAATTCCCTCGCCTCCGCTATGCTGCCAAAGGGTTGATCCCCGGTATATTTCATGACATCAGGATCACCGTTTAATTCATATATATCCTTCGCATTGTCTAATGAAAAAGGTCTTAATATTAATCGTTCCGTTAGTAAAGGTTCCATTAATTTCTGGTTATAACCATACCTGGAAATTGATGCGTTGATTTACCGTCTTTATAAACAGAAATACCATTTACCCAAACTTGTAATATACCTTCACTCAGCGCTTGCGGTTGAGTAATGGTTGCTTTATCTTGTATAATGGCAGGGTTAAAAAGAACCATATCAGCAAAATTTCCCGATGTTAGAACGCCTCGATCTGTTAATCCCAGGTTTTCAGCGCAAAGGCCTGTCATTTTGTAAATGGCTGTTGGTAAAGTGAGTAAAGGCTGATTTCTTACATAATTTGAAATTATTTTGGGAAATGCACCTCTTCCCCTTGGGTGACCTGTAAATCCTCCATCAGAGCAGACATTGGTAAATGGCCAGGATAAAAAGGTTTTCAGATCCTCTTCTGACATCGCCTTACCCATTATTCCTTCAATGGAGCCGGAATAATCGGGGTTATTTTCCTCAAAAAGGGAGGCATCAGCTACCAATCGTTGTAGGGTTTCAGCATCTGTTGATTTTCTTAATTCAGCAATTTGGGAAATCGTTTTTCCGACATAATCTTTATTGGGAGCAAAGCGTAATAAAATACTTTCACTGGGATCAAATAATTGATTAACAGCAAATTCAGCTGCGGCAGGATTATCATAATCTCTGTTTGGAAATAATACTCTTAAGGTCGATTGCCAATAGGTATAAGGATAAATATCTGCACTGATTTTGACTCCCTTTTGCCTTGCTGCTTGCAGTTGCTGGATAATCTGAGGGGCATTTCCCCACTTACTTTTCTGTGCAATTTTTATATGTGAAATTTGAACTGGCAGATTAACCTGGGCTCCAATGTGTATAATTTCATCTATCGCATTCTCAATTTGAATATCCTCGCTTCTTATATGGCTCATATATCTGGCTTTATATTTTGCCGCTATTTGAGCTAATGAAATGACCTCATTTTTATTTGAGAAAAAGCCTTCCTCGTATTCCAGACCGGTGGAAATGCCAAAGGAGCCTTTCTTTAGTTCATTTTCCAGATCTAGTTTCATACCTTCTACCTCTTTATCGGAGGCTGTTCTAAATAATCCTCTTAATCCCATTTGTTTGATTCTCAAGCTGGCATGTCCAGTGTAACTAAGCAAATTAATGGCAGGCTTATGCTGTGCATATCTGCTTTTCAGAGAATCCATGGGTTGGCTAAAGCCATCTTGTCCAATACAAATGGTGGTAATTCCTTGACTTAAAACTGGTAATGCTTCCAGATTTTCTTCTAATCCACCCTCATGATGACTATGAGTATCAATGAATCCAGGTGCTAAAATGTTGTCTTGCCCGTCTATAACTTCTTCCCCGATGTACGGATTCAATAGACCCATTTCCACTATTTTATTCCCTTTAATCCTGAGAGAACCCTTTCTTTCAGGTAGTCCTGTACCATCAATAATTCGAACATTGGTTATCAATGTGCTTTTTTGAAATTCAACCGTTTTATGGTTAAACCATTGTTGAATAGCTCTGGATGCGGAAGGATTTGAATTATTCGTTAATAAAATGATGGTTTCCTTTGATTTCAAATTGGTCGCCATATAATTATAAAATCCAACCCATGATCCAGTGTGGGAGTATTGTATATTTAGGGTATCTATCTGAAAACCAAATCCATAATTTGATAATTTTCCATTATTTAAAACAGTAGGTTGGAAGGCTTCTACCAGGTTATTTTTAGCTTTTAGGAATTCCTTTTTCCAGGCCTCTGTCCATTTTAATAAATCGTTTGCGGAAGAATATAAATTGCCGTCACCGAACACACCATCTATCCGATACAAATCGTTTTGTACCAATTTTCCATTTTCCTCTTTAAATCCTTTCACCCTGTTTGGGAAGGAGTGATAAGTATTAATGGTATGAATTTTTGTGTTTGTCAAGTTCAAGGGTTGAATTAAAAATTGATCCATTAATTCATTGATTGGCTTTGCAGTTATTTTTTCCAAAACCAGCGTCATAATGATATAGCCAGTGTTACAATATTGAAATTTTGATCCCGGTGTGAATAATAAGGCGGGCTTTTGATTGACTAGAAATGCCAGCACATCGTTGTTTTTAATAGTATCTAAAGGTCCGGTTTGATTTTCTGCCCAATAAAAATATTCTTGAAGACCAGACGTATGATATAGCAGGTGTTTTATTTTTATGTTGGCATAAGGAAATGTAAGGAGGTGTTTCTGTATGGGATCATCCAGGCTGAAAGGATATTTTTCTTTTACTTTTAATGTTAACAGGCCAATGAATTGTTTGGTTAATGAAGCCAGATTAAAACTGGAAGACTTGTCTATAGGCGTTTTATCGGATAAACTAAGGTTCCCAAATGATTTTTCAAACTGTATTTTTCCATTTACTGCATATAACAGGGTACCATTAAATTCATTTCTTTGTAAAAGGGTATCTAATACTTTATTTAATGACGTTAATCTGTGATTATCTTGTGCAGCCAGGCGGTGGAAAGACAAAAGCCCAATAATAAAAAAGGATAAGGTGGAAAGATTTTTCATTGCCGTTTTATTCAAAATTAACAAATATTAATTTTCAAAAACAAGAAAAAATGAATAAAGCTGTTTTTAAAGAAGATCCTGAAAAAACATATTTTTCAGGAGAAGGATGTTTTATTAATGAGCTCTTTAATGAAGTGAATCATTCAGGTGGTTCCATTGCCAAAGCGACAGTTAAACCTGGCATGATAACTGAAAATCATTTGTTGGCAGACACAGATGAATGGTATTATATTTTAGAGGGAATGGGGGAAATGTATCTGAATGGCCAAAGTATAGGGGATGTTCAACGGGGCGAAACCGTTCATATTCCCAAGAATACGCCCCAATACATTAAAAACACAGGAACAGAAGATCTTGTGTTCCTGTGTTTTTGCACGCCTGCCTTTAAAATGGAAGTTTATAAAAAGGTGGAATAAACCATTAAAATTTATTGACTAATACACCAAAAATAGCGGCAGTGAAAAACATGAATAAGCTGTATATAGCCGCCGGAGTAGCCATTATATTATTTCCAATGACACTTAAGGCAATGAATATGGCTAAAGTCCCATTGTGAATACCTATTTCCATGCCGATGGCTATGGCTTGAGATTTATCCAGAGAAAATAATCTGGGTACATAATAACCGATAGCCATGCACAAAATATTGAAAAGTAAAGCGGGGATGCCAACCAGGGAGAAATAAAGCGGTAATTTTTCTTTTTCGCTATAAAGAGTAAGAATGATAATGATAGCCAGAAAAACGGCAGAGGCTATTTTAACTGGTTTATTTAGTTTTTCTGCAATCTTTGGTGCTTTTGACCTTATTAACATACCAATGGACACAGGACCCAATACAATGAGGCACACTTCCATGATTTTTTTAAACTGTAAAGGAATCACATCCCCCGTTGCCATGAAGGTAGCAATGGAAATATTTACGATTAAACTAATGGTAAAAACAGATAATAGACTATTTATGGCGGTTAAGGATACATTTAATGCGACGTCTCCTTTTGCCACATGGGAAAAAAGGTTAGAGGTTGGTCCACCGGGTGCCGCTGCAAGTAACATGAGTCCGACGGCTAATTCAGGGGATAATTTAAATCCTACCGCTATGAAATAGCAAATGAAGGGTAGGATTATCATTTGACAAAACAAGCCAATGATAATGGCTTTTGGATAGGTTATTATTCTTTTGAAATCGGCAATGGTGAGAGATAAACCTAAGCCCATCATTATGATAGCTAATCCTAATGGCAAAAGGACAACAGATAATACACTAGATTGCATAAGAATAAATTAAAATGAGTATAATGTTTTTAATGCATCTTTGTCGAAATGCCATACAATATACTCATTTTAAATTATCTAAAATTTAATAAATATCAAAATTTTATTAGATCAATTTCTTTTTCAATGCCCTTTTTATCAATAAATCCTACTTTTTCCCACAATAAATCCTCGCTTTTGTATAATTGTAAATAGGGTAGAGCGTCAATTTTTAGAATTTTACATAATTCGCTTTGCTCGTCAGCATTTATACGGATCAAGGTTACCTTGTCCTTTTTTTCTTTGGCTATTTCATTTAAGAAAGGTTCCATTTTTTTACATGGCAGGCACCAGTCTGCATAAAAATCGACTAAAACTATTTTATCTCCTTTGGTTAGTTCTTTGAAAGAAGCTAAGTCCATGCCAGTTACTTTTTTCACTGAACTATCAGTGGTTAATGGTAAGTTAGCGGCAGACCATTTCATTATGCCCCCCATTAATTCATAGACATTTGAATAGCCATTATTTCGCATAAAATTAGCTGCGGACATGCTTCTGGCGCCGCTAAGACAGTAAATGAATATTGGGGTTGTTTTTGGAATATTATTAATTTTACCATCGAAAGTCGGATCATTCCAACTAATATTCGTTGCATTGGCAATGTGTCCTTGTGCAAACTCTCCAGGTGTCCTAACATCTAAGACAACACCACCTGGGGTACTTGCTATTTTTTCGGAAAATTCCGGCGCATTCAATTGGAAATTCGTACCGCCTGCATTGGACGAATTACAAGATGAAATAAGCATTGACGAACTTAAAACAAAAGATAATAGGGAAATTAACCTTTTCATAGAGCCATTTTTTTATTTACCGCGAATATATGAGTTTAATCAGTATGGATTTGTAATATTGGTCACACATCTATCTACCGGACCAGATTTATAATTTGTTCCTTCTGACCTTTAATCATTTTTCCGTCCACATCCTTAAGGGTATAGGTGATAATGAAAATATATGAACCTTGCGAAATTATTTCCCCGGAAATGTTTCCTGACCAGGCCGTGTTCATTCCACTATCTATCAAATTTCCCCATCTTGAATATACTTTCCATTGGTAATCAGTGATTTCACAAGCAGAATAAACCTCTAATAAGTCATTTATTCCATCATTATTAGGACTAAATGCATTGGGAATAAAAAATGGGCAGTCACAATTTTCTTTTTTTAAGGTAAAATGATGAATACTTGGTTCAGAACAAGATAGTTTATAGGCTTTATAGGTCCCAGGAATAGTAATAATTCTTTCCTTAGACTGGAAATTATCCCACCAAATGTATTCTTCTCCAGGTAGCGTAATTTTCCATGTTGCATCGCAAGCCAGGGTGGTGTCTGTAACAAGGGGTAATTCCTCTGTTTCTGTCAAACAAAATGGGTTATGTATTCTTTTCCATGAGACAGTATCCGGTCTAAAAATATTTTCCTGCGTAAATGAAAAAGAAGTAAAAACAGGATTAACAGATTCAAATTTGATGGGCGTATAATTTGAAGATACCATGTCTAATGATTCTGTTTCCAAACATTCCATATTATCACCCATCACCTCGTATTGAAAAAGGAAAGAATTTATATCGCCTTTTTTACTTATAAATGGATCAATGGATCCTATGAGGGTATTTATATTTTGGTTATCAACTTGTTGATTAAGTAGGGTGGAACTTAATTTTTGGGGTAATAATATATTTGAAATGGAGGAAACCAATCCGTCGTTTAAAAATACTATTTGAGATAGATTTTTTTTATCGGTGGTTTGGGTTAATAAACTTACATAAATAGACCCATTTTTTAAATTACTTAGGGCAGAACCTTTTCCAAGTCCTTTGTATCGCTGCGTTTCCCATATTTTTTCCCCTTTATTATTTATTTTAAATAGAAAATGAGCACTGTCTGCAACGCCTTCAAAAACATTACCATCGGCAGTTATGAGCGGCCCTCCAATTATTTTGACTGTTTTATCTCCCTTCATTTCATAAGCCCAAAACGGAGTACCTTCTTTACTAAGGTTAAAAAGGTAGTTACCGGAAAAGGCAATAAATGAATGATCTAATTGAATGGCTATCTTTCCGGAAGATTCAAAAGGAAAGAATTTTTTAGCCCACATAAAGTTGAGTTTTGTGTTAAATTGGGCAATAAATCCATTTTTTTTGGTGTTGAAATCTAATAGTAATCCGTAAATAATAATTGTATTGTCTTTTATATCAATGGAATAGGTGAAATGATCTACCGTGCCTGGGTTGAATACTTTCATTTCTTCATTTAATCCATTTTCAACCTTGATTTTCATCAAAAAGATAGATTCCTTGAGGCCTTTATAAATACTACCATAAAGTACTATCTCATTGGTATTTAAAATAGCTAAGTCATTCATAATAATATGGTCGTCAGGTACTTTATAAGCATAAGACCACATAACCTGTCCACAATAATTTATTCTCTGGCAAAAAAGCCTTGCTTCTTTGCCTCCGTTGCGCAAAGATTCTAAACTTGAGGTGGCCAGGATAATATCACCGTTGGGGAGCCTCTTTATTTTTGTTTCAGCATAATGAATGGAATCAAGGTAAACATTTAGAAAGTCCTGCGAATATCCATACACTGTACTGAACAGTAAAATGAATATAATTAAGCATTTCCTTAATAAAATGTTCATAATCAGTGATTATTGATTCAACCACGTTCGCAGTTTAATTCCTCCCTTGCCATAAAATTCAATTTTTGACATAGTAGTATTTACGTGTATGAAATTACCTGATTGAGAATTAAATGAATGTCCAAAGTAAGATTCCGTTTTACGTTTTGTTCCATTTTTTAAATAAATTAAAGCATGTCTTTCATTTTTAAGAAATGGAATCATTTTATTTCCTTCGCTGTTTAATCGAAAAGCCAGCAACTGATCATTATTTTGACCTGCCAGAAAGTACAGTGCATTTTTAACAGGTATCGAGGTTAAGCTTTTACCGTCGCCAGGTACATAAAATCCTGATTTTGTAAATGGAACAGATGTAAATGAAGGTCCTTTTTGATTTAGCAGGGTTAAACCATTTAAAGCATCCGCTTTTCCCTGCTGCACTTCTATTCCGAAATCATTACCAACCAGATTAATATCTAAAAGTCCATCGTTGTTTAAATCTGTTGTTACAGCGGCATAAATAGGAGCCATTTGAGCTTCAAAAGGTAAGTGATGAATCTTGAATTGGCCAGATCCCAAATTTTCTATCCAACTTGATTTCATAAGAACAACCTGCTTTTTAATCACATTTTCCATATTTAACCTGCTGAATATGTCGGAAGCAGTCGCCGCTCCGTATTCTCCAAATGAATTATATTGTTTTCTAATACCAGAAAATTGACCGATAACATCCTGCAGTGGGTGGTATAAATATTCTTTCCTAACGCCTAAGCTATCAGGCCAATACCTCGATATAAGAGGATCTATACTTCCATTTTTATCCAGGTCTTTTGCATACATTGATAAAGGTTCCTTTTCCGAGGCCACCATATTAAGATTAGTACCAAAATTTCCTACAACGTAGTCAGTATCCCCATCGTTATCTTTATCAAAGCCGGTAATACTATTCCACCAACCCGTTTGTTTTTCTAAACCTGTGGATATTTCATTTAATTTTCCCTGTTGATTTGCAAAAAAGCGAATGGGCATCCATTCTCCTGTGAGAATTAAATCGATAGTATTGTCATTATTAAAATCAGTCCAAATAGCGTCTGTGATCAGTCCAGGATAAAGTAAATCTTTATTAATTTCGGCAGTGGCGTCTCGAAAGTAAGGTTTACCTTTTTTACTTTCATTTATAAGTATAAAAGATCTGTCGGTTAAAGGATAACTAAAAGGAAGAGAACGACTACCAATAAATAAATCTAAATCTCCGTCATTATCAACATCTGCTGCTTTTACACAGGAACCATTTGAGGTGATAGTTGGTAAGGCATTGATCTGAGGTTCAAATAACTTATTTCCTTTATTTAGAAATAACTGGTCTCTATATAATGGATTATTTGGTTCAAATTGAGCACAGCCTCTTGCAAAATAAAGGTCATTTAAGCCATCTCCATCCGCATCAAAGATTAAAATTCCGGCATCTTCTTCATCACCCGCTTCGGTATTTTTGAAATGGTAACTTTTCGATTCAAATTGACCATTTTCAAGTTGGTAAAAAATAGTCTGGTCCTGGTTTTTACTTCCACTGACCATAAAATCTTCCAGTGCATCGCCATTTAGGTCTCCAACAGCTATGGCAGGCCCATATTGAGAAAGTTTATGAGGGAGGGTTCTCTGAATATTAAAATCAATAAAATCTTTATCTGTATGGAGATAATTAAGATTTAATTCGGATGCATTTTCAGTGAATATTGTTGGATTACTTTTTTGAAATACTTGTTCTGTTGACATATTATTTTTGTCAAAGCTTACTACTTTCGTTTGATTTCCATTGACATTATAGATAGTTTGTAAATATCCACCTGGCCAAATAATTTGAATAGAATCCGCTTTTTTTTCCTGGTTGAGGCCGAACTGAAATACTAATTCCGATTGGGATAAATATCCTCTTCCTGAAAGCAAAGATTGCTTTTGTTTATGATTTTTGCTGTAAATGATGGCCGAGGCGCCGATAGCCTCTGGGTTTTTATCGGACCCGATTAATTTTAAGCGAATATAATTTTGTTTTTCAGGGAGTACATTATTTTTAAAAATAAAGGCTTTATCGTTAATATTATTCACCACTAAATCTAAATCACCATCATTATCTAAATCGCCATAAGCTGCACCATTTGAAAAGCTGGGAATTTGCATTCCGGCGGCAGCAGTTATATTTTCAAAGGAGAGATCACCCTTATTTTTGAAAAGGAAATTAGGAGATTTCACCTCGGGAACGGCGGCTAATAATTCTTCTGTGCTTACTAAACGACTGGCGTAGGATCTGAAAATAGAGAAATCATGATCGGTAACGTCCTTAGGATAACCATTAGAAATAAAAACATCTTGAAGTCCATCGTTATCAAAATCTGCAAATAACGCAGCCCAGGACCAGTCTGTTTCATGAATTCCTGAAAACATACCTAGCTCTGAAAATACAGGCAACCCGGACTTAGGATTCACTCCTTGGTTTACCTGCAAGGTATTTCTCATAAATTGATGATTATAGTCAAATCTTTTGGTGAAAATCTCTCTTTGATAACTGCTTTCCCCTTGAAATAATTTTTTTCTTTTATTATAAAATGGCTGCATTTCAGTAGTTAAAAGGTCTTGCAGGCCGTCATTATTAACATCACCGACGTCACTTCCCATAGCCGTCAGACTGATATGCTTGAAAACTGCCGCTGCATGATTGGTAAAAGTACCATTCTTATTATTTATGAAAATAAGGTCATCACTTTCAAAATCGTTGGCCACATAAATATCAGGATAATGATCTTCATTAAAATCGACGATGAGGGTACTATGGCTATAACCATCCAGTTGAATGCCAGATTCTTCCGCAACATCGGTAAAAACGGGATGACCCAACTTATCATTCCAGTCATTTCTGAATAGTCTGTCCCGGTTTAAGGCCTCTTTTCCGATACGTTTTTCAATAAATTCGTGAGGATATTTTTCCTCAACCCAATTAACCCCGATAAAAACATCGAGATCACCGTCCAGGTCGTAGTCAAAAAATTGCGCGTGGGAAGCATGAGACGTATCTGCTAAACCATATTCAGCGGCCATTTCAGTAAATGTGGGCGTACCATTGTATTTATTACCATTATTAATGTACAAGAAATTTTTTCGGTAATCAGCCTTTCCATTTAACGTATTACACACATAGATGTCTTGTTTACCATCTAAATTAATATCGAGGATAGTTACGCCAGATGACCAAAATTGGGTAGAAGGTTTTTGGGTTCCAGAAATTTTAGAGGTTTCGGTAAATTTAAAATTTCCTTTATTAATATATAGAGAATTATCAGATTGGCTTGCAGTAAAAAACAAATCATTCAATTGGTCGCCATTCAAATCGGCGATAGCAACACCCCCCCCATTATAAACGAACTCACTTACCAAAGCATTTAGGGTATCATTAACGGTTATTTTATTTTCAAAAGAGATACCTGAATCATTGGCATCTATTTTTGTAAACAGGAACTCTTTTTTATCACAAGAAAGGATAAGGGAGAGACAAAACAAGTTAATTAAAATACGCATAAACTTTTATTTTGAGTGCATGTAAAATTAAAAAGGGCGCCTCAATTTTACGCATTGAGGCACCCTTTTTTATAAAACAAAAGGAGTTAATTAATAACCAGGATTTTGTTTTAGAACGGTACCTTGTAAATCAATTTCACGCTGAGGAATTGGATAATACTCATCGTTTCCAGCGGTAAATTTAGCACCACCAAATTTAGTTACTAAAATTTTAGCCTCATTTCTAAGGTAAGCATTTAACACAGGCTCAGCGATACCCCAACGAACTAGGTCGAAGAATCTGTGACCTTCACCAGAAAGTTCAAGTTTTCTTTCCATTCTAACTGCCTCATTTGCAGAAGCTTTAGAAGCAAAAGCAGATTCAGGATAAAGGGCAATCACATAATTAGCTGCAGGTGTTCCATCAGCTTTTTTAACCCAGTGAGCTTTATTAGCGGCACGGGCACGAACTTGATTTACCAATTCTCTTGCTTTAGTCAAAGAACCAGCTTCAATTTCAGCTTCAGCAGCCATTAAAAGAACATCTGCAAAACGAATGATAGTGTAATTCATAGTGGCATAACCACGTGTCCATGAGCTACCGTCAGTCAATTTATTTTCCTGAGACTTATAGTAAACATATTTCTTTGGAGAATAAGGACCAGCATAAGGTTGAGCGCGAATCCATGCTTTTCCAGGGTGAGCAATCCAGTCAAGATATGGAATGCCACGACGACCGATGGAATGATCTAAACGTGGATCCACCGGACCTGCATCAGGTGTAAATGGAGCACTAGATTCAACACCGTAGTCATGCTTTAAGGCATTGGCGTCACTATTGTACGTTCCATCTAAAAGAGGAAGACCGTCTTTTGTGCGGAAAGTATTAGCCATATCAAAAGAAGGTTGGAAGAATCCACAGCAGTTACCAGGACCATCTAAACCTGTATTATAAGGATAGTTTAAATCGTCAAAATAGTTTGCATTCGCTACGTTACCTGTATTCATAGATGATTCTACATCCATTACTGCTTCAGCATGATTATCAAACTCGGCGTTAAATATTTGAGTATAATCGTCAAGTAATTGATATTTTCTGCCATTTGTGGTTTTACCATTAGCAATTACATTGTCAAACCAGGTTTTAGCCTCTGCATATTTCTTTTGATAAAGTTTAGCTTTACCCATATAAGCAGCAGCAGCCCACTTATTTACACGACCAGCCTGACCCTGTGTTTCAGGTAGGTTAGTGAAAGCGAACTGGAAATCAGCTTCGATTTTGTCCCAAACCGCTGGCGAATTTGCTACTTTCGGAATTTCAGAAGCAGGTGTTTTTTCGTCAAAGTATGGGATACTGTTGAAGTGTTTTTTAAGGTCAAAATAGAAATGACCTCTTAACAATCTAGCTTCCCCAGCAATTCTGGCGGCATCAGCTGGACTCACATCTTTAGCTTGGCTCAAAAGTCTAAGAACGGTGTTACAACGGCTAACTCCTTCATAACGGCCTCTCCATAACGATGAGAGATCGCCTTGCGTTGGATCCGTTTCATAACGTTGCATTGGGTTAATGGAAGAATAGTCACCCGGGTCAGTTCCCTTATTAGCCTCACCACCACAAATACTACCTGTAACCCAGTGGTTTGGACCTTCCAGACGGTTTCCAAAAACACCATTCAGTGCGGCATAAGCACCAATTAATACGCCTTCTACACCAGCTTTAGTTGCTAATTGAGCGTCTGCAAGTGACCCGGTTGGGGCAACTTCCAAAAAGGAATCTTTACAGGATACAACCAAGACCATAACCATAGCCATGACCATTGCCATCCTTTTAAAAATATTATTCATTTTCTTGATTTTTTTGTTTAAGAACAAATTTTAATTAAAAACGTTTTTAAAAACCAATAGAAAAATTCAACATATATGCAGGAGTAACAGGGTAGTTACCTACGTCTATACCGAAATTGGTATCAGCTCCACCACCAACCATTGGATCTAAACCAGTATATTTAGTGAGTGTCCATATATTATTTGCAGAAACACCTACACTTAATCTTGATAACTTCAATCTCTTTAAAAGGGAAGAATCAAAATCGTAATACATAGCTAATCTTTGAATACGAAGGAATGAACCATCTTCTACGTACCAGGAATTAGCTGCACCATTGGTACTGATATTAGATGCACTTTCCCAAATTGGAGCTTTGGCGTCGTTACCCAGAGCAGGTGTCCATGAATCTAATGCACGAATGCCTTTTGCTGATCCTTCAAAAGAACCAAAGAAATCAGTGAACCATTTAGATTGGTTGAAAATTTTATTACCAATAGAAGTATATAAGTAAATTTCTGCATGTAGGTTTTTATATCCAACATTAAAGTTGGCTCCTCCTGTAAATTTAGGTATAGGACTACCAATGAATGTACGGTCAGCTGGAGTGATTTGACCATCTCCATTAACATCTTCGTATTTGAAACGACCTATACCTGCACCAGGTTGTTTTGATGCATCAACTTCTGCTTTGGAGTTGAAATATCCAATCATTTTATATCCGAAAAACTCGGAAAGTCCATAACCAGGTTGATTTCTGATTGGGGCAATACCTCTATAAGATCCACCGTCGAAGAATGGAATACCATCTGCTAACTTTGTGATTTCGTTATGAAGGAAAGCATTATTTAATGTCAGTTCGTAGGTTAATTTAGATCCTAAATTACCTCTATTGATAATTTGGAAGTCAATACCTCTGTTTAGCATACTTCCTACGTTAACTGCAGGAGATGCAGCATAATTACCAGCAACACCAGGAAGAGGAACGGTGAATAAAAGGTCTCTGGTCGTTTTTTTCCACCAATCAAAAATAACTTCCAACTTATTATCGAAAAGAGAAACATCAAAACCTATATTTATAGTTTCACTAGTTTCCCATTTAGCATCAGGATTACCAATTCTACTGGAAGCAAATCCTTCATCCACACCACTGCTTTGTCCGCTGATTGGGTAGAAAGTTGAACCACGGTCAGAACGATATAAGAAAAACTGGTTACTTGGGTCAACGTTATTAGAGTTGCCCATTTCTCCCCATCCACCACGTATTTTTAAGTCTCTAAGCCAAGAAATATCTTTTAAGAAATCTTCTGAGGTTACACGCCAGGCAGCTGAGACGGCAGGGAAAATACCAAACCTTGAATTTGCACCAAAACGAGAAGATCCATCTCGACGAAGTACCCCGGTTACATAATATTTCTCTTTGAAATTATAATCAAGTTTACCAAACATGGAATAGAAATTTACTCCATTGAATAGACCACTATTTACTTGTGGGCTTTGTACAGTTGCAAGATTTACGAAGTTAAGGTCTGTGGAGAATGGGTTAATACCACTTCCGTTAAAGAAACGACCGGCTCCCGTATTTAATGCCTCAATACCAGCAAAAGCTGTTAATCCATGAGCACCAAATTGAGCCTTATAGGTAGCTGTATTAGTGAATACCCAGTTAAAAGAATATCCACCACCTTCACTAAAGGTATTGGAAGCTTCTGGTTCTGAGTCACCGAGATAAATATAATTATAATTTTTGAAGTAGTTATTATTATACGATCCTCCTAAAGAGGACTTGATGGAAAGGCCTTTTAAAGGCTTAATAACAAAATAAAGGTTACCAAAAGCATTAGTGTTAAAGCCTCCGTCATCTCCGTTATTTAATACCAATCTTCTTACGGGGTTTCTTGGATTATTGAAACCAGAAGCTTTAGTACTGGCATAACTTCCAAATTCGTCAAATACCGGAAGAATTGTTGGCATACGATAGGCGGACAATACTTCTGATTCGTCATCAGCCACACCGATCCCACCAGCATCTCCTTGTTGTCCTAAAACGGCTCTATAGGTAACTTGTAAATTTTCTCCTATGGATAACCATGGTAACAAATCCCATTCAGAATTTGCTCTGAATGAATACCGCTTAAATTCATTTTCAAGTAGGATACCTGATTGATTTTGAGAACCCAATCCAATATAATAACGGCCATTTTCCGTACCTCCTGAAAATCCAAGACTATGACGTTGAATTGGCGCGTTACGGGTAATGGCGTCATACCAATTGGTACCTTCAAGATTTGGTTTAATTAAAAATACATTACGTGGATTGGCTTTATAAGCAGCTTCGATAGCAGCTAAATCAACATTTCCAACGACACCATTGGCACCATTAGCATGAAGGTATGTTGGCATACGTGGCGTTGCATCCGAGCCATATTGTGGATGAGTGTAACGAACTGCAGTTCCATTGGCAGCAGCATTGTTACGATAAGCAACGTGCGTCCAGTCGGCCATTTGCTGAGGATCAAGCATTTTTGGAGAACCTTTTACGTTTGGATCAGTAAATCCTGTCAAGCCGTTGTAAGTTACTTCCATTTTTCTAGCCTTCCTGGTACCTGATTTTGTGGTATAAACGACCACGCCATTGGCTGCTCTTGCACCATAGATAGAGGCAGAAGCGGCATCTTTAAGAACGGTTACCGTCTCAATATCATCAGGATTGATGAAATCGGTGTTTTCAGTAGGTACCCCGTCAACGATGTATAAAGGCGCATTACCACCAAAAGCACCAAAACCACGAACACGAATTTGACTTGTAGTTCCTGGTTGACCATTGGTAAGTACAGTTACCCCGGCTACACGACCCTGTAATTGTTGTTCTACGTTACCTGAAGGTATGGCAGCCATTTGTTTTGCGGGTACCGTTGACACAGCACCTGTAGTTTGGCGCTTGCTTTCAACGGCATAACCTGTTACGATGATTTCATCGATGGTAACCCCTTGACTTAGCGTAATGCTTAGTTTCGTTTCAGCACCTACCGTTAAGGTTTTAGCAGTATAACCTGTGTAGGAAATTTCCAACACGTCTCCAGCTTTGGCGTTAATGGAAAATGATCCATCTAAATCGGTTACAGTTCCTGTAGATGTACCAGCAATAACTAATGATGCACCAATAAGCGGTTCTCCATTGTCAGCGTCAACCACCGTTCCAGTGATTTGACCAAACATGGCAGAAGAAATAAACAAGAGACAAAAAAGCATGGCCTGCTTTTTCATCGTTCTCGTCACTTTTTCGAAAAATTGTACCATAAGTTGACTATTGTTAATTAAAAAATTGAGTGAATTATTCTTTACATGCTAGTGTTCGGTTAAAATACAATAAACTAAATTACTTCCCTACTTTTTCTTTCAAAACAAAACTAAAAATAAATACTTTTTTAACCAATTAAAAATTTAATTTTAAATATTTCACGGAATGAATGATATATATTCATTGAATCTATTCTTTTGTCTGTTGATTTTTACTTTTTTAATAAATTTCCCGTTAAACTACTGAGTCCTCCAACTACTCCACCGATTAAAGAACTAACGAAAATCATTACAATCCAATTGGTATCTGCGGCGGGTAACTTGAAAACTTGTCCTACTTTATTGGCTAATAAATGTTCATTTGGTAAACTTAGGCTGAGTATTTTAACTAGCCACAAAATGAATACTCCAGCAAAGCCACTCCAAAAAGCCTGTTTTTTAGAGGATGAAACGAAAAAACTGGCTATTAGACATATTGGACCAATGATCCACCATGGTAAAAAACTTTGTGCAATAAAACAACTAACTATGATGATTAATATTAACATGATATTATTTTTTTGAAATTAGAGAAATGGTTTGTTTGATTCTTTTTGCGTCTGGCTTTCCCCTTTCATAAAAATAGAGGGAATTTAATTTACCACCAGCCCAATTTTCAACCATATTATCGTAATAAAAACTACCAGGATTGCCTGATTCACCACCAGGAAAAAGTCCAAAAGCTTCAACTTTATCACCCAATGAAACAATCATTTTCCAAGATGGTCCCGTTGTTTGAGAAATAGCATTTACTGCCGTTTTTGACCCTCCAGTATATAAGGTCTTTGTTCCAAATCCTGAAATTTTTGCTAAATGGGGAACATTCGTTCCTTTTACATTGCCCCATTCCCACGTTGAACTTATTTCCCCATGAGTTTTAAACATACTATCTATCGTTTCTTTAAAGGTAGTAGTAACAATATCTCCCTTAGTTTCAATGCCAGGTGTTTTAATATTATCATACCATTTAGCCTTATCATCTGTTAAAAGGAGCTGTACCGTTCTATCCCTGGAAGGAATAACCATTGGGTTTTTTGCATCTGAAAATTCATCTTCCCATATACCACTAGCTAACCTTTTATGCCACCATTCAAAAATTGAAGGGGATATTTCCTTTGCGTCATATCTGTATGTCCAATCTTTAATGATTGCCAGTGCCTTTTTTTCCTGGGCATCCAAGGCAGAAACATTTACATTTTTAATTAATACATCCTTTATATTTTCTGCGTGAATGCTATAATTATCATTTTGTAACTGTCGAAAGTCATCAACAGAGGCTTTATTCAAATTGGCAAGTTGCCTGTTTATTCTTGCTCCTCTCTCATATCCTGTATATTCCCAATGCAAATAGTAAGGATAAGTTGTATCTGCTGAAAATTGATTGGCAGAGGAAACAAAGCCTCTTTGCGGATTTTTGACGGTTGGATTTTGGTCTGCAGGTACTCTTCCTTGCCATTCATGGGCGGGATTACTTCCGTCAAGTAGAAATTTACCTTGACCTTTCCATTTCAATGGAAAATAACCATTGGGCGTAATTGCTATATCATTTTCCTTGCTGGCAAAGATGAAATTCTGTGCCGGAGCTACATAATGCAATAAGGCAGCCTTATAATCTGAATGATTTTTAGCCCTGTTTAATTTGTAAAATGTTTTTATATCATTCGACGGCTGATGCGCGATCCATTTTAAAGCATAGCCAACGGGAATGTTATTTGATTTTGCAAAGGCGGTAGGTTTTTCGCCTTCTACATAAACTATGGGACCGTGATGAGTGTAAAGAACTGTTTCTGTAATAGTTGCCTGAC
>Ga0315907_10003045_pt1 | contig 20259 bp, 17 predicted proteins | sample LakEriMetagenome_3_FD_203525 | JGI IMG/M metagenome (GOLD analysis project Ga0315907, IMG submission 203525) | Freshwater fungal communities from buoy surface, Lake Erie, Ohio, United States - Buoy 12 MA123 | ecosystem: Environmental > Aquatic > Freshwater > Lake > Lake biofilm | place: USA...
TGCGTGCCCTCAGTGGGTCGCTCGCAGCGAAGGCAGGATCCGCCATGACCGTGGCGGGCAGCGATGGCTGGCTCTTCCTGACAAATGAACTGCGGCACCTTGGAGCCGGTGTCTTCTGGGGTCCCGAGGCCGCCAAAGTCAGCCGGGCCGCGCGGCCGCAGGACGCCGATCCATTGCCCGCCATTCTCGATTTCCAGAAGCAACTGGCCGCCGCGGGCATCGAACTCGTCATGCTGCCGGTGCCGCCGAAGGCACTCGTGCATGCCGACCGCCTCCTGCCCCCCGCAAAGCTGCCGCCGCCCGCATCGACCGCACTTGGGCAGTTCCACGAACTCCTGCGTTCCAAAGGCGTCGCTGTGCTCGACCTGACAAAGGACTTTGCCGAAGCGAGTGCCGCCGGGCGCGAGCCTTACTGCCGTCAGGACAGTCATTGGTCCGGCCTCGGCTGTGAACTGGCAGCGAAGCAACTCGCGGAAATGATCCGGGCGAAGCCATGGTACGCCGGATTGCCGCGCAGCGAATTTTCCCGGAAGGAAACGACCGTGACCATGAGCGGGGACCTCTGGTCTGCCCTGCCCGACGCTGGACGGCCTGAGCAGGAATCGCTCAAGCTTCAGGTGGTCGCCGGCAAGGACGGGAAAGCGGTCCCGCCCGACCGCGCTAGTCCTGTCATTCTGATGGGAGACAGTCACAATCTTGTCTTTCATGCCGGTGGGGACATGCATGCGACCGGAGCGGGTCTGCCGGATCAACTGGCTGCCGAGTTGGGATGGGCGGTCGATCTGATTGCGGTGCGGGGATCGGGAGCGACGCCGGCGCGCATCAATCTCTACCGCAATGGGCAAAGCGATCCTGCCTACCTTGGCCGCAAGAAGATGGTGATCTGGTGCTTCACGGCGCGCGAGTACACCGAGGCGCAGGGCTGGCGACTGGTTCCCTTGAAGAAGTAGGTTGCGGGCAAAGCGCTTGCGGCAGGAGCCCGGGATGACACGGAATGCCATGGCATGGATCTATCTGCTGCTCGCGGGACTGCTCGAAATCGGCTGGGCCATCGGGCTCAAGTACACCGATGGCTTCACGCGGTTGTGGCCCAGTGTGGCGACGGCCCTGACCATGGCGGCGAGTTTCGGCCTCCTGTCGCTGGCGCTGCGGACCATTCCCATGGGAACGGCCTATGCCGTCTGGACAGGGATCGGTGCGGCGGGCACGGCCGCCTTCGGTATGGCCTTCCTTGGCGAATCACGCGACGTCATCCGCCTCGTCTTCCTCCTGCTCATCATCGGCGGAGTGGCCGGACTGAAGTTCGCCGCATCGCCGCCCTGAACCGAACCGCTCAATTCCTCGCGGGGTCGTAGTATCCATCAAGCCAGCGGGCAGCCTGCGGCGGAATGGAATCGGCTGGAGCCGGTTGCGGACAGAGTCGGAACGCGAACCCAATCGGCGATCTGCCCGGCCGCGCACCGCGCGTGAGCGGGCTTTCGCCCCAGTGATCGCCCGTGGCCACCGCCGTGAAATCGCTCAAGGCACCATCCTTCGTATCGATCCACCCCGAGAGAGTGCCCTGGAAGCCACGCGAACCGTCCTTGGTTTCCATGTGGAACTCGCCGGCAAGGTTGGCGCGGCCGGCCGATGCGGGCGTGAGTGTCAGGCTGACGGATTTTGCTTCTTCCTTGCTCCAGTGCGGAGGTTCGCCGCGCGTGCCATCGACGAGGTGGTAGCGGGCGATGCGCTGGGCGATGGCGGGCGGAACCGGAAGGGCTTTGCCGACGGCACTGCCTGCTGGAGGAACGAGTGCCTTGAGATCGTCCGCCGTGAGCCAGAGGTGATCGACGGCTGCTCCGAAACCCCGGTGCTGAAAATCGTCATCGCTGCGGGCGGGCGGCGTGACCGGCTGAAACTTTCCGGAGCCTGCGCGTTCGAGGACTCTGGTGTGGACCTTGACCACGGCACCACCGCTGGGCGGACGGCGATCGTAGCGGGCTTCGCGGGTTGGCTGGCTGACGGGGCCGGCGGTTTTGCGATCGGAATCCGGCAGCTTTTCCCATTTGGCGAGGGCGTCCTCGAGCATGGCGACGAGGCGTTCCGGGCCGCGGTTGTTATTGAAGCCGAGGAATCTGCCCGAGGCCGTGAACACATAGCGTCCCTGGCGCGTGGCGTCGCCCGCATTGCCGCGCGGACTTTCCCTTGTCATCTCGCGGAAGAACTTGCCTTCCGGATCATTCTGCCGCCGCAGGTACCAATCGTCCATGGCCAGCGGCACGAACTTCTCGCGGATGAGCCGCTGCACGTCAGGATTGCTGAAGACGAACTCACGGTCCGCCACACCATTGTTTCAAGTACAGCCGAGCGGGTGACCATCCATTTCCCACAGGAAGATGGGACGTCCGGCGGCATCCGCCTTGCGGCGCGCATCCGTGAGATTCGTTTCCCATGGGATCGCGAGCCATGAGGCTTCGTCTGCAGCCGGCTGGATGACCGAGAGAAGATCCGTGACCGCAGCAGGCGGTGCCTCGGCCATCGCCATGGTGGCCAGCAGCGGGAGCAGGTAGAATTTCCGGAGCATGCACGGAACATCGCATCGCGCATGGCGAGCCGTCAACGACGCGCCTGCGGGTCGTCCGTTCAGCTTTGCCACAAATGGTTGCTGATGGCTGGCCGGAGTTCCTCGCGCGGCCATGGGGCGGTTTCGCCGCGGCTCCATGGGTCCGGTCCGATCCATTCCGTGCGGCGACCCGCGATGGTGAGTCTTTTCTTCTGCGGGTCGATGGTTACGAGGGCCCAGAGTGGGTCGCGGTAGGCCGCCACGGATTTCAGGTTAGGATGCCTGCGGTGGACTTCGGCTGGAAAGGTTTCGCGGGCGGCGGCCGCCGCATTGAGCCACCAGTACGAAGCGCTGTTGATGACGATGTAGCGGACACCGGCAATCTCGCGGGCGTAGTCGAGATGACGGTGGCCCGAGAACACAGCCGCGATGCTGCCCGGCCGCCGCAGTTGCGCATCCGCCAGAATCTCGCGCACGGCCCCGCTGTTTTCCACGCAGCCTTCGTTATCGGCATCCACCGGCTGATGAATGAACACGAAGGCAGGGCGGGGATCGCTGGCGAGCTGATCCCGGAGCCATGCAAGCTGTTCATCGGCCACGAAGCGCCGGTAGCCACGCGTCTTCCCGCCGGGATCGTTGCCATCGAGCACAATGCCGCGCAGGGAACCCGCCCCGAACGTGTAGTGCCGCCCGGGCATGCCGAAGAAGGCGACGGTCTGGTCGCGGCTGAAGCCGCCATCCATGTCGTGATTGCCGAGCACATGATGCCGCGGGCCTCCGAACGCATTCCATGCCTCGAGGAATGCTCGGTTCCGTTCGTGCGGCACACAGAAGTCGCCCAGCTGAATGATGAAATCCACCTTCTCCTGCTTCATCTCCGTGATGAATGCCGTGAGGCGCGCCACGCCATCGGGCATGACATCCTGATGAACATCGGAAATGATTCCGAAGCGCAGCGCAGCCGCTGCTTCCTCCGAGGCCTGCAGCGGCAGCACGAGCGGAAGGCTCAGCATCTGGCGGACAAAGTGACGGCGGGTCGGCTTCATGGCGATGGTAAGGAAAGCATTCAGGATGGCCAGCTCCGGAGGACGGCTGCGCCCGCAAGGAGGGTGATACCGAAGGCCGGAGCCATCCGCTTTGTGAGGGGAGCTGATCCGGCAATGGCCACCATCAGGAATTTTGCCGTGAGATTCGCGATGATGGCAATCACGATCGTGCGGGAAGCCGCCGCCGTATCCAGCTGTCCGCGGTGCGCGAGCTGCGAGGTGGTCAGCGTGATGGCGTCGACGTCCGTGAGACCCGAGATGGCGGCCACGGTGTAGAGTCCAGCGGAGCCGAATTGCTCGCGGGCGGCGGCTACGGCCACGAGGACGAGCGCGTAGAGGCCACCGAAGACAATGGCTGCCTTCAGCTCTGCAGGATTCTTCTGCGGGGGCAGCGTCACGGTCTGCCGTCTGCTGATTTGATAGAGAACGAAGGCCGCAGCGATACTCACGGCGAGGAGCGCCGCCACGGGAGCCGCGAGCGGCAGCAGAAGAGCGGGGGCGGTGACCGCGATTTCCACGATGACACGCAGCATGGAAACGCACGAGGCCGTCGTGATCACAAAGGCCCCCAGCGGAGCCAGCGAGGCTTCCGCCGCGGTGCGCCGGGCGAAACTCACGGTCGTGGCCGTGCTCGAAACCATGCCACCGAGAATTCCTCCGAGCACTGCTCCGCTGCGCTCACCGAGGAACTTCCATGCCACATAGCCACCCAGGCTGATCCCTACGATGAGGACTACCATCAGCCAGATGCTGAAGGGATTCCATGCTAGGTAGGGTCCGAAGAAACGGTTCGGCAGCACCGGGAGAATGATCAGGCTGATGACCACGAAAAGCATGATCGCGCGCATGTCCTCGTCGCCCACGGCCGCCGCGAAATCATGCATCGGCTTCTTGAGATGCAGCAGCATCACCATGAGCCCGCCGAGAACCGCAGCGAGCGCCATGTCACCCGCTGCGAGCAGTGCGCCCGTGCCGAACAGCAGCAGCGCCGCAACTTCCGTGGTCATGCCCGGATCGATTTCCCCGGCACGCATGCGGAGCAGATTGGCGGTCACGAGGAGAGCGGCGAGCGAGAGGAACCCCGCGGCCAGTACCCAGCCGCCATGAAAGGCAGCGAGGCGCCCGCAGACGGTCCCCATGAGAGCGATGAACGGGAAGGTCCGGATGCCCCCGATGGTGGCGTGGGTGCGCTGTCGCTGCAGGCCGAGCAGCAGGCCGAGTCCGAGCGAAACCGTGATCTGTAGAAGAGTCTGCGTGTCCATCGGGAAAGGGGTACCCACTCCATTGATGCAGCAGTTCTCGCCATTCGTCGCCCGCGATCTCCGCACGGTTCCGCGGCGACGACCGCATTCATGGAAAAGGGAAGGACGGTCCGTGCGTTACCATGAACCGCGATGATCCATCCGCCCCGCATCCTTTCCGCCGCGCTGGCCATCACGGCTGGCTGGTGGATGCCCGTGGCCGGTACTCTGCCTGCGCGCGCCGAACCCCCGGCCGACGCTCTGCGGCATTGGGCGTTTCAGCCGATGCGGGAAATGAGCGATCCTGTGCCCGGTGATGCTGCGGCTTCGGTTGATGCGATGGTGCGGGCCCGTCTCCGCGAGGTTCAGCTGTCGCCTGCGGATCCGGCGGACGAGCGCACGCTCGTGCGGCGGATCAGTTTCGGGCTGACGGGCCTTCCGCCATCCATGGAGGAAGTACAGCAGTTTACTGAGGCGGCTGCGGTGGACCGGGCGGCGGCGGTGCGGGCCCTCGTGGACCGGATCCTGGCGTCCCCGGGGTACGGCGAAAAGTGGGGACGGCACTGGCTCGATGTGGCGCGGTATTCCGATACCAAAGGCTACGTTTACGGACGAGAGGAACGCAGATTCGTGCATGCCCCGAGCTACCGCCGCTGGGTGATTGGCGCACTCAATGCCGACATGCCGTACGACCGGTTTCTGATGCTCCAGCTGGCCGGCGATCAGCTCGTGGCGGCAGATTCGCCCGATCTTGCGGCCATGGGATTCATCACGGGTGGCCGTCGCTTCATTGGAGTCACGCACGACATCATTGATGACCGCATCGATGTGGTCATGCGCGGAACCATGGCGCTGACCGTGCAATGCGCCCGCTGCCACGATCACAAGTACGATCCGGTGCCGACCGCCGATTACTATTCGCTGTACGGAGTCTTCCAGGGCGGCGTCGACCGCCTCGTGCCGCTGGACGGAGCCGGGGATGCCGAACTCGCAAAGCGGCAGCAGTCCCTGCGCGCGACCATGGCCAAGCGGCGGTCGGAAGCATCGGAACGACTGCGGGTCCGCCTCGCCGAATACCTTATCGCCCAGACCCAACTGTCGAAATACCCCGAAGAGGGATTCGATCAGATCCTGTCGGCCACTGACCTGATTCCGGCGTCGGTGCGGCGCTGGCGCGACTGGCTGCACGCGCAGTGCGATGGAAATCATCCGGTCTTCGGACCATGGAAGCAGCTCGCGTCGGCTCGGCCGGAGCAATTCCGCACGCTGGCGGCCGCCTTGGCGGGGAATGCCGGACTGCATCCGGCGGTTGCGGCGGCCATGGCGAATCCGCCCGCGGATCTTCCGTCTCTGGCGTCGCGCTACGCGGAAATCTTCGCGGCAGCACACGTGCAGCCAGACGAGCCGCAGCATGCGGCACTGATTCGTCTGCTGGGCGATGCCGACGGCCCGTTCCAGGTTCCCGATACGGAGATCGTGAACAACGAACTCTTCTTCCCGAGCAATGTCGTCGAGGAACTCTGGAAACAGCAGGGAGAAGTCGACCGTCGCCTCATGGAGACGGGAGCCGCAGCTGCCCTTGTGCTTCATGACCGACCGACCGCGGCGCAGCCGAGAATCTTCGAGCGGGGCAGTCCCTCGCGTCCCGGCGATGAAGTGCCGCGCCGCCTCCCGTTGATTCTGGCGCAGGAAAACCGCGCTCCCTTCCGCGACGGCAGTGGCCGACTCGAACTGGCCCGCGCCATCGTGTCGCCTGACAATCCCCTGACCGCCCGCGTCATCGTGAACCGTGTCTGGCAGCATCATTTCGGAACCGGTCTGGTGGCCACCGCGAGCGATTTCGGACTGCGGGCCGGACAGCCGAGTCATCCAGAGTTGCTCGATTGGCTGGCGCGCTGGTTTGTTGGCCATGGCTGGAGTCTGAAGTCGCTGCACCGGTTGCTGCTGAGCACGCAGACGTATCAGCAGAGCCATCGGCCCGCCGATGCCGTGGCGTCGGCCGAGCGCGACCCCGCCAACCGGCTGTTCTCGCGCTTTGCGGTGCGCCGCCTTGAATTCGAAGCCGTGCGCGATGCCATGCTCGTGGCCAGTGGGGAACTCGACCGCACGCCGTCGGCCCGGCCCATGGAGATCACGGATCCGGCGAACCTGCGCCGCACGGTCTACGCCTTCATCGACCGGCAGTTCGTGCCCGGGACCCTGCGGACGTTCGACTTTGCAAACCCTGACATTCATGTGGCCGTGCGTCACGAAACGACCGTGCCGCAGCAGGCACTCTATTTTCTGAATGGGGACTTTGCGGCGCGGCGGGCCCGGGCGCTCGCGGGCATCGGCAAGGATCGTTCAGCGGAGGAACGGATTCAGGAACTGCACCGCCGGCTCTATCAGCGGGAGGCGACCCCTGCGGAAACCGCCGCCGCCCTTGCCTTTGTGCGGGACGCCGAAGCCGGAGAGCCACCGCCCGCCTCCGCTGCTCCGGTGACGCCGTGGACGTACGGAACAGGATCATGGGACGAAGCAAAGGGCGGACTGGCCTCGTTCACGCCGCTTCCGCATTTCACGGGCTCCGCATGGCAGGGCGCAGCAGCATGGCCGGGCGGATCGACCGGATGGGCGCAGCTCACCGCAGAGGGCGGGCATCCCGGCGACAGCCGCGCGCACGCCGTGGTCCGGCGCTGGTCCGCACCGCACGACGCGGTCGTTTCCATCCGCGGGAAACTGCGGCATGAACCCGAGCAGGGCGATGGCGTGCGGGGCTTCGTCAGTTCCAGCCGTCATGGCCGTCTCGCCGAAGCCATCGTGCATCACGGCGAAGCCGAACTGCAGGCGGAGGGAATTGCCGTGGCAGCGGGCGACACCATCGATTTCGTGGTCGACATCCGGGACGTCCTGAACAGCGACCAGTTCCGGTGGGAACCCGAAATCGTGGCAAACCCGGGCGGCTGGCACGCGAAAAAGGACTTCACGGGACCGCAGCCGCGGCCAGATTATCTCGAGCCATGGGCGCAGTACGGACAGGTCCTGATGCTCGCGAACGAATTCTGCCACACTGACTGACCCGTATGTTTCCACCATCTGCCATCATGAACCGGCGCGCCATGCTCAAGCGTCTCGGCATGGGCATGGGGGCCGTCGGGCTCGGCGATCTGCTCGCGGGCCAGAGCATGAACGGGACACCGCATTTCGCACCGAAGGCGAAGCGGGTCATCCATTTCTTTCTGAATGGCGGGCCATCCCACGTGGACACCTTTGATCCCAAACCGCTGCTGAACAAGTACGACGGTCAGCCGCTGCCTGGTGATGTCCTGCGGACCGAGCGGAAGACGGGGGCGGCTTTCGGTTCGCCGTTCCGTTTCTCGCGCTACGGACAGAGCGGACTGGAGATCAGCGAACTCTTCGCAAAGACGGCCGCGCATGCCGATGACATTGCCGTGATCCGTTCCATGCACGCGCAGGTGCCCAATCACGAGCCATCCCTCATGCTCATGAACTGCGGCGATAGCGTCCAGGCCCGTCCCAGCGTGGGATCGTGGGTCCTCTACGGACTGGGATCGGAAAACCGCAATCTGCCCGGCTTCGTGACCATGTGCCCCGGCGGCATGCCCATCAAGGATTCCGAAAACTGGCAGGCCGGGTTCCTCCCAGGCTCGTTCCAGGGCACCTTCATCGATCCCCAGCACCGGGAACTGGAGAAACTCATCGAGCACATCCGCAGCCCGCACGCGGACGAAGCCATGCAGCGGCGTCAGCTGGAATTGCTGCGCGGACTCAATGCCACCCACCGCGCCGGCCGCGAACTCACACCCGGTCTCGATGCACGCATGGATTCCTTCGAACTCGCCTTCCGCATGCAGATGGAGGCCACCGACGCCTTCGATTTGAGCCGCGAACCGGAATCGATCCGCGCCATGTACGGAGACCATGTGCATGGACGGCAGACGCTCATGGCGCGACGGTTGCTCGAACGCGGGGTCCGCTTCGTGCAGCTCTGGCATGGCTCGGGCCAGCCATGGGATACCCACGACAACATTGAAGGGAATCTGCGGCGGCTCGCCGGCGAAATCGACGGCCCCATCGCGGCCCTCATGGCCGATCTCAAGCAGCGCGGCATGTTCGACGATACCCTCATCCTCTGGGGCGGCGAATTCGGACGCACCCCGTCCGTCGAACTCGGCGAAGGCGGCAAATCCAAACTCGGACGCGACCACAATCATTACGGCTTCAGCGTCTGGATGGCCGGCGGCGGCATCCGCGGCGGCACAGCCTACGGAGCCACCGACGAATTCGGTTTCCGCGCCGTCGAGAACCGCACCAGCGTCCACGACCTCCATGCCACCATCCTCCACCTCCTCGGCTTCGATCACGAACGCCTCACGTACCGCCACGCCGGACGCGACTTCCGCCTCACCGACGTCTACGGAAATGTGATCCGTGGCATTCTGGCCTGACGCCACCTCCGATCTCCCGCGCATGTCACCACCATCCGATCCGCAGGGTGCTTTGACTGGTCCCGCCCTCGTCAAGGAAGTGTGCCGTCGCATCCGCCTCGCGCGCAGCCTCTGGGACGCACACCGCAATGCGGCCTGCCGCGGCGAACGCGAAAAAGCCATGGCCCTATACGAATCCCTCAGCGCAGAACAGCGCGAACAGGTTCCCCAGGTCCTGCGGGTCTGGCTGCGCTACCGAAGCGAAAAATACTTCGGCCCCGGCCGGACGCCGCCCGGTGGCGGGCAGGCGAAGCGCGGACGGGGCCGATGATTGCTGAACGATCGATGCCGGGGCGCTGGGATCAGTTCCCCTTTTCTCCCTTCAGGCCACGGACGGCTTCGCGCAGTTCCTCAATCTCACGGCGCAGGCCGTCGAGTTCCGGGGCTGGGCGGCGGGCGTCGCCGCCCCGTTCCGGTGGCGGGCCATCGGGTCGGTCGCCCTGGCGCATGCGTTCGGCCATGCGGGCCACGTTTTCGGCGATGTCGTGCAGACCGGCGGCGTGGAGGTGGCCGACGGCTTCGCGGATGTGCTTGAGGCGGCCTTCCATGTCTGGCGGAGGGCCTTCGGGCCGGCGGTCGCCGCGTGGGCGCATGGCTTCCTGATTCTTCTTCTGCATGGAGGCCTGGAATTCGCGGATGGCATTGTCGGTGCGTTCGCGGGCTTCTTTGCGGAGGGCTTCGGCTTCATCCTTTTTGCCGGCTGCTTCGAGTTCCGCGGCTTCCTTCATGGCCTGTTCCGTCTTCTGCTGCATTTTGGTGCGGAAGGCGCGTTGTTCCTGTTCCATGCGTTCGCGCATGGCTTCCGGACCGGGGACGTCGCGTTTCTCATGCGGGGGTTTTTCCGGCGGTGGACCGTCCGGGCGGTCCTGAGCATTGGTAGTGGCAAGGCCCGCGGCGAGGGCGAGCAGGAGGGCGGTGGGTTTCATGGGTTTGGCAGGGTTGTGGGGGTTGGCGTGCGGGTGTCTGGATGATCGGAGTCAGGGTTTGGCACCGATGCAGTAGAGGTGGGTGGCGGTGCGGATGTAGAGTCGGCCATCGGCGAGGGCGACGGAGGAACGGACGTCCTTTTGCTCCGCTCCTTCGCCCATGCTGCCCGAGAAGACGACCTTCGGCTGGTCACCGGCTTCCATGATGGTGAGTCCGGCGCGCATGTCCTGGAAGTAGATCTTGCCGGCACCGGCGGCGGGTGAGGATTCGATTTTCGCTCCGCCTTCGATCCGGTGTTCCCAGAGGAGTTTGCCGCTGGCTGGTTCCACGCAGCAGACCGATTTGCGGTCGCTGTTCACGACATAGAAGCGGCCCTTGTAGAAGAGGGGCGTGCTGACGTCGCTGGAGACATCTTCGGTGCCGGCATCGCTGCCGCTGACCCATGCATAGTCCTTTTCCGCGAGGAGTCCGCTGCCGCCGGCCTTGATGGCGTAGACCGGAGCACGCTTGGGAGCGCAGGCCAGAATGATGCCGTCGCCGGCCACCGGGCCGGGCACGAGGCGCCAGTGGCCGATCTTTTCCGGGTTCCATGACGGAGTGCGCCAGAGTTCCGCACCGGTTTTGAGGTCGTGTCCGCTGAGGCAATCGCCACCGGTGACGAGGAGTTCGCGTTTCCCGTTCCATGTCCATGGCATGGGGGTGCTGAACGATTCACGGCTTTCCGCGATGGCATCGCTCGGGCGGAGCGCTTTCCAGATTTCCTTGCCCGTGGCGGTTTCGACCGCGAGAACGTAGCTGTCGTTAGGGCCATCGGGGTTGCCCTTCTGCTGCCCACCGAAGTCGAAGGCGCTGTCGCGCTGGAGCACCTGGAAGATGGTCATGCCATCGGTGATGACCGGGCTGGTCGCCGGGGTCCATTGGATCGCATAGGTACCGTAATCCTTCTGCATGTTCCGCTTCCAGAGTTCCTTGCCCTCGAAATCGAAGGCGGCGGTGTCGCCCGTGGCGAAGTGGAAGATGACGGTGGAGCCGTCGGTGGCGGGCGAGGGATTGGCGTAGTTGCTGCGTTCATCGGCGCTGAAGCCCGATCCGATCGTCCGGCTCCAGAGTTCCTTGCCGGTGACGGCGTCGTAGCAGATGCCGACGAGGGATTTCTCCTTTTCGTTGGTCGTGGTGATGAAGACGCGGCCGCGGGCGACGACGGGGCTGGAGGCAGCGGGGCCGGGCATGCTGGCCTTCCAGAGGGCGGTGGCAGGATCCGCCCTGTCCGGCAGGGAAGTTTCCGTGCTGGAGCCATCGAACTGGGGACCGCGCCAGTTCGGCCAGTCGGCAGCGTGGGCAGCGGCAAGCGAAGCGATCAGGGAGAGAAGAACGGTTTTCATGTCTGCGTGGGAATAACGGTGAGGGCGGCGGGTTTCACTCAGGGAACTCATCGGGGACGAGTTCGCCGGGCTTGAGCGGGCGGAAGCTGAGATTGCGGATGGCACCGGTGGTCTGATAGGAAGCGAAGCCGAGGGGCATGCAGCGCTGGATTTCGCTGGGGTGCATCGCGAGTGGCTTGTCCTTGATGCCGACCTTGAACTGCTGCTTGCCATTGATGACGGCGCGGATGCATTCCGGGGTCACCTGCAGCGTGAAGCGGTACCAGCGGCCCTTTTTGAATTCATAGCTGCCCGACGTTTCGTTTTCGTTGGCAAAGGCATGATTGAGCGTGCTGATGCCGACGGTCCAGCCGCCCCAGCCACCGGTGACGAGGGTGACGCAGCGGTCGGCTTTCCCGACCGGGAAGGTGAGGGCGCAGAAGAAGTCGTTACCGTCGACGCGCATGCCGTCCCATGAGATTTCGTATCCTTCGAGCGGGATGCGTTCCATGGGGCCTTCGTATTTGACGGCGCTCATGGGTTCGCCCGTACCGAGCACGAGGACACCGGCCTTGCTGGCAGCCTCGGAGAGGGCGGGAGCGGCCGGGGCTTCCTTGTCGGGATCGGTTTCCGCGAGGTCCTTGCGGATTTCCACCTTGGCTGCCGGGCCCGTGTCCTGCTGCTTCCATTCCGACCAATCGCTCACCGTCCATGCGGTCGCTGGCTTGGCGGCTCCTGCGGCTGGTTTGGCGGCAGGCTGCTGCCCGCAGCTGGCGAAGGCAGTGACGAGCAGAAGGGATGTCAGGAGAGTGGGGAATTTCATGCGGATGGAATGCGCCATCACTTTCGCTGCTGGCCCATGCCCCCGCCAGCACGGAATCGCGGACAGCCACTGCCGATTTCTGCGAATTCACTGAATAGCGATGCGGGTGCTGCGTCACAGAAAACAGAGCCACCCGCTGCCCATGGCAGAGGGAAAGACGGCTCCCCAATCGAAACCACTGATTGCCATCCTAACCATGAAATCGTTTCGCTCACTGCTCATTGCCGCGGCTGCGTGCCTGCTCATTCCTGCATCGGCCGAAGCCGGCTGCCCTACCCGGGTGACCCGCGACCACTGCGGCAACACCCTCTACTGGGAATATGCCTATGCCGGGCGCGACTGGCATGGTTGCCCGCGCTACGAATGGGTCGTCGTGCGCCGCGTCTGTCCGCCGCCTCCGCCTCCCGTCTGCCATCCCGTACCCAGCTGGCGGGGCAGCTACGGTGGCCATCCTGGCCATTACGGAGGCAGCTATGCGCCGCGCTACGATGTCGGTTCCGCCCGTGGCAGCCGCAGCCGTGGTTCTGTCTTTGCGGACCCATACGGCCGCGATCCTTACGGTTTCCGCCGCTGACGTCCGCCTCAGAGGTCGAGTTCGAGTTGCCCAGGGGACCGCCGGCGGAAGTTTTCGGTGGTCACCTCGGGCCTCGTGGCGGTGAAGCCGAGACGCCGGGCCATCGTCCGGAAGAGGAGGGCGGTTTGCTCGGCACGCACTCCTTCGCCCCGCATGCGGATGAGGGGACGCGAGTCATTGAGTTTTCCGCCGTGGGTTTCCCGGATGCGGCTGAGGATCGTCTGCTGCTTTTCCGGGGAAACATGACGCGCCAGCCAGTCGGTGAAGACCTCGGCTCCGCTGCCGGGGAGGCGGACCATGGACCATGTGGCAAACGACGCCCCCGCCCCGCGGGCGGCCTCGAGGATTGACGGGATTTCATGATCGTTGAGGCCCGGAATGACCGGGGCGAGCGAAATCCCGCAGGGAATCCCGGCGTCGCTGAGGGTGCGCATGGCCCTGAGCCGCATGGCGGGTCCGGAGGCCCGGGGTTCAAGGATGCGGGCCAGTTCGCGGTCGAGCGTGGTCACGGAAATCAGCACGGCCGCCGCCTGCCACCGCGCCAGTTCCCCCAGCAGATCAGCATCGCGGGTCACAAGGTGATTCTTGGTAATGATGACGACCGGATTCCGGAATTCCGCAAGAACGGCGAGGCAGCCCCGGGTGATCGCGAGCTTCCGCTCGATCGGCTGATAGCAATCGGTCACGCCACTCATGGCCAGCTTCTTGGGCAGCCAGCGGGGATTGGCCATCTCCGACCGCAGCAGCTCCGGTGCCCGCGTCTTCACCATGATCTTCGTCTCGAAATCCAGCCCGGCACTGAAGCCAAGAAATTCATGATACCGCCGCGCATAGCAGTAACTGCAGCCGTGCTCGCAGCCACGGTAAGGATTCAGACTCGCCTCGAAACTGAGATCCGGACTCTCATTGGCCGTGATGAGCGACTGACTGTCGTCCTCGTAGAACGCTGTCTGCGGCGACGGTGGTTCCCACTCAGGATCGCTCCGGCGCATGTCCTCAATGCCATCAGGATCGTCCTCCACATGAAGACGCTCAAAAGGATTCGGCGGGTTGCTGCCGGCTCCGCGGGTCATGGGTTAGACGATGCCCGCAGCATTGCGTTCCTGTCAACGGACTCCCTCCCCGAAATCTGTCCATGCGGCCTCAAGCGCGGCATCACTGCCGCACTCGCAGCGCAGCAGTCCGTCCCAATCAGGCACTCCTCCGGCCGGCCCCCGCCCCGCAGCTTCGGGCCCCGACCCAGGATTCACCCCAAAGGGATTGCCGCCCCGGAGCAGAGGGGGACCACTGCCCGGAGGCCAGACGAACCCGCGGACGGCAACCCGACCTGCCAGTCATCCTGGCGATCCATGCCGAGTTCCGGGGCGACAGAAGGTCGGAGCGCCTTACATTTCGCTCCTCGCCGCGCTACCAGCCTAGGTTCTTCAACAGGCCCCTTGATGCGGATCAGAGCGAGGCCGTGAAGGATTCTAGAGACTCGGAGACGATGGCGGCGCGGTGGAGGGCGCGGAGTTTCTCGGGATCGGCGATGGCTTCGATGGAGTTGCGCAGGCCGTCGGGAATGGAGCCGAAGCGGAGCTCGAGGGCTTCGAGGACGGATTGCCGACTGGTAACGAGGGTGCCTACCTGGCGGCCCTCCTGGCGGAGATGCTCGGCGAGAGTCATGGCACTGGTGCGGTGGGCTTGGTTGCGGACCCCATCGATTCTGCGGAAGACGTGGGGCCTGTCAATTGGATCGGTGCGGGCGAAAATGTAGGGAATGAAGCGCTCGAAGATACGGCGGGATACATAGGAGCCTGTTGAAAAACCGGTCCCGGCAGCGGATCCGGAGTCCGCGGTGGTTGGATGAGCGGCTGCGCCGTGGGTTTGGGGGAGGGATCCCCTGCGTGCGGCGGGCCCTATTCCACAAGGCTTCGTTGCGCCGCAGTCGAAGGTCTCGACCTTCTCCTTTGTTGCGCCTCGCCTCGCGGAAGAATGCCTCGCCTCGCTACCAGTCCGGGGCTTTCAACAGACTTCTGAAAGTGCTGAGAGCGGAACACCGTGACAAATACAACCACCGCCCTTCGCCCACCGTCAGCCGCTCCACCCCAGATCGCCGCGTTGCTGTTAAAACTAGCCTTGTTTGTCTTTTTGGTTCCGTTGAATGTACAAGCCTCCGCCGATACACAAACCCCCATCGGTACGCTTAGCACACAAAGGCATCTTTTCCTTTACTAAATCACTAAAGATTTGCTGCACATATGTACTAAAAAACACAATCTTCCACTCGGAATTGTAAGAAAGGAAAGCTCGCAGGAAATAATTCTCGTTCCAGTACCTGCCTTTCACCAGCCATTCCGATGGATATTCAAAAGGATAGAACACGTCATGGAAGTGCACAAAAACACCCGGTCGGAGTCGTGGCAGTATCTCAAACATAAGGTGATGCAGATCGCTATTGCATTTTACTACATGACTCGAATCTATAAACAACAGATCGCCCGACTCCAATGATAGTAATACCTCGGTCGGAATGTCCTGAATTTTTTTGTCAATAAGTGTTACTTTCCCTTTGTCGCTATCCCTGAGCAAGCCGAGAAGGCGTTCAGGATCGGGTTCAATGAACGTGATTTCCGGACGTTGGGAAAAGAAACCGTCGATGGTGTCGAGCATCACAGCTGACGAGAATCCGGAACCAATCTCGATTATTCTCTTCGGCTGATGTCTTCGTAAAAAAGAATAAAGAAAAATAGCGTCATCACAGCTAAACCAAGTGTTTTTATAGTAGTATCTGTGTTCGGTTTTAGCCTCATCCCGGAAAGGGATTTCTTGATAGAATTTTATGTATTCATCGAGAAGCTCCCTCTGAGCATCGCCGTTCAGATCAATTCCCAGAAGTTCGCTTCCCGGGGGATTTCCTGACTTCACGTAAGCAAGCACTTCTTCTTCTGCCGGTATAGGAGAATAATAGTGACCGGCTGGATATGCCCCCTGTTTCCTGACTTGCTCGTTCTGACTCCGTAACTGATCGTTGATGCTCTTGATAAAGGACAAGCGGTTTAAGAATTTTTTAATGAAGTTTTTCATGGCATTTCTTTGTCGATACGAGTAGTACAATCTATTATTACATTCAGCGAAACATCTACGCTAGGGAGTACCGGCCAGTAACAAAACCGATCCGACGCATGAGAGGCTAAGGATTTGCCGGAACCAAACCTGTAATATCAGGACCAGTTGAATTTGCAAGAACTTCCATGGTGCTCGACCGCGTCTGCTCGTCACTTTGGCGGCGATGCCGAAGCGACAAAAGGCCAGACCTCTTCGCATCACAGGAGACACGAGGCAACGACAGAAGGCCAGACTGTAAGCTTCCCCTCGCATGGGACAGTTTGAAATGAGAGTGTCCGGGTCGGAATCACCGAACCGCCCCCTGTGTCAGGACGGTTGTCCCATGGCAGGCACAGAGCTGCACGGGGATGACCGTGCCTTCGTTAAGATCGCTGGCGGCTGGCTAAGAGCCTGTTGAAAAACCGGGCCCGGCAGCGGATCCGGAGTCCATGGTGGTTGGATGAGAGGCTGCGCTGTGGTTTAGTGACGGGATCCCCTGCGTGCGGCGGGCCCTATTCCACAAGGCTTCGTTGCGCCGCAGTCGAAGGTCTCGACCTTCTCCTTTGTTGCGCCTCGCCTCGCGGAAGAATGCCTCGCCTCGCTACCAGTCCGGGGCTTTCAACAGGCTCGCGGAGGGCGACCTGGTCGGCGCTCTTCACGATGGCGATGCGGTAGGAAATGAACGAGTGGCGCAGGACGTTGCGCGGTTATGGGATGGCGGGGAGGGCGATGAGCTGGCTCGGGTGGGCCATGTGCTGTGGCATTTGGGATGTGGTGTGCGGTTGAGGCTTGGGGTGGGGTGTGGGAGGTGGGGGGTTTATGAAGCTGGTATCTTTGTTTTCGCTGCTGCTGATTACCTTTGCTGGTGGTGGGGAGGGGGTGCGGATGAATGAGGTGCAGGTGCTGGGGACGCATAACAGTTACCGGACGAGGCCGCCGGAGCCATTGTGGGGGTGGCTGCAGAAGCTGCCGGTGACTGGGGCGGGGGATCCACGGGATTTGGATTATGGGCATGGGCCGTTGCCGGAGCAGTTGGGTCGGGGCATCCGCAGTGTGGAACTTGATTTGTATGCGGATCCCGAGGGTGGGCGGTATGTGGGGCGGGCTGGGCTGAAGCTGGCCGGTGGGAAGGAGGAATCGCTTTCGGGTGAAGCGCGGGCTGAGCTGGCGGCTCCGGGGATCAAGGTGCTGCATTTACCCGACTTTGATTTCGGGAGTCAGCATCTTACTTTTGCGGGGGCGCTGGTGGCGGTGAGGCAGTGGAGCGACGCGCATCCCCGGCACATTCCTTTGATCATTCATCTCGAGACGAAGACCGAGACCATGAAAGTTCTGCCGCTGCCTGGTTTGGCGTCGGCGGCTCCGTGGGATGCGGCGGCCTGCGGGGCGCTGGATGGGGAGATCGACCGGGTGTTTCCGCCGTCGACTGGCCGGGTGTGGACGCCGGATGCGTTACGGCGGGATCACGGGACATTGCCGGAAGCGATCCGTGTGTCTGGCTGGCCGAAGCTTGATGATCTGCGGGGGAAAGTGCTCTTTGTGATGGAGGGTGTGGCGGTGCGGGCGTATCTGGAGGCGGATGCGAGGCTCGCGGGTCGGCGTTGTTTTGTGTATGGGGAACCCGGGGCGGCGGGGACGGCGTTTCTGCTGATGAACGATGCGGTGCGGCAGCGCGAAGCCATCGCTGCGCGGGTGGCCGAAGGGTATCTGGTGAGGACGCGGGCGGATTCCGGTACGAGGGAAGCGCGCAGCGGGGACACGGCGCGGCGCGAGGCCGCTTTTGCTTCCGGGGCGCACATTGTTTCCACGGATTATCCGGTGCCCGATGCGAGGGCAGGGAAGGAGACCGGCTGGACAGATTATGCGGTCACGCTGCCGGGTGGCGGGCTGGCGCGGCTGAATCCAGTGACGGCGGCCGGGCGGTCCGGTGCCGTGAGTGAAGACTGAGGCCGCCTCAGTTTTTGTTCTCCTGCGGGCTGAGGCGGATGACGGTATCGGGGACCGAGCGGTAGAGGGCGCAGGTCCAGATGGTTTCCATGCCGGGCACCGTGCCCACGCGTTCGAATTCGCCACTGTCCTCCGTGTAATCGAGCATGGCGGGCCATGCGCGGCGTACGCCATCGCCGGAGGCGGCGTGAGCCGAGCGTGGGTAATTGAACAGGTAGATCCAGAGCGGTTTGCCGTCGGCGCGGCACTTTTCCGTGAGGGCGCGGAGTTCGTCGACATTCTCCACGAGGTGGACCGCGGGGTCGTAGACGCGGATCTGGCCCGCGCTGGTACCGAAGGCAGCGGTTACGGTGTTCTGGTCTGGTTTCAGGTCGGGACTCGTGCCGCGCACGAGGGCGACGGCTTCGCGGATCGGCTGCCGGGGGACTTTCTGCTGAAGGTACAATGCTTCGCCGGTGGCGTGCGAGTACAAGGCTGCCAGCAGCAGCGGCGCATACGGCAGCAGCCAATGCTTCGGGAAGAACTGGGTGATGGTGCGTACCGACCATGCGAGCGAGAGCGCAAACAGCGGGATCAGGTAGAGCAGGTACCAATTCATCATGGCCGCATGCGTCAGCATATTGTGGGCGCAGGCGAGGATGGTTCCGCCGAGGATGCTGAGGGTGATGAGGCGGGACCGCCAGTTTTCGCGGAAGAAGAAGACCAGTCCGACCACTGTCAGGATGGGCAGAATCCAGTAGATGAGGAGGCCATCCGTGATGCGGCGGTCTGCGGGTGTGCGTGGCCATGCGGCGAGTTCATGAATGCCCATGCCGTTGCTGGTGCCGGGGGCGTCGCCGACCGAGCGCAGTCCGGTGAGGAGGTGAGCCCAGAGGTCGCCGTACCATGCCATGTCCATGGGGGCGTATTCATGTTTTTCGCGGAGATAGGCGAGGATCTGCGGAACCGAGGGCCCCATGAGCAGAGCGACGGGAACGAGCGAAAACGAACCCGCCACCACCAACCGCAGTGCCCCGCTGATGCGGTCGGCTGCAGTCGCCCCGCTGCTCATCACCATGAGCAGGGTTACGGCATTCCATGCGACGACCACGTAGAGCGATCCCGCGAACCAGAGCAGTACGACCGCCTGGGCCAGGGCGAAGCCGAGCCACCAGCGCCAGCGGTTGGTCTGGAGGGCGCGGATGAGACACCACAGGCCGGCCACCACGCCGAGCAGCATGGTGGAATAGCCCCGCATTTCCACGCTCCAGCGCTGATGCCATGGATGCACCGCCATGATCAGGCCCACCGCGAGCCCCGTGCGGGGATTGCCAAGGGCGGCCCCGATGAATCCCGTGAGGGCCACCGTAAGCAGTCCACTGATCCATGGGAAGAGCCGGAGATTCCGTTCCACGAAAGGCTTTGTGCCATCCCATGTTCCGCCGGTGAGCAGGTGGGCGACGCGGCCCTCCAGCGAACTGCCGATGTGATTGTTTCCCTTCTTGTTCAGGAAGACCGATTCCTTCCATGTGACCGCATCGAATTTAGGGTCGTCGGGCTGATTGCCGGAAGGATCGCCCCAGACGTAGAGGCGCAGGTGCATCGCTTCGTCGTTCCAGAAGCTGTGGGAGAGCCGCTGCAGCCGGCAGACTGCGGCGAGCAGGGTGGCGGCGGCGAGCATGATCCAGACCCAGCGTCGCTGATACGGTGCGATGACTGGTTTGCCACCGTCGGGAAACACCGGCGCGCCCGGCAGACTCCACCAGCGCTGGGCCAGCAGCACGACCGCAAGCACTGCCAGAGCGACCGCTCCGCCCCACCACATGCCCACGTCGATGAAGTCGTCGAGGCGCGGGCCTCTCTCCGATGCCCAGCGGGCCACAATCTTCGGATTCCATGGCTTATCCGCCCGCACGAGGAAAGTGCCGAGTCCGGCCGCCAGCAGGGCCATGGCGGCCATGACCTTGACGGTCGCGGGGTCGCGTCGGTTCAGAAAGGACGACAGGGAAGCGGGCAGGGGCATGAAGGAAGGGCGGAATTCCGCGGAAAGGTGCACCTTATGAAGCAGCGCCCTCCCGGCGGCAAGCCCTGACAGTTCCGCGCCGTCAGATTCCCCTTATCAGATGCCAGGGCGCTTGCGGTAGAAGAGGACCGTGTACGGTTCCTCGGCGGGGTAGACGGTTTCCAGTTCCGCCATCGACATGAAGACCCATGGCTGCATGGGATTCGCCCCGTTCTTTGTGAA